>OGDS01002490.1_pt1 | contig 10770 bp, 8 predicted proteins | sample 1570351 | NCBI WGS metagenome assembly OGDS01 (sample SAMEA2581974, study PRJEB24529) | metagenome | biome: Human gut stool | place: China | collected 2011
TCCATCGGCATTTGTCGTATAAATAACTGAATACAAGCCACTTCCCCACCACCACAATCTTCCGTACAGATCTGCGGAGAACGAAAAATCAATCTGCTTAGAATGATTTTTCAATCTCCTGAGATCAATTTTCAAATCTCCTGAGATTGATTCGCCCCCTTCAGCCAATGGCATCCGGCTTTTCGTTATATTGACAAAACCCCGTCCCTCTCCTTCTTTTCATCCTCCTCCCCATCCCTCGTTCTGCAAAAACGGTAACCCCATACTTTTACTGAAAATACTACCGTAAATGCCGAAAATTCTACCGAAATAGGAAACGATTTTTTCACTCCTCTGCCTACTTTTGTATTGGCCAAACAAACTAAAACCGGTTATTTACGAACTACAAAAAAGAAAGAATGAAAAGATTATTTACTTTGTTATTGTTAGGAAGCTCCTTGGCAGGCTGGGCACAGCAAGTCAACGGGAGTTTTGATGAGACGTGGGAGGATTGCATCCCTTATAATGCAGACGAAAAAACGCAGGGAACTGAACCCGTGGGCTGGCAATGTTCAAACACAAGAGGTGTAAAGGGAACAGGAGCAGCTACATTTACCCAATCCGTTACAGGAAGAAACGGGCAAGGATATGCCGTTCAGTTAAAAAATGGAGAAACAGGGATATCGTTCTTCAAATCTAACGTACCTGCATACATCTGCTTAGGTACTCCATGGGCAACCTCCGTTGGTATAAGCAAATCAGACGGAGGCGCATTCGGCGGGCTTGATTTTACATACCGACCGGATGCCATTGAATTCTACTACCAACGTACGGCGACAGCATCCTCCACACAGCCGGGTACGGTGGTGGCCTATTTGTGGAGCGGAACATACACCCAAGCAAGTGTTCCACAATCCATAGTCATAACAGGAACTCCTACCACTTCAGACATGACCGACCGCGACAGGAATATTTTAGAAAAATCATTGGACGGCTGTCAAGGCGGCGCAGTGACCCAAGAAGGAACACTCGTTGCATCGTTAGAGCATAGCATAACTGCTAACACGGCAGACGGGAAATGGGACTATGCCTGTATTCCTTTTACCTATAAATCGACAACTACAAAACCGGAAAAAATAAACATCATATTCGCAGCCAACGACTACTTCGGTGCACGCACAGCCATTGTCAAAGACGACCAACTTGTAGTAGATGACGTGCGGTTGATTTATTACAATACCTTAAAATCACTCTCCTACGAAGGAGCAAACCTGAATTTTAATGAAAATACCTTATCATACGACTTGTCACAATTCAAATATGAGGCTGCAAAACTCTCTTTTGAGAAAAAAGCCGTAGGAGGGACAGCCCAAGCGACGTACAATGAAACTTCCGGTATCGTTACTATCAAAGTAACAGGCGAGGACAATGCAAGTACCACTTATTCTCTCCAATTCAAGAAGGTAACAGGAGAAATTTCTTCTATCTCTTATAACGGCACACCCATCGAAGGATTTGCCCAAGAAACAAAACACTATTACACCGTGACGGGAGAATACACCGAAGGTTGCCTCACCGCCACTCCGCAGGACGAAGGAGCAAACGTACAGTACGACTACAATGCTGCTACACGCATAGCCACCATCTCCATCCCTGAAAGCGGAAAGGACATCTGCTACTATGTGAAATTTGCAGAAGAAGTCAACGCATACAGCAGCAAATTGGTTATCGGTATGGCTGGCGGATTCTTGAGTGCACCGGTTCAGGAAGTGGGCATCACAGATGAAAAAGAGGGCACTGTGAACCTGCAACTGAGAAATTTCCTTCTCGAAGGGTTGGGGTTAATCGGTGACATCTTCGTTTATGATGTAGCCATCACAGCAGACGGTAACATCTCCAAAACAGACAATATTACCATTTTCGGTGAAATGGGTGCACAGTTGGGAGTTCTTCCTTTGGAACTTACCGGCAAAATCTCACAAGGCAACTTGGCTGCACAGCTCAGCATCATTTGGGCGGAAATGCCCATCACCGTGGACGTATACCCACTCTCCACAACTTCAGTCGACTTGACGGACATGAACTGCGAGGCTGCACAAATAGAGCAAGCAAGACAAGGCCTCATCAACCCGAACTGCATCATCTACACCGACGAAGGTACGACCGTATCCGAAGGTTCTGAAAACGTGGTGGTTGGAACAAGCTGCACGAAACTCAACCTCAACAAGAGCTACGAAATCAGCATCCCCTATGCCTTCACAGCCACGGAAGCCAGTCTGGCACGCTCATTCGCAACAGGATGGCACAGCATCTGTCTGCCTTTCGCCACCACACCGGAAACTCTTGGCGCAGAACAGGCACAAGCCTTCACCGCCTTCGACGGGAACACGCTGACTTTTGAAAAAGTAACGGCCATGGAGGCGAATGTCCCATACTTGATATACTTCGCAAAAGAAACGGAAAACATTAGCTTGCAAAACATTGACGCTGCGGTAACCGTACCCCAATCCGTAACCCACGGCAACGTAACCTTCACCGGCAATTATGAAGCAGGCAGGAACATGGAAGGCCTTTACGGAGTGGCCGAGAAGGACGGTGCGCAATACATCATGCGTGGCGGAGCGGGCAGTACACTGGGCAGCACAGGAGCCTATTTCACCGTAAGCGGCTCTGAAGTGAATTCCCTGCACCTCCGGTTGGACGGAATCGAAACAAACATCTCCGGCGTGCAAACCGGACAGAACGGCCAAGCTTTCGACATCTACACCCTCAGCGGCATTAAGGTGCGCAGCCAAGCCGCCACAACCGACGGCCTGCCCAAAGGCATCTACCTCATCAACGGGAAAAAACATATTGTAAAATAAGAAAAAGGACAAACAACATGAAAAAAGCTTTTTATACCACACCCGTCACAAACGTCATGGAAGTGGAAACCACTGGGAACATCTTAGAAAGTTCCAACCGCTTGGGCACAGGTGACCGCAACAACGTGGGAATTCAAGATGACATCTTCAACGGAGAATTCCGTAGCAACCAGAATATCTGGGACTTCTAAACCTCAACGAACGCTTATATAGCCAAGCCGCATCCTTTCCATTCCGTGGAAAAAGATGCGGCTTTTTACCTCTTCCTTAAGAGACTGTTATTCCCTCGGACGACCTGTCAGCCTCGATATACGGACTTCCTCTTCAAATAGTCATCCAGACTTACGCCTTCCATACGTTCAAAACAGCTTCGGGCTGTTTTGGAGGACCCGAAGCCTACGACTACACAGTCGTTCACCGAACGAATCGTACCTTCGGCCACACCGCGCTTCAACGCACTGATACGGTAAGAATTAATGTAATCGTGGCAATTATTGTAACCTTGACTTCGGAGGCACTGCAATAACAAATGACGATTGATTCCCGTGGCCTCACACAGACGGTCGCGCCCGAATGTGTTGTCTTGCCACTCACGGTCGTGCTGCATAAAGAATTCCACCCGCTCGAAACGACGCCGGTTGGCTTCGTTGAAGTCCTCCTTTTCGGCCTGCACGATGACCTCCTCCGTGGGGGCTTCGTCCACTTCCACAATCTCCGGCTTAGGCAAATGGATGGCCATGGTCTCCAACGTCCGATAGAACAAATACATGTTCAGGAGACAGAACAAATAGAAATAGACCAATAACAACATGGCATTGAACACTGCCGTCACTACTATATAGAACACCATATTCAGCCCCATGGCGGTTACGTAACCCTTCAAATAACGGGGTATCTCGGCATTCTTGACCAACAAGCGGGGCAGACGAAGTATATTGGCCACATAATAGACAGACAATCCCAAACCGGCCAGACGGAACAACATGTCCGGCCCCCACCAGCAGTCTGCCAGTTCGGAATAGGTATGAACAATTACCGGACGGTTCCCCAAAAGCAGACTGACGACATACAATATAATAAGGAATATGGCCGGCGAAGCATAACGCCACATTCGTCCCCACTGCAAATATCCCGGCATAGGAATACTCAGAGGATAAATACCTTGCAGGAAACAAGTGCCCACCAAAGCTAAAAGCATGAAAGGATGAAGCAAACCGATATTTTCAAACCTGAGCAGATAACTGAATGGTATGGCTACACAGCACAGAGCACCGAATATACCCATAATCCACGCCAAGGAGAGATATTGTACTTTATATCGGGAATACAACGACAAGACGGAGGCCATCATCAAATGAATGGTGGCGATAACAACAATGGTGATAAGAATAAATGTCTGCATACCAGGCAAAGTTAATAAAAAACAAGGATTCAGGCAAAGACTTCTTTCAATACGTCCAAAGATTTCAGTTCGGGAAATTCCGGGACATGCAACCGGTAATAATCATTCAACACCTCGATATAGCGCTCCCGTTCCCTGCGGTTCATCGCAAAAAAACGCATGGAGTCGTAATTCATCCGCATAAAAATCGGAATGGCCGCCGCTTCTTTGGGTTCCAGATAGGCATGATGGAAAGGACGGGAAGGGACAAAACAGGCATTCATCATGTCGAAATAATCCCCTTCATGCCAGGCCTCCACATTGGGATAAAAGCCGAGAAAACGCGTCAACCGCGTGATGAAAACCAAATGGAAGTTGGAAAAAGCCCGCTCGCTGGCATCCAGCCATTGCAAAGAATAAAGTATATAGGAAAAGAGCGGGCCGCCTCCCGCCTCGTGTTTCAACACCCGGCACAGGAATTCGGCCAGGAACAAAGCAATGGAAGACTTATACGGGTCGTACGGCAGCGACTGGTAAGTATAATCGAACCGCACATCCCGTATGCGTTGCAAAGCCGACTTCTGCCGGTAGTCGAAATCTATTTCCAGAATGGAAAGCGGCCGAAAGAATACACCTTTAAGGGTTGCCTTACGTGATTTCGGCAACTTTACCATAAAAGACACCGTCCCGCGCGTGGCCGTATAGATATCCACAATCAAAGAATTGTCGTTGTATTTTAGCGTACGCAACACCACGCCTTGCGTTTTTTCCTGCATAAATCTCTATTTTTAGGGATTAAAATTAGGAAAAACAGCCGAAATACGGGAAAAAATCACCAAAAACACTTTTTTTTGAAAGATTTTCCTCGTTTTATTTTGTCGGTTCAAAGAAAAGCCATACCTTTGCATCGCAAATGAGAACGGTGGTCTGCAAATGACCTAAAAACGGTTTCAGAAAGCAAAAGAGCGAAAGCTCAAATCGCGTTGGTCCCTTCGTCTATCGGTTAGGACGAGAGATTTTCATTCTCTAAAGAGGAGTTCGACTCTCCTAGGGACTACTAAGTTGAACGAATTATTTAAACGTAAAGATGGCAAACCATAAATCATCAGTAAAAAGAATACGTCAGGAGGAAAAAAGAAGACTCCACAACAGATATTACGCGAAGACCATGCGTAATGCTGTACGTAAGCTTCGCGCTACGACAGATCAGGCTGAGGCTACAGCGATGTATCCCAGTGTACAAAAGATGTTAGACAAATTGGCTAAGGTAAACATTATCCATAAGAACAAAGCTGCCAATCTGAAATCTAAATTGGCCGTTTATATCAACAAGTTGGGATAATAGATAATAATCATATATAGAAAAGAGTTGGAGTTTCTTCAACTCTTTTTTTGTATCCGTACGCATCAGGCAAGCCGACCCTAAGAAACCGACGGCATATTAATGAACACTAAATACTCCCCCTCCCCACGTATCACGAACTCTTCACCGATCGCCTCGTTCAATGTCCCTTGCCACCAGTTGGTAAAATCACGCAAAGGATAGGCCAAACCTTCCCCACGTAAGCCTTGCGTACCGAAAGCAAAAATCGAAACCTGTACTCCCTTACGACAGAAAAAACGGCAATCCCCTTTCATCGGTACGAAAAAGCCGTAATCCGTATACATACGTACTTCTGCCCCCATCCGCATATATTCCATCAACAGACTGATGTTCCCCAGAGTATGGTCTTCCCTGCGCCCCGTGGCACCGACGATGGCAATCCGGCGAAATCCCTTTTCCATCAGATAGTTCACAGCCTTAGTCTGGTCGTTTGTCTCTTGGTCCGGATTATACCGGATAATACCCGCATATCTTTTTTGATTTTCCACGCTCAACGAATCTCCGTCCCCTACAATCCGATCCGGCACGCGTCCCGATGCCAAATAACGGTCGGCCGCTCCGTCACAACATACCGTAAAAGAAGCTGTATCCAGCATCCTCAACGGCAAAGCCGACACAGGAAACTCCCCGTTCCCCACAACTACCGCTTCCGGCACGAAATCCCAATCGACCCGTCTCATTTCTCTTCCTCCATCATTCGTATCCATTTCTTATATCCTCCGATAGCAATCAGGGCATAAAGGCCATACAGCCCTGCCGTAAAATAAAGTTCCTTATAGACATACAATCCGCAGCAAACCACATCGACTACAATCCACACCAACCACTGCTCTACGTATTTACGGGCCAGCATCCATATTCCCACAATACTCAAAGCCGTCGTAAAACTGTCCGACCAAGGCACGTCACTATTGGTAAACTCTGTCAAGACCCAGGCAATCAATACCAAAGTGACCACAAAGACCGAGCACAAAGGCACATAAATCCGGGGAGGAGTATGGGTTATCGACAGAGCAGAAGCAGCGTCCTCCTTTCCGCCCCGTCCGTATTTCCAGCTCAACCATCCGTATGCTGCCGCCAACAGATAGTAAATATTGATAGCAAAATCCGCATACAATCCCGCTTCATAATACACGAAAATATAGATGGCCGGCATGACTACACCTACTATCCATAAATAAATACTGGCTTTGTATTCCAGCCAAAGGTAAATCAGACCGACACATGTACCGGCTATCTCCAGATAATTATCCATCACCTCTTTTTCTCATTATTAAAAATCGACATCACGCCCCGGCAACTTCTTTAAACGGCAAAATTACACTTTTCGACCGACGCAAGCAAACATCCTCGTCTAAACCCGACAAACCTATAGGATTTTCACGATTACATAAAGGGCAAAACCCTCCTTTTTCCTTTCCCCTTTCAAAGTTTTTGCGTATATTTGTGCGTTAAATATGAACGAATTAAAACTATGTCAGAAGAAGAAATAAAAGGCACAAATTATTCGGCCAGCAGCATTCAGGTGCTGGAAGGACTGGAAGCCGTACGCAAACGTCCGGCGATGTATATCGGAGACATCAGCGAGAAAGGTTTGCACCACTTGGTTTATGAAACCGTGGATAACTCCATCGACGAAGCACTTGCCGGCTATTGTACTCACATAGAAGTCACTATCAATGAAGACAACTCCATCACCGTACAAGACAACGGCCGCGGTATTCCGGTAGACATGCATGAAAAAGAGCACAAGTCCGCACTGGAAGTCGTCATGACCGTACTTCATGCGGGCGGCAAGTTCGACAAGGGCTCCTATAAGGTGTCCGGAGGTCTTCATGGTGTCGGTGTGTCTTGCGTAAACGCCCTTTCTACCCACATGCTTTCGCAAGTCTTCCGGGAAGGTAAGATCTACCAGCAAGAATACGAATGCGGTAAGCCGCTCTATCCGGTCAAGGTCGTAGGCGAAACCGAACTTCGAGGCACACGCCAACAGTTCTGGCCGGACGGCAGCATCTTCATTACTACGACTTACAAATATGAGATTCTGGCTAACCGTATGCGCGAACTGGCATTCCTGAATGCCGGTATCACAATTACCCTGACCGACATGCGCGAGAAGGACGAGAACGGTGTGCCGCGCAGCGAGACATTCCATAGCAAGGACGGTCTGAAAGAATTCGTGCGCTACATTGATTCCAGCCGTATCCACCTGTTCAACGACGTGATATACCTGAACACGGAAAAGCAAGGGGTTCCTATCGAAGTAGCCATCATGTACAACAACGGTTATACGGAAAACATCCATTCTTACGTCAACAACATCAATACCATAGAAGGCGGTACGCACTTGGCCGGTTTCCGCACGGCACTGACCCGTACGCTGAAGAAATACGCTGAAGACGAATACGCCAAGGAATTGGAAAAGCTGGAGAAGAACAAGGTAGAAATCTCCGGCGAGGACTTCCGCGAGGGGCTCACCGCCGTCATTTCCATCAAAGTAGCCGAACCGCAGTTTGAAGGGCAGACCAAAACCAAATTGGGTAACAGCGAAGTAGCCGGCGCCGTACAGCAAGCCGTAGGCGAAGCCTTAAGCTATTATTTGGAGGAGCATCCGAAAGAAGCCAAACTGATTGTGGACAAAGTCATCCTGGCTGCGACAGCACGTGTGGCTGCCCGCAAGGCCCGTGAAAGCGTACAGCGCAAGAGTCCGATGTCGGGCGGTGGCATGCCGGGCAAGCTGGCCGACTGTTCGGACAAGGATGCAGCCAACTGCGAATTGTTCATCGTCGAGGGTGATTCGGCCGGCGGTTCTGCCAAACAAGGGCGCAGCCGTCAATATCAGGCTATCCTCCCCATCCGCGGTAAGATATTCAACGTGGAGCGCGTCATGTGGCACAAAGCCTTTGAACATGAGGAAGTGAACAACATCATACAAGCTTTGGGCGTACGTTTCGGTTTAGGCGAAGACAGCAAGGAAGCCAATTATGAAAAGCTACGCTATTATAAAGTAATCATCATGACCGATGCCGATGTCGATGGTTCCCACATCGACACACTGCTGATGACGCTTTTCTACCGCTACATGCCCGAACTCATCCAGAAGGGTCACTTGTATATCGCTACTCCTCCGCTTTATCGTTGCAAGAAGGGTAAAATCGAAGAGTATTGCTACACGGAAGCCGACCGCCTGCGCTTCATGCAACAATATAACAACGGTTCCGAACAAGGTATGACGACCCAACGTTACAAAGGTTTGGGAGAGATGAATCCGGAACAGTTATGGGAAACTACCATGAACCCGGAAACCCGCCTGTTGAAGCAAGTCACCATCGAAGACGCAGCCGGAGCCGATTATGTATTCTCCATGCTGATGGGAGAAGATGTCGGACCACGCCGTGAGTTCATCGAACAGAACGCTACTTATGCGAATATCGACGCATAAGCAACCTACAATCTTCATTTAACTATTAAGCCGCTTTAGCTCATCGTTCGAAGCTAAAGCGGCTTAATAGTCAGAGGTAAACCTTCATACCTCTCATAAGAAAACAGGCCTTTTTTCCCACCATCAATAGGCAGCTTCCAATACGGTGGTATAGATACTTCTCAGAACGAGGTCATCTTCTTCAGAATAGTCCGTAAAGTTCTCTATCACATTGACACGGTTTCCATAGAAAACGGCTGTGGCTGTGGCTCCGTCGGCCATCTCACCCTCATCATAGGCATACAATGTACCATTGGCCTTGTCTGCCCATTTCCAATAGGAAAGCTCCATCGAACCGTCACGGTAGAACTGCAAGTAAGTACCTGCCTGTGAGAAAAGCACACGTACCATTGCATCACCTCCTGTATCAAAAATACCGTCTTCCGCCCAATCTATACCGTAACGGTTCACATACGTAGTCACATCATCGGCATCCACACGGTAAATGGCATCATATATGGCTATGCGTTCCATATAATACTGTGCGCGTTCTTCCACAGCAGTCCACATGCGACAGAGATTGCCGGAATTTCCCGTCAGGTCATCATCTACATTCGCAGCCTTCCGGACGGGTACATCCGTCACCGTACCATCACTACCTATCAGCTTGAAGGCCGATATATTGCCGTTTCCGTCACGCCCGTCTATCACCAACGTGCCGAATCCCTCCAAGCTGTATTCATTGTCACTGATTTGTTCAAAACTTCCAGCTACCAATATCGAATTATCGAAATTGCGCTTGAACACCGGACGGCGGTTGAACAAACCGGCCACCTTTGTAGTCCTACGCGCCACGGCCTTCACGCTATAAGGATAAGACGAAGCCTTCATCGCCACATACTGCCCGCCAGCCGTCAGTTCAATAGAACTGTAAGGTATTTCGGTCGTATTGACTTCATATTTTCCGCTTACGTCCGCATAACGTCCGACATCAGGCAAATCAACCGGAGCTGATGTATCATACTCAGGCGCCGACTGAGAAACATCGCCCCCTTCTTCGCCATCACCTCCGGATGCTCCCGGACGTAAGAAAACATCCTCATATCCGTCCTCATCCACAGCAACCATTTTAGAGTTTGAAATCGAAACGATAGTCCAACGCATAACTTCACCATCGGCCGAGACGGTCAACGTTTTAGAAGCTGCATCATAAGTAAACGAGAACGGATAACTCTCGCCATCCTCTACAAGCACGCCACTGCCATTAGCATTGAATGTGATTTCTTCTCCGTACCACAACCATGTCCCTAATAACTCTTTAGGTGCACCAACGTCTCCCTCATCATCATCGTCGCACGACACAAAACTTACTCCCACCATCAAAGCCAAGAGCAATGTCCATAAATAACTTAACTTTTTCATAACTTAATGTTTTTAATTAATAAGTAATCGCTCTCTTCCCAAGAGAGCGACTGACGTATTTAAAACATTATGAATGAATGCCAGACTATGGTGTTAAATCACATGATTTAAAACAGCTTGCTCATTTTGTTGGACAATGCTAAAAGATTTTGCATTGTTCTTTCTTCTTTCTCAAATAATTATGGTATTTTTGCATTATCAGTCGCTCTCTTGGGAAGAGAGCGACTGATATTTTTTTACTTTCGCAGAACAAGCCTATACTGTGGGTCAGTAGCAATTTAGTGGGGATAAATTTTCAATATTCGCTTTATATTCCTTT
>OGDS01002499.1_pt1 | contig 10732 bp, 7 predicted proteins | sample 1570351 | NCBI WGS metagenome assembly OGDS01 (sample SAMEA2581974, study PRJEB24529) | metagenome | biome: Human gut stool | place: China | collected 2011
TTTCATCGCATTCGGCGCACTCTACCCATTTTCCCTTTTCAAACCGGTTTTTAGATGTTCCCATTAGAAAATCCATCAGATCATGATCCTGATTTTCCATATACGTTATTAATTTATCACAATTTCGACACAATGTCAACATTTTTGCGCCGTTTTTTTCACTAAATGTGGAATTTCAGCACCTTGCCGAAAAAACGGGGCTTTTCGCATTTTATAGTATGCCCTTTTTATGATAATTCACATATGGAGAACATGTAAAATTTAAATCGCGTGCTCCGGCACGAAATAAAACAGCCCGGGTCACAGCCATTTCCTGTGCCTGAACCATATGATGAGCGCCGCGACGATGAGCACTGCGGCTCCTATCACGGCGGGGTAGCCGTAGGTCCATTGAAGCTCGGGCATGTTTGAGAAGTTCATGCCGTACCACCCGGCGATGAGCGACAGCGGCATGAAGATCGTGGTAACTATTGTCAGCAGCTTCATGACGCGGTTCTGCACGATGTCGACCTGCGCCTGGTACTCGCTGCATATCTGGGTCGCGTATTCCCGGAGCATCTGGGTCTCGGAGCGGAGGTGCTCCGCACGGCGCAGGAAATAGCTGAGCCGCTTGCTGCTGCTTATGTCGAAAAGCTCGGAGGCGTCCTCCTGGAGGGATTCCGCGAACTCGCTGAGCTGGGCGTACATGCGGTTGTTGCGGTTCAGTTCCTTTCTTACTACGCTCATTCTGCTGATGAACTTTGAGGTCTCGCCGTCAAGCACCGACTTCTCCAGCTCGTCCAGCCGGGATTCCAGGTGCTGTATATACCCTGGGTCGCCCTGGATAAGGTCGATGAGCAGCTCCGCGAGGAAGTCGTTGGCGCCGTCGGCGAATTTCGGGACCAGCGCAGTCATGCGCTCGATGAATCCGCTGACGAATCCGCCGTCGTCCAGCAGCAGGAGGTTTTCCCCCGACCAGGCGAACGTGAAACGTATCGCCCTGCGCTGGTGCCGCGCGGGGATATGTATGCTGCCGGTCATACGCTTCTGCTGCATTTTCAGCACGCAGAACTGCGTCTGGTTCACCATCGGCGGCATTTCCGGAGGGACAAGCTCCGGAGGCAGAGGTATCTCCTCGGCTTCCCGGGAGGTCAGCACCGCGAGGGCATTTTCCCATTTTTCCGGCGGGGTATCACCGGAGCTTTTCAGGCTGCCGTCAAATCTGTAGAACTGCATGTTCAGGCTCCCTTCATTGTGTAATTCAGCGCGGCTCCCGCAAAACAGGCGGGCAGACAAAACCGCCTGCCCGCCTGGGATAAAGTCCCTCAGCCGGAGCGGAATTACTCGGCGCCCCGGAAGTACAGACCGCGGGTAAGCGGCCCGGAGGGCTTCCCGTTATTCTGGTACATATCGAGAATGGGCTTCAGCTCCTTTTCGTCGGTGAATTTCAGCACCGCGAAATCGAACGGCTCCAGGGCGGAGCTGCGGTCGCTCATTATGAGCAGGTCGGGGTTTAGTATCTCGACGCTGTTCCCGCCGCAGAGCACCGGCATTTTATTGCCCCGGCGGTCGGCTATGCACTCGCCGCAGGGAGTTCCGCCGTCGTCGAACAGGCGCACCCTTCCGCAGGGCTTCCCTCCGCTGACCGGACATCGCCGCATTATCATCAGCGGGAGCCTTCCGTATGCCACGACCCCGCGTGGTATCGGGGAGCGGATCTCTGCGAGCTGAGCCGCAGTGCCCTCGAAAGAAAGCGTGATATCCTCGAAGCCGAAGTCTCCGCACACCCCCGCGGCGTAGCTGTTGATGATGTTCATGCGGTGTCCGCCGTGGAGCATGAACCCTTCCTCACGGAGGAGCAGCGCGTGGCCGAGGGTCTGCGCCATGCCCCTTGTGAAGCCTGCCGCGCGGAGTTCCCTGAGCCTTTCGCGAACTTCGTCCTCGCAGTCGGAAAGCACGAACGGCGGTATGACCGCGATCCTGTCCTTGTCCGGCGTGGAAAGACCAAGAAGCCGCATGGGGGCGTATATCAGTTCAAACGGAAGCTCCAGGGCCTGCCTGAGCTGCTCTGCGGAATACACCTCGCAGCGCCATTTCAGCGGAGCCGCCGGGTGCTCCCCGAAAAGCGGCGGCGTGAGTTCCCGCAGGCTGTAGTCCGGGGTGTTCTTCGCGAGGACTGCGGCTGAAAGCTGCTCCACAAGCTCCCTGCGCAGGGAGTTCAGCGCGGACGCCGGGAGGTTCAGCCCATCGCCGACCTCGGCGGTGACTTCCCCGGCGTAGAACTGCGTTCCGCCGAGCTTCGACATGCGGCTGCAAACGCCCTCGGAGGTCAGCGGAGCATTCAGCGCGGGCTGCGGAATCTCGCCCTGTACAGCCGCTGAAATATCGCCGCAGGAAGCGGCCGCGAACGCAGGCTCCCCGGGTTTCAGAATCGTGCGGATATCCGCGCGTATACGCGGGAATTCCGCCTTGTAGAGCGCCTTTATGCCGTTGAGCGCCTTCGCGGAGTTCTCGACGTCCTCGCGGCTGCGTGTGCCCTGCATGTCCTGCATGGAGCCGGTGAAATATCCGTCGGTCAGACCGCCCCTTGAGAATATCCCGGAGAGCCGCTCAAAGTCGTATTTGCCGCCGTCCATGGACTTCCGGCAGGCGTCGGCGGCGCAGGCGATGTACTCCGGGCGCTTCATTCTGCCCTCGATTTTCAGCGAGGCGATACCGATGTCGTCAAGCTCCCGCAGGTGCGGAACGAGCGAGCTGTCCTTCAGGGAAATCACGCTGTGCCTGTCCCCGCAGGTGAAATCCAGTCGGCATGGCTGCGCGCAGAGACCTCTGCTGCCGCTCCTCCCGCCGAAAATGCTGCTCATGTAGCACTGTCCGCTGATACAGACGCACAGCGCGCCGTGCACGAAAACCTCGAGTTCAATGCCGGTGTTTTCGGCGATGCGCTTTATCTGTTCGAAGGACAGCTCCCGCCCGATGACCGCCCGGCAGAATCCGAGCTGCTGAGCCGCGTTGACTCCGGCGGTGCTGTTCAGCGTCATCTGCGTGGAGGCATGGCGCGGAAGCTTCGGGCAGACCCGCTTCGCTATTTCAGCCGCGCCGAGATCCTGGATTATAAGTCCGTCCACGCCGCATTCCGCAGCGCTTTTCACGCACTCCGCGAATTTTTCGGCCTCGCTGTCGTACACCAGCGTGTTCAGCGCGGCGTAGACTTTCACCCCGCGCTTGTGGCATTCGGTGCAGGCTGTTTTAAGCTCCTCAACAGAAAAATTTTCGGCATTTTTGCGTGCCGAAAATTCCGATAAACCAAGATATACCGCGTCGGCGCCGGTGTTCAGCGCCGCGGGCAGATCTGAAAGCCCCCCGAGGGGTGCAAGAATTTCACTCATAATGTAAGCTGACCGTCCTCAAGCATTTCGTTAAGCTGCCGGTTAAGGGAAGCGTTTATCTTTCTCAGCTCCTTGACCTCGGCGAGCGCGTCGGAGAGCTGTTTCTTCAGCTCCTCCATCTGCGCGGGGGCGGCGCCTTCGGAGGCGTCGGAGCCTGCGCCCGCCCTGAGAGCCGCGTTCTCGCTTTCGATCTGCGAGAATTTCACGGTGAGCTCCTCGTACATTCCCGCCTTTTCGCGCAGCGCGGAAAGCTCCTCGTTTTCGGACTTGAGCGCGGCGATGTCCTTTTCAAGCACGGATACGCTGTTCTGCGCGTCGTCTGCCGCCTTGCGGGAGGCTTCTAGACGGCGCTCGAGGTCGGCGGTTTTGCCCTGTTCGGCTTCAAGAGCCTTCTTCACGCCGGAAAGCTCCTCGGAGCCCTTTTCGGCGGCGGCGAGTTTCTTCTCCAGGTCGGAGTTCCTGCCCTTTTCAGCGGCGAGGGACTGCTTCGCTTCGGAAAGCTCTGCGGCGCTCTTTTCGGCGGCGGCAAGTTTCTTCTCCAGACCGGAGGTCTTGCCCTGCTCGTCTGCGAGGGATTTTTTCAGCGTGTTAAGCTCCGCGTTTGCCGCGTCGAGTTTTCCGCATTCCTTCTCAAGGTAGGACACGCGATCTTCGCTGCGGCGGAGCGCTTCTTCGGTGTTCGCAGCCTTGTCCAGTCTTTCGGTGAGCTTCTTGTTCTCATCGGTGACTGTCACCAGCTTCGCCGCCTGCTTTTTCAGGTCGGAGTTCTGCCGCTCAAGTTCCGCGATGTCCTTCTTCTGCGCTTCGGACTTCTCCTCGGCGGACTTCAGCGAGCCGGTGAGCTGCGCGTTTTTCTCCTCGAGTGATTTCACGGTCTGCTGGGACTTTTCAAGCTCCGCCTTTGCGATCGCGTTCTGCGCGGCGCGCTCGTTGGCTTCGCTGAGCGTTTCGGTGAGCTGGGCGTTTTTGCCTTCAAGCTCGGTGTGTTCCCGGCGGAGCTCCGCGAGGGCGGCGCTGTCTTTTGCGAGCAGCTCGTTTTCGGAGGCGAGCTGCTTGTTTTCCTCAAGAGCCTTCGCGCCCTTCTCCGCGGTGCTGACCAGCGCGGCGTTCTTCTTGGCGTAGGAATCCCGCTGGGCGTTCGCGGAGTCGAGATCCCCCAGGAGATCCAGCACGGTGAAAACGCATGCGTCATCCTTTGAGAGCGACATTTCACGGCAGTATTCGGTGATGCGGCGGTCGGCCTCCTCACCCTGGCGTATCAGGGAGGAAGCATTGTCCGTGCGGAGATTATACGCTTTTCCGCATATTGTAACGGTCACTTTTTCGTTGAGCATGTCGGCGGTTTTCCTTTCATTGATGTGATCTATAAAGTCAGAAAAAGTCTGGAATGGTCTGTATATTAATATTATATCTTAAAATATCAGTTATTGCAAGTGCTTTTTCAAAAATAATCTCCCGCCGGGTCTATAAATTCAGCGCCTGGGAAAAATACCGAAAAATAGCCAAAAAAAAGTCCGAGAAAGCCGAATTTTTATGCTAATAATGCATTGCGTACAGAGCACAATAATGATATAATTATAATTGTACAATTATGTATAAGGGGTATGTGCGAGGAAATGACCGCATACTGTAAAATATCACAGAATATAACGGAGGAAGCACAATGTTTGGAATGACCAAGGACATCGGTATCGACTTAGGAACGGCGAATACGCTTGTATATATGAGGGGCAAGGGTATCATTATCCGCGAGCCTTCGGTGGTTGCAGTGGACAAGAAGCTCCAGTGCGTGCGCTACGTAGGCCAGGAAGCCAAGGACGTCATCGGACGCACCCCCGGCTCCATCGTGGCTGTACGTCCGCTCAAGGACGGCGTTATCGCTGACTTCGACATGACCTCCAGCATGCTGGAGCAGTTCATCAAGAAGGCTCTGCGCGGCAGGGGCAAGGCGCGCGTCATTATCTGTATTCCGTCCGGAGTTACCGAGGTAGAGCGCCGCGCCGTTAAGGAAGCGGCTCAGAACGCGGGCGCAAAGCGCGTTTCCATCATCGAGGAGCCTATGGCTGCCGCTATCGGCGCGGGTCTCCCGGTTGCCGAGCCTGTCGGCAGCATGATCGTGGATATCGGCGGCGGCACCAGCGAGGTCGCCATAATCTCCCTGGGCGGCATCGTTACCGCCCGTTCCGTAAGGGTAGCCGGCGATGAGTTCGATTCCGCGATAATCAACTACATCAAGAAGAAGTACAACCTGCTCATCGGCGAGAGGACCGCCGAGAACATCAAGATGGGCATAGGCTCCGCGTACAAGACCGGCGACACCGAGCCGGTAATGGACATCAAGGGCCGCAACCTGCTCAACGGTCTGCCCGAGAACATCACAGTTACCAGCGAGGAGATCCGCGAGGCTATTTCCGAGCCGCTCTCCCACGTTATCGACGCCATCAAGACCACACTTGAAAAGACTCCCCCTGAGCTTGCGGCCGATATCATCGAGTCCGGCATAATGCTGGCTGGCGGCGGCGCGCTGCTGAGCGGGCTAGATCAGCTTATCCACGAGGAAACCGGCATGCCCGTCAAGATCGCGGAGCGCCCCCTCGACTGCGTTGCTGACGGCACCGGCAAGGTACTTGAGAACATCGACAAGCTCGAGGACGTTCTCAGCGAGGACGAGAACATCTACTGATAAACTGCGTCCGGCTGCGCCGGAAGAAATGAACTGAACAACATCTATGAGAGAATTCTTCCACAGCGTCAAATTCAAAATCATACTCTGTATCGCGGCGCTGCTGCTGGGACTTATGACCTACGTTGCCGTCGCCGCGGGCACCCAGACACTGCCCGAGCAGGTCATCAGCACGGTAACATACCCGTTCGTCACCGCGGCGAACGCCATTTCAAACGGAGTTAACGGATTCATCGACAAGTGGGTCAACGCCGATACCTACAAGGCGCAGAACGACGAGCTGCGCGAGCTTGTTACGCAGATGTACGAGCGCTCCGCGGACTACGAGGCGCTCCAGAAGGAAAACGAGCAGCTCCGGGAAATGCTTCAGCTCAGCAAGGAGCACAAGGACCTCGTTTTCTCTGAGCCGTGCGGCATAATCGCACGCAACGCCAACGACATGTACGGTGGATTCACGATAAACCAGGGAAGCAGCACCGGGTTATCACTCAACGACCCGGTGATAACCTCCGTGGGTCTCATCGGCAGGGTAACAGACATCGCGCCGAATTACGCGAAGGTGTCTACGATACTCTCCCCGCAGGTGAACGTCGGGGTATATACTATGCGGACCAAGGCGACCGGAGTTATTGAGAATTCCACCTCCACCGCCGAACAGGGGCTGTGCCTCATGAGCCAGATACTCAAGGACGCGGACGTTGAGCCGGGGGACGTGATAGTCACCGCCGGTCAGAGCGGATTGTTCCCTGAGGGTATCATCGTCGGCACGGTAAAGGAGGTCTACGACGACCCCAACGGGCTTTCCAAGCACGCCCTGATAGAGCCGGCAGAGGACTGCTTCGCTATCACCACCGTCTACGCGGTCGTGGATTTCGACGGCAAGGGGCTTTCGTTCGGCGATATCGCACAATAATTAAGAACGGTGCAGCTTAACTGCGCCGTGATACCGTCGAAAAAGTCACTAATGTGACTTTTCCGCCGAACATCCGCACCGCGCGCACGTTTTGGCATCTATGCCGCCAAAACGCACACTTGTGCGGATAGAAGTATTTTATGCCCCGGCAGAGCTGGGGCATAAAATGGATTTCAAAAGCCCGCTTCGCGGGCAGATTGAGGTCAATCGACAAAATGGAACGGTGCAGCTCAACTGCGCCGTTTCTCCGGATTTAAGGATAATTCATATGGCAAAATATATCTCAAAAAGCAAGGTGGGATTCCGGGCGCGCTCCCGGAAAGCACGGCTGCGCTGCTTTTTCCGATGGTTCCTCTATTCAGCCGTGCTGCTGATGTTCTACCTGTGGGAGGTCGCTCCGCTTATACGCGGGTGGTGTCCGCTGCTGATTATCCCGCTTGCCACCGCCGCTGCCATGTTTGAGGGTGAACTCGCCGCCGGAGTGTTCGGCGTTTTCTGCGGGCTGATGCTGGATATGGCGAGCGGCACGCTGCTTGGGTTCTCGTCGATGTGGCTGCTGATATCCTGCCCGCTCATCTCGCTGCTGTCGAGGTTCTGGCTGAAATCGAACTGGCTCTCCCACCTTGTGATGAACACCGCCGTGTGCGTCATTATGTGCGGGCTGGACTTCCTGTTCCTGCACTGGGTGTGGGAGCGCGAATACTCCGGGATATCGTTCCTGCATTCGCTGCTGCCCGCCTACGCCTGGGCTGTCGCGTTCTCGGTGCCGGTGTATTTTCTGGTGCGGCTCATATCCAACAGGCTCCGCCCGAAGGAGGAGCGCCGCCTGGAGGAGGCCGCCGGAAACGCCGCAGCGGAGGAAGAGATAACCAAGGGCGCCGAGGAATAAACCGCCCAGTCCCAACGCATAACTGGAGGAATAAATGTCAAAATTTCAGAACCTGCTGAGGTCTGCCGTGCTTGCGGCAATAGTGATAGGCGCGGCGTTCCTGTGCGGACTGCGGCTTCTTGAAATACAGATAGCCGACGGAAGCAAGTACCTCGCCATGACCCAGAGCACTCACACCGCGACCCAGGACATCGAGGCGGCGCGCGGAAAGATAGCCGACAGCACCGGAAAAATACTCAACACCAACGAGCTGAACTGCAGCGTGAAGCTCCAGAAAGCCTCGCTGGAAAGCGGAACGGAAAACGAGGTCATCTACCGCATTCTTACCATACTGATGAAGCACGGAGACGAGTGGAACGAAACCCTGCCCATTACCAGAACGCAGCCCTACCAGTTCGAAAAGGACCGCGACAACGCCGTGGATTCGCTGAAATCCCGCATGAAGCTGGGCGTTTACGCTACGGTCGAGAACTGCATGAACGCCCTCTACGAGAACTACAAGATATCCGACCAGTACGAGGAGCCGATGCGCCGCTACATCGCGGGAGTCCGTTACGAAATGGAGCTGAAGGGATTCAATAACAACAATCCCTACGAGCTTGCCTCCGAGATATCCAGCGACACGGTGCTGGAGCTGAAGGAGCTTTCCGCGCTCATGCCCGGCATGGAGATCTCCGAGGGCTGGAACCGCGTCTACCTCGACGGCACCACCGCGCCGCATATCAGGGGAACGGTCGGGGCGATATCCGCGGATAAGTACGCCGAGCTGAAGAGCGCCGGCTACAAGCTGGACGACATCATCGGCACATCGGGTATCGAGCTTGCGCTGGAATCCACGCTGCGCGGCGAGCGCGGCACCCGCGAGATAACGCGTAATTCCGACGGCATGATGATCTCCGACGAGATAACCAAGGATCCGCAGGCGGGGAAGTCCGTAATGCTGACGATAGACTCCAACTTCCAGAACATGGTGGAGCGGATAGTGCAGTACCACATGGATTTCCTGCACTCTCCGTACTACACCACGGCGATGGACGCGAACCTCCGAGGCAAGGATACCGAGGTAGGCTCCGCAGTCGTGCTGGACGTCAGGGACGGCTCGGTGCTGGCGATGGCGACGCTCCCGAGCTACGATATAAACCAGCTCGTCGAGGACTACGCGTCCGTTCTGAACGCTGAGAACTCCCCGCTGCTGAACCGCGCGATAAACGGCGAGTACCGTCCCGGCTCCACATTCAAGACCATCACCGCGACGGCGGGTCTTGCGGAGGGTGTTATCGACGCCTCCAGCACTATCAACTGCACGGGGCGGTATATGTACTACGCGCCGAGCTACACCCCGGGCTGTACCGGAGTTCACGGCTCCATCACGGTGCAGTTCGGACTTAAGCACTCCTGCAACATTTTCTTCTATGAGACCGCGCGCCGCATGGGTATCGACCGGCTGGCGTACTGGGCGAATAAATTCGGCGTAGGCACCGACCTCGGCTTTGAGCTGCCGATGTCCACCGGCAGAATGACCTCCCCGGAGCTGTTCGACAAGCTCGGGATCGAGTGGAACGCGTCGGATACGATCCAGGCGGGTATCGGTCAGTCGGAGACCCTGCTGACTCCGCTTCACCTGGCGACCCAGGCAATGACCATCGCGAACAAGGGCGTAAGGTACCGCCCGCACATCGTGAAGGCTGTCTACAACTACGACTACACCAAGCTCATCGAGGAGATAAAGCCCGAGGTGATGGCGGATTTCTCCGAGGGCATGGAGGACGTATTCGCGGAGGTGCACGCCGGAATGAAGCGCGTAAGTGAAAACGCGAACTTCCTGATGGATGGCGGCTGGTACAATATCTACGACTTCAAGGGTATCGGCAAGGAGAACGTCTGCACGAAAACAGGCACGCCGGAGGTCATCGCAATGACGAAGTTCAACTCCACCATCGTGGGATTTTACCCCGCCGACAACCCGGAGATAGCGTTCGGAGTGTGCATGGAAAACAGCGAGTACAGCCGTCACGTAGCCTGCAATATCATTTCAGCTTACATCACGGGCGAATTCAACCCCGTTTACGACGAGGACGGAAACGCAGTTTACCCCCTCGGCGAGAAGCGAAAAACAGCGGACGCAGAGCAGCACTAATATTTAATTCGGAATTCGGAATGCGGAATTCGGAATTATTGTGTCCGCTTCGCGGACTGATTTAATGGCGCGCGCCTTATCGGCAGGCGTTCAGCCTGCTATTTGTGCTGCAATACTTCTCGTTTTCGGCGCGGTTCCAAAGTGCGGAAATCCAGAATATGACGGCTTCCTGACACCCTGATAATACAATAATCCCCCGGAGGCGATCCGGGGGATTTTCGTGTGATTAAACCCTGAGCTTGCCGACCTGCTCCTGAAGCAGTCTTGACTGAGCGGAAAGCTCCTCGCAGGAGGCGGCGGATTCCTCGGCGGTCGCGGAGTTCGTTGCAATTACCTGGGAGATCTGCTCGATACCCGCAGTTACCTGCTGAACTGCCTTCGCCTGCTCGTCTGCCGCGGAGGATATCTCCGAAACCAGCTTCGCGCTCTCCTGGGAAAGCCCGGTGACCTGCTGGAGGGTCTCAGCGGTCTGCTTTGCAATGCCGGAGCCGTTCTGTACCGCGTTGATCGTGGAGGAAATCAGCTCGCGTCTGCTGTTCGCGGATTCAGCCGACTTGGAAGCAAGGTTGCGTACCTCGTCCGCGACTACCGCGAAGCCCTTTCCGGCTTCTCCTGCGCGGGCAGCTTCTATCGCGGCGTTCAGCGCGAGTATGTTCGTCTGGAACGCGATGTCCTCGATGGACTTTATGACCTCGGATATCGCTTCGGACTGCTTTTCGAGCTGATCCATTGCTTCGAGCAT
>OGDS01002501.1_pt1 | contig 10717 bp, 7 predicted proteins | sample 1570351 | NCBI WGS metagenome assembly OGDS01 (sample SAMEA2581974, study PRJEB24529) | metagenome | biome: Human gut stool | place: China | collected 2011
AAACTTCCTGGGGATGACGGGCAGATAGTCGAATTTCCACGGCAGGGACTTTCCTTCTTCCGTCATGGGTTTTTTCTGTTCCAGCAGATGACCTACGGCAGAGGTGATGATGGCCCGGTCATTCTGGTAAAATGCCCCGGACTTGTCCCGGGTGAATTTTCCAAGCTCTTTGCCGAGCACTCTCGCCAAATCAGTGGCGACGCTCGGCTTTTCTGCTATAATTAACGTTTTGGACATATCGGCGGCTCGGAAAAAAGGGCTGAACAATAAAAGCGACGCTGCCCGCACGGGAAAGGGGGCGTTGCATTTGGAGCTGAATTCCTACTCCCCTACCCCCCATGCTTGTCAATAACCAATTATGTATTTACGGGAAAAGCGCGCTTTTATGTCAAAATAACGGATTCCCTTATCTCCATTTTTCCGAAAAGCCGCTCTGCCACCTTGCCTGCCATCCGCTGCCGTGCTATTTACGGGATGATGAAAACTGGTTTTTCTTTCGTTCTTCTTCCTTCCTGCCTCGTGCTGCTGGCAGCCTGCTCCCCTGCACCGTCCGACCGCATTGCGAAGAATATGCCGGCTTATGAACAGCTCCCGAAGGAGCATCAGGCCAAAGTGGCGCGCGGGGAGCTGGAAAAAGGAATGTCTCCCATGGCGGTTCTGCTGGCATGGGGGGAACCCGAACAGAAAATGGCGGGCAGGATGAACGGGAAGAATACGGAACGGTGGATTTACACGCGGAGCGGCACGGGCTGGTCCCTGGGCCTGGGCGGAGGAGGATTCCGGGGCAGGGATTCCGGCATAGGCACCGGGATAGGCGTCACGATGCCCCTGGGCAGCCGCCCGCCCGTCTCCTGCAATGTCCTGTTTGAAGACGGGAAGGTCATCGGCTGGGAAGCCGTCAATGGCTTTTAAACGGCGTTCCCCGCCTTGTATTTCCCATCTGCCCGGCCCGGCGTTTCACGCCGTCCGCGCCGTTTTCCCTATTTGCCGGCGGCCTTGACGATGGCTTCCACCAGACCGTTGATATCGTGTGTTTTCGCCGTAATTGAAGGGGTATGCCCCAGTTCCTTGAGGGTTGCCGTGGTTACCGGGCCGATGCTGGCGGCCCTGCATCCTTCCGGCCATGGAAGCCCCAGCTTGAAGAAATTCTCCGCTGTGGAGGAACTGGTGAACGTCACGATGTCCGCTCCGCATTCGCGGAAAGCCGCCTGGGCTCCCGCCACATCCTCCGTTTCCGCTTCCGTTTTGTAGGCGATGCATTCGTCCACAATGGCGCCCAGCGCATTCAACCCGTCGTAAATCACGCGGCGCGCTTCTTCTCCGCGCACCCACAGGAATGTGCTGTGCTCAATGGTTCCTATTTCTTCGCGTGCGTCCCTGAACGCTTTAACGAGGCCCTCCGCCACAAACTTTTTAGGCATGATATCCACGGCCAGCCCGTATTCCCGGAGCTTCGCCTCCGTCCCTGGCCCGATAGCCGCAATCCTGGCCCCTCCAATGCTCCGGATGTCCCTGTACACGGCAAAAAACGCCTGGAAGAAGCGTTCCACCCCGTTGGGGCTGGAAAACACCAGCCAGTCATATGTGTGGGCATGCACCACGCTTTCCGCAAATTCCCTCCTGTTGGAGGGTGGGGCAATGCGTATGACAGGCATCTCCAGCACTTCCGCCCCCAGACGGCGCAGGCGCGCGCTCAATTCCCCGGCCTGGGCACGGGTGCGCGTCACCACGATGCGCTTGCCGAACAGAGGCAGTTTTTCAAACCAGTTCAAGGACTCGCGTTCTTTCACCACATCCCCGATGACAACTACTGCGGGAGCGCCCACCCCGGCCTTTTGCACCCTGGCGGGCAGTGTTTTCACAGTTCCCGTAACCGTACGCTGAATGCCCGTGGTGGCCCACTGGACGGCGGCGGCAGGCACAGACGGTTCCTGCCCGTACCCGATCAGGGCTTCGCACACATCCGCCAGTTTCTGCATTCCCATCAGCATGACTTTCGTGCCCTGCGCTTCGGCTATTCCCTTCAAATTCAGGGAAGACGCCTTCTTATTCTCGCCTTCATGGCCCGTAAATACGGTAAACTGCGTGCAGTACCCGCGGTGCGTCACCGGAATGCCTGCGTAAGCAGGCCCCGCAATGGCGGAAGTTACGCCCGGAACAACTTCAAAAGGGATGCCCGCTTCATGCAGGGCGTCAGCCTCCTCCCCCCCGCGCCCGAAGACGTAGGGGTCGCCCCCTTTCAGGCGCACCACTTTTTTCCCGGCACGGCCCAGCCTGACCAGCAGGGCGTTGATTTCCTCCTGCGGCAGGGCGTGGCGGGAAGCCCGCTTGCCCACAAAAATCCTTTCGCATGCAACAGGAACCCAGTTCAGCATTTCCGCCGAACTCAGCGCATCATATACCAGCACTTCCGCCATTCCCAGCAGTTCCCGCCCGCGGACGGTTATCAACCCGGGGTCGCCGGGACCCGCTCCAAGCAAATAAACAATACCCTGTTGCATGCCGCCATTCAACTCCACCATCCGCTTTTTGGCGACAAGAAACCCCGCCATGCCCGGATTCATTTCATTGATGGCTGAATTGTCACAAAACATCCATATATGTTGCTTTTCATAAAAAATATCTCCCCGCTATAAAACTTCACTGCATTTTAGCCTTGATAAGGAGGGTATTTCCCATTATTTAATAAAATTATTTAACTATTTTGAAAAAATATGGATCCTTTGCATTCTCCGACAGTAACTCTTGTTGAGCCTACCAAAAAAGAAAAAAGCACCCTCTTCAAACCATCTTTGTATGGAGGGCGTATGACGAGAAAACAATACTGGGTACGCTATTTCACATTTATCATGATAGGTAGAATTATATGTAATAGTTTCATAGAAACTGCATTTGACCTGACAGAATTTATTGTCTCCGTAATATTACTATTGTTGTTCGAGATATTCTACACCTTGCCTATTACAATAAAGCGTTACCATGATGCTGGGTATTCCGGCAGTTTAGCCGTATGGCTGGCGGTAATTAGTACAATAATGTTATTTCTTGCCATATTCACCTCGCCATCATCTGCTGTTGGTGTGTGCTCTTTATTGATGTGCATCATTCTTGGAATTGTCAATTTAGTTATCCTTTGTAAGGATTCCGAAATAGATGACAATAAATATGGTCCTTCCACCAAGTACCCGGATTTGGTTAAAAAGGAACAATAACCATTCCCGTCATAATTTCATTTTCTATTCTATCCTCTGTTCTGGAAATGGGATTTTTTCGATCAATCTACTTTGTAAATATCTTCTCCGCATCAACAAGAAAATCACGGACAGGAGTCCTAAAGTACCGGGTGGACTGCCGGTCCGAATCCCCCGCCGTGCGCAAAGTGGAGCTTTATTATTCTCCGGACGGCAAGCTCCTCTCTCAAAAAACGGATGATTGAATTCGCCGTTTTTCCGCATATTTCCGTATGACAGAAGCCGGGGAACTCCCCCCGGAGGCTGACACGGCGCCCTCTGGATTCAACAAAGCCTGATGATATAAGGTCAAATTTGCAATGATTGAGTTATTCAATATCGATCTCCTTTCCTATACGGTACAGACGGCGGAAACCGCCCCAACGCATTCCTATACCATTTACTGGTTGATTCTGCTGGGCTCCATGCTTCTGAGCTGGCTGGTCAGCGCGCGCATGAAGAGCCGCTTCAGCGAATATTCCCAGATTTCCATTCCCGTAACAGGGAGGCAGGTGGCGGAGCAGATGCTGAAGGACAACCATATTACGGACGTGAAAGTGATTTCCACGCCCGGCCATCTGACGGACCATTACAATCCGGCAGATAAAACCGTCAACCTGAGCGAGTCCGTTTACAATTCCAACAGCATTGCCGCCGCTGCCGTCGCCGCCCATGAAGTAGGGCATGCCGTACAGCATGCCCAGGCTTACCACTGGCTGGGCTTGCGGTCCGCGCTGGTTCCCATCGTCCAGCTCTCCTCCAATCTGGTGGGCATTGTGCTGATGATCGGCATTGTGCTGCTGGCCATGGGCGGCTCTCCGTGGGTGCTGGGGCTGGGCATTGGCCTGTTTGCCGTGACCACTGCCTTCGCGTTCATCACGCTTCCCGTGGAATTTGACGCCTCCGCCAGGGCCCTGAAATGGCTGGACCGCTCCCACCTGATGAACTATTTCGACCATGGAAGGGCCAAGAGCGCCCTGTTCTGGGCCGCCATGACTTATGTGGTAGGCGCGCTTTCCTCCCTGGCCATGCTGCTGTATTACGTGTTCATTTTCCTGAACGCCCGCGGCAGGGAATAATCCCGTGCCCTGCTGCGGAGGGAAACCCCGAGGCGTTCCGTCCGGAACTGTCCGGACTGCCTGGCCCGGCCGCCAGCCCACAAACTCCACTTGGGCGCATGCCGCACCGCGCACAGGGAAAATGGAAAAAACAAATGCCAGCGCCCCCGTGAGGCGATGGGATTTTTTCAAAAAAGCGCCGCCCTGTCAGGGCTTTTTACCTGACAGGGCGGTGCCGGTTTCCGGCTGTATGGCCAGAGCCGTTTCATATTCCACGTCAAGAAGAGAGCGCCATCCGGGGCCGGCAAAATATCGTCATCGTCCCGACGATCGCCCATCAATCAGAAAGGGGCGTCTCCCGCGGCCCGCGCGGAAAACGCCCCTCTCCTTACTTCCTTGATGACTTCAGGTTATTACTGAAGAATTGTTCTCGGAAACTCCGGGCCACACCGGCATTCACCCGGCAGGACACGGAGTTCCCTTATGGGCGGAGCCATTTATTGGTCAATGTAAAGGATCGTGCCGTCCGGAGTCAGCAGAATATCGTAATCGTCCAGATTGTCCATTACCTCCACCTTGTAACGGATGAGTTCTCCCTGCGTCACTTTGTCCGCCTCCCTGATTCTGCCGCCGGGGTACGGTTTCAGGGCGGCCGCGCGAACCGGCTCAGGAAGGGAAGATACCGCTATTTCTTCCTTCACCCGGACAATCTTTCCTTCAGGAGTCACTTTGACGTCAAATTCAAAACCGTTGATTTTGAACTCGGCCTCATAAAGTTTTCCTGACCCGCTGGCGTCCCATTCAATGAAGCCGGCCCTGGGCCAGGCGCCTTTAACGGCAGAGACGGCCGCGACGGGTACGGAGGATTCCGGAATATCCGCCCATGATGAAGGAATAGCCAGCGCCATGACGGCAAATATCACTTTCTTGCGTATATTCATGCTGAAATAATAGGATGATGTTTATAGTTGAGTTCCTCGAAGAGCCTTCTAAAAACTCCGGGCCACGCCGGCGTTGACGCGGTGGTACAGGGAGTTCCCCCTCGCTTCCAGGCTGTAGCCTCCGTACACGCTCCAGCGCTCATTGCACTGCAGGGACGTGTTGTACTCCGCGCGGAAACCGTGCCGTTCCGGGCTCACCGCCCTCCCCCTCCAGCTCATGTCGCTGTACGGGCTGTACACCGTTCCTTCCGGCACGTCCTGCAAGACGTCTCCCACGTAGGATACGCGCAGGGCCTGCGCCCACGGCCTTCCCTTCCATTCGTCCGTCCTGCCTATTTCCAGCCCCACGGGAATGGACAGGCGCTTCAGCGCCGCCCCTCCGAAATCACGCCCATACCCTCCCTGTTCCCGGAAGGCGTCCTGCCGGCCATGCGTGAATTCCACCCTCAGGAAGGGCGTCAGCCTCCATCCCCCGGCATAGTCCGCCGTCCGGGACACTTCCGCCTGCGCCAGCCACGTCTCATTGTTCCATTTGCCCGTAGAAGCCGGAGCTCCGCTTAGGCGGCTGGTCATTTTGTTGTGCGTCTCCGCCCACGTGAGGCTTCCCTTGAAGGTCCAGCGGGCGCGCCTGCTTTCTTCCAGCAGACGGCCCCAGTACAGGGAGCCCATCCGGGTGTCCTGCGTGTTCCGGCCCTGGAAGCCCCGGCTTTTGGCATGCCCGTAGAGCTGGCCGAAGGCGATCCCCCAGATGCCGTTGTCATGGCCGAACCCGCTGTCCGCCCCCACGGAGTAGCCGCCTCCGCTGTAGTCGTAGCCGTCCGCGCCTCCCCGGCTGCGCTGCCTGGCGAAGTCTCCCAGGCCCATGCCCCACAGGTCGCGGGCATGCTTGTCGGCCAGGCGGAAGACGTTCAGGCGGGAAAGGACATTGCCGCCCAGGGCCGCCGCGTTGGAGGCTGAGCTCCAGAGGGAGTTGAAGGCCAGTTCCCCAACCAGTTCCGGGTCAATGCTGCTGATGGGGGTTCCGTCCGCCTTCCAGACCAGCTGGAGCTGTTCGGCGTAGCCGTCTCCGTCGGCGTCCGTCCACCGGTGGCTCCAGGTTCCCGTGTAGGAGTAGGGGGAGTCCCCCCGGTCCGTCCCCGTGGCCTGGGAGACGACTCCGTCAAAGTTTCCCTGAAGGGTGTGTTCCGCGTCCGTCAGCACGTGGAAGACGCGGTCCTGTTTCCAGGAGCGGTCCGCATAGAAGTACGGGGCGTTGGAGCCCGTGTCCGCCACGCCGATGAGGCCTCCGGCCGTGAAGGATTGAGCCGCGGAGAGCGTCAGGCCCGGCCCGGAGCCCGGCCCGGACTGGAGCTGGTGGCGCATGTCGAAGGTGAAGCCGCGGGAGAAGTCGGCGGTGTTGGCGTTGATGAAGGCGCTGTCACCCGGGCGCAGCACGGCGTCCCTGCCGGAGAGGGAGAAGGCGGCGGCGTTGGCCGTGCTTCCTCCGATGATTTCCAGCGTACCTTTTTCCACCGTCAGGGAAGAAGAGTCATTACCCAGATTCCGCATGTCTTCAAGATTCCTGCCGAAGACGGCGCCGTGTTCCAGCAGGAGGGTTCCTCCATAGAGGGTGGTGTCGGCCACGAAGTTGTTGTACCGGCTGGCAACGAGGTGGGCTTCTTCCCCCTGGTAGAGTTCGCTGCTGAAGATGATGGTTCCGTCCGTGTCGTGAATGTTCCCTTCCTCATCCGTGCAGCGGTTGAGCGTGAGGGTCATGGGGCAGTCGGAGTTTTCGCTCCGGCTGGTAATCGGGTCGTTGAAGCGGATTTCGCGCCCCTCCTCCGCGGCTAAGGCGAGACTGCCCTGTGTCTCTATAGCACTTTCGGGGATTGTTGCACCCGTAGTAAGGTGAATAGCATTGGCGACGCCGTTTTCCACAGAGAAGGTGCCGTCGTCATGGCGGGTGAAGACTCCCCCGGTCATGTTGCCGCTGAAAAGCACGTCTTTCGTCAGGGCGAGAAGGTCGAGTTTCCCTGCTAATTCAATGGCTCCTCCTGAGGTCTTGGCATAGTTGTTGATGAATGTTGCCCCATCGCTGAAAGAGATATCCCCACTAGAGCAAATCACGCCCCCCGAAGCTGTAGTGGAATTGCTGAAAGCATAATTGTTGATGAATGTAGCATTGGCTCCTACAGCTATTTCTCCATGAAATCCCATGCCAACAGAGCGATGGCGCGCGGAGTAGAATACGCCGCCAAAAGCTCCATTCAAATTACTGAAAGCATAATTGCCAGAGAAGACAGCATGATCTCCTATGGTGATCGGCGAAATTGAACTGTTTAACAATACCCCGCCACGGGCCGACCTGTTATCAACGCCTAGCACACAGTTGTTGGAAAAAATAACGCCGTCTCCTAACTTCAAAATCTCTCCACGATGAGAACTATATAACAGAGCAATGGCAATTCTATCGACATTATCTCTTCTGTTTTCTACGCAGTTACGGTCAAATTGTACCTTACCTTCTATCATTAACGAAGAAAAGGTCATACTCCGAGTTAGCTGGTTTACGGAACCACTCAGGATGATGGAATTCATTTCCAATGTTATGTCATTTAACCCTGCCCCGGAAAAATCATAAAGGACCTCCCTTTCTCCCAATCCTGCCAAATCAATGGTACGGAAAATACCCGGATCATTGGAACGGAAATTGACGGCTACCGGCAAGCCGGCGGTCAGCGAGGAATCGTCATTATGCAGAATGACGGTATCCCCGGAAGACAGCGCTCCGGAATCAGCCAGTTCCTGAAGCGTGTTATACACATGCTGCCCCGGGTTGGCTGCCTGGGCGGCGTCCACCACAAATTCCGCGCCGGAAGCGGCAGTCGCCATCGTTACGGAAAACAGAAGACGCCCCAGCAGGAAGCGGCGCAACGGCAATGGAAGAATAAGTCTCATATCTTTTAAAAAGAATCATTAATATCGGAAGGCCCGCTAAATAGCGGATTCGAAATACGCCCGTCAATAACCCTCGTGCACGGCATGCGGGAACTCCTACCGCAACAAGGCGGCAGGAGCCTTTCACGGCCCCTGCCATGGGGAAAACAAGCGTGCTCCGCCCCCCTATTCCGGCGGCGTTCACGAAAAGTTTCCCGCGGCGGGAATCCGGCCCTGGGCCTCTTCCGGATGAGCCGGGTTCCTCTTTCCGGCCGTCAGGCGGAAGAAGAGGGGCACCAGGAAGATGGCCAGCAGCGTGGCCGTAATGATGCCGCCCAGCACGCCGGTGCCCACGGCGCGCTGCGCTCCGGCCGCCGCCCCATGGGCGAACGCCAGAGGAATGACGCCCGCCCCGAACGCCAGGGAGGTCATCAGGATGGGCCGCAGGCGCAGTTTGGCGGCGGCTACGGCAGCTTCCGCCGCATTCATGCCCTCCCGGTAAAATTCCCTGGCCACTTCCACAATCAGAATGGCATTCTTGGCGGAAAGGCCGATGGTCGTAATCAGGCCCACTTTGAAGTAAATGTCATTGGGCATGTCGCGCAGGAAGACGGCCAGCAGGGCTCCAAGCAGTCCCAGGGGCACGACCAGAATAACGGCCAACGGAATGGACCAGCTTTCATACAGGGCCGCCAGCACCAGAAAGACAATCAGGATGGAAAGGCCGAAAAGCAGCGTGGCCTGGGACCCGGCCAGCTTTTCTTCATAGGATTGCCCCGTCCATTCAAACCCCACGCCCTGCGGCAGGGAGGCGGTAATCTGTTCCAGGGCGTTCATGGCATCTCCGCTGCTCTTGCCGGGCGCGGAAGAGCCGTTGATGGTGAAGGAGGGATAGTTATTGTAGCGCGTGAGCTGCGGAGGCCCCGCCGTCCAGTCCAGCCTGACAAAGGAGGAAAGGGGCAGAAGCTTCCCCTGGTCATTGCGGACATGCAGGTCCTCAATGTCGTTTCCGTTCAGGCGGCTTTTTCCGTCCGCCTGCACCATGATGCGGCGCACCTGGCTGTCATGCATGAAATCCCCCACGTAGCTGGACCCGAACATGACCGCCAGAGAATTGCTGATCTCCGCAATGGGAACTCCCATGGAAAAGGCTTTTTCCCGGTCAATGGAGACGTGCAGACGCGGCGTATCCGCCTGGCCGGAGAAATAAACGCCCGCCAGGTTGGGGTTCGCGTTGGCACGGGCCAGGAGCTCGTCCCGGGCTTCCGCCATGCGGGCATATCCCAGGCCGCCCTTGTCCTGGAGGCGGAAGTCAAATCCGGACGAATTGCCCAGCTCCGGCAGAGCCGGCATGTTCAGAGCCATGACCATCATCTGGCCATCTCCGGCAAAGCGGGCATTGACACGGTCAATAATCGCCTGGACAGCACTGTTTTCTCCGGGACGCTCGTCCCAGTTTTTCAGACCGACAAACAGCATGGCCATGTTGGTTCCGGAGCCCATGAAACTGAACCCTCCCACGGAGTAAACGTGCTCCACCGGCTCATGCCGCATCAGGTAATCCTCCACTTCCCGCAGCCGCACGCTGGTTTCCTTCTGAAGGGTGCCGGCAGGGAGGGACACCATTGCCATGAAGTTGCCCTGGTCTTCTTCCGGAAGGAAGGAGGTGGGCAGCGTAAGGTACAAATAGCCGGCCCCTGCAATAATGAGGGCATACAGGAACAGGGAGTGCACAGGGCGGCGGATCATTCCGGATACGGCACGGCCGTACCGGTCCGTGGACCGGTGTATCGTCCGGTTGAACCATCCGAAAAAACCCTTTTTCTCCTGGTGCTCCACGGAGGAGGGTTTCAGCATGGCGGCGCACAGCGCCGGAGTCAGGGAAAGGGCCAGAAACGCGGAGAAGGATATGGACACAATGAGCGTTACGGCAAACTGCCGGTAAATGTTCCCCACAGCTCCGCTGAAAAAGGCCATGGGCACGAAAACCGCCACGAGCACGGCGGTGATACCCACGATGGCCCCGCCGATCTGCTTCATGGCTTTCACCGTAGCGCGCCGGGCATCCAGGCCTTCCTCCATCATGATGCGTTCCACATTTTCCACCACCACGATGGCGTCATCCACCAGAATGCCGATGCTGAGCACCATGCCGAACATGGTAAGCATGTTGATGGAGAACCCGGAGAGCCACATCACGGCAAAGGTCCCCAGCAGGGCTACGGGGACGACGAGCGTGGGAATCAGGGTAGCCCGGAAGTTCTGGAGGAACAGGAACATGACCAGGAACACCAGCAGGACGGCTTCCAGCAGGGTTGAAATGACTTTCCGGATGGAGATTTCCACGAAGTGGGTGGTTTCATAGGGAATCTGGTAGGAGACTCCGGGCGGGAAATCCCTGGACAGTTCATCCATCTTGGCCTTGAGGAGGCCCATGGTTTCCACTGCATTGGAGCCGGGAGCCATCTTAATGGCCATTCCGGTGGCCGTCTGGCCGTTGCAGCGGGAAAAGAACGCGTAGCTGTTGGCGCCCAGCTCCACCCTCGCCACGTCCCCCAGTTTGACGGAGGAA
>OGDS01002505.1_pt1 | contig 10704 bp, 10 predicted proteins | sample 1570351 | NCBI WGS metagenome assembly OGDS01 (sample SAMEA2581974, study PRJEB24529) | metagenome | biome: Human gut stool | place: China | collected 2011
AAAGCAAAACTAAAACCGGCCTGAAGTGGTGGGAACGCCTTTTGTGGGTAGTCCTAGCAGGTGCTGCCTATGCGGCTTCCGCTCTGCTGGGTGGCTGCGGTCATTCCGTGGACGTGACGCCGGAAAAGACGGTGGTATGCAAGGACGGATCCTGCCTGGTGCTGGAACCGGGACATATCTCCTACAGTCAGGCCCAGCCTGTTACGGATGTTCCGCCCGTCGTGCAGGTCATCCCCTCCAAGAAATAAGGCCATGTGCAAACTCTCTGAAGTGCCGGCTCATTTCCTGGATTTTGCGAAAACGTCGCCCCTCGTGGCCTGCGTCATGCTGTCGCTGGTCACGTGTGGTGCTGCCTGCTGGTACATCGGGGAGGTGATGGGACACCATAATGACAGGATTCTTGACTTGATGTCCATGCAGACGCAGGCGCAGGTCGAGACGGCCAAGGCGATTCAACTGCTTGCCGTCCGAATCGAAAACATAGAAAAGAAACTGGAAAAGTGAATAAGCTGCTGAATCCTTCCGTTCTTTTGCCGCTGATGGGGTGCGTGATGGCCGGCGTTTTTGCCGCTTGCGGAGACACGGCGGCGGGCATTGCCGCGTTCTGCTTCCCCATTGCTAGCCTTGTGTTCCTCCGATGTGCGGAACGCTGACCAACTGTAAAGTTTTTCTTACAAGTTCCCTTTATCTCATAGCCAATAGTTTATAACTTAATTAACCATGCCGGAACGATACCTTTATTTACTCGTCATTGAAACTCCCGGACGCAAGCAGGAGATGCACATGCTGCACAGCAGGAAGCAGCGTACAGCCTACAAAGCCCAACACGCGGAATGGCATCTCAACAGCACCTACGTGGAGTATGACTTGCCGGAACATCTTATTAACCAATACCTGAACAAATGAATATCGCTTTAGACATCGGACACGCCAAAGGAACCGGAGCTCGTGGAAACGGGCTGGAAGAGCACGACGTGGCATGTGTGATAGCACGCCATCTTTTTGCGCAGTTGAAGGATATGGGACATACCGTCCATGTTCTTGACTTTCCGGACAAAGGCAATACGGAAGACCTGAACGCCACCATCAAGGTTGCCAATGCGGACGGATACGACTTCGGAATTTCATTGCATTGCGATTCGGCCGACAATCCCCAGGCTCGTGGCGCTCATGTATGCTTTTATCCTGGGTCTGTTCAGGGAAGCCGTCTGGCCGCCTGTATTGCCGAACCTCTTTCCCGGTTGCTGCCCGGACGGGCCAACACCGTGCAGTCGCGCCCGGGCCTCGCCGTCCTGAAAAAGACCCGCTGCCCGTGGGTGCTGTGCGAATGCGGCTTCATCACCAATCCTGAAAACGCCTCTATTTTGAAGGACCATCCCGGCCGCATTGCCGAAGCCATTGCGGAAGGGGTGAAGGACTATATCAACCAGTAACCGCCCATGACTTACCAGGCCCCCTACGCGGCGCGCTACGTTTCCGCCGCCGGCAACCAGATACTGCTGCTCAACCTCTGGGACGATACGCCGGAGCCTCCCCGCTTCGGCGGATCCATGGAGGCATTTGAAACTTCGCTGGTAGACGGTCCCCGAGCGTTCGCGCAGGGGCTGGGAAGCGCCGTGGAGCAGCGCACCATCGCGTTTTACCGCTGGTTCACGGATTATCAGGATATGGCCTCCTGGCAGGAGAACCTGGCGTTGTGGCTGTCCAGCAACCAGAACGGGTATCTGTACCTGCAATTCGCCGACCAGCCTCAATGGCGTTTTGCCGCCGTCATCACCGGCTACCAGTTTGAGACGGAGAACTTTGTTCCTCCGCCGTCTCCCGAAGACGGCTATCTGTGCCTGCTGGTCACGCTGACCATGACGGTCACCGACCGGACCCCGGACAATTCCAACTGGATATTCAGCGTGACGCCCTCTTCTTTCGACGTACCCGTCAAGGGAGGCGAATACACCATTAATGTGGAATCGTCGTTCAGCCCTGGACCGGTAGGGCAGGGGTGGCAGATTGCCGACGTTTCCGAAGGATTAACCGTTTCCGATATCGTCAACGGCAACAACGGGACATTCAAGGTTATCGTCGCGGCCAATGAAGGAGACCAGGACAGGACCATGTCGCTCCAGGTCATTCAGGACGGAACAGGACAGGCTGTTGAGGTTGAATTTCGTCAGCTTCAACCCTCTTACTCATTCAGCCTTGCTCCAACCCAGGTACAGGTTCCCGTTATTGGCGGAAGCTACCAGGTCCAGGTGACTTCCTATTATGACCCGGGGGAAGTCAGCGTTGACTGGACGCCCAATTCTCCCAGCTCTTCCGTTGTCATCTCCGATATCACGAACGGAAATAACGGGTCCTTCACGTTAACCGCGGCCCCCAATGAAGGAGCGGCCGGCTCCGTCGTCGTTTCCGCGACACAGGCGGATTCCGGGTTAAAACAGACAATCCGCGTATTGAGGGCAGGACTGGTCACCCGAAATCATCAGCTTCCCCCGCCCGGAGGGGAATACTCGGATAATCCGATGAGTTATTCCTCATGGAGGTTTATTCCCTCGGACGTTTATCCGGACTTCCCGGAAGGCAACCCCGAAGGAAAGGGACTGACGCTGCAGGAAATCATCACGACGAAACCCACCAGCGCCAATTCCGGCACGTTAACGCTTTACCGGGTGGAAAACGGGTCTGCCTCTCTTCTGGCGACCAGCAGCGAGGCGGTTTTCACCGGAGAGGGCGGAAACGCGAAATGGACGTTTTCTCCCGGCGTGGAAATCCGTTCGGACTGGCAGCTGGTCGTGGAAAACCAGAACGGCATTTATGAGCAGCATGCCATGCTGGCCAATCCGCAGGCGTTTGACGGCCTCGGAAATGCCATCTACCCCATGCCGGCGGACGCTCCCGGGCGCACGTTCGGATTATCCCTCGTCATCCGCTACACTTCCACCGAATACCCATCTTAACAGAATAATCCATCATGAACGAACAACAACAAAACGGAATAGAACGGCTTTTCATTGAATTCGCCGAAGAGTGCGGCAAGAACCCGAACCTGAACCAGGCGGCGCAGGAATTGAAGGAAAGCGTCTTTGCTGCCTCTCAAGCCGCCGGCGTTGATCCCTCCCATGCCTTCGGCGTCATCATCCGGGATATGATGCTCCTGGAATCCTTGCAGAAACGCGTGGAAGAATCCCGCAACGCCCTCACCGCCGGGAAACTGCCCGCTTTCGTCATCGAAGAAGCCCGCCCTCAACGATAACCCTCCACATCTACCACCATGGCCACCAAGAAAGAAATCGAAATCACCCTTAAATCATCCTTTGACTCGAAGGGCGTGGAAGAGGCCCGCAAGCAAATTGAATCCCTTAGGAACGCCGGGAAGCCATCTTCGGGGCAAAATACCAATACCAATGCCGATGACCAGTCCAAGGCGTTGGAAAAAGAAGCCCAGGCGGAAGAACGGAGGCAGAAGAAAGCCCAGGAATCCGCGGACGCCATCGAACAATCCAGACGAAGGGAAAAAGCGGCCTTAAATGAACTTGTGTCTGAATTGGAAAAATATCAGGCAGCCCTGAAAAAGGCGACGCAGCAGGAAAATCACCCCGACCGTCTAAAAGCCCTGAAGAATATTCAGGAACTGGAGAAAAGAATTTCCGCATTGACCAGGGCGCAGGAACGGGAAGCGCAGGCGGCGGAAAAAGCAGCGCGAGCGGAAGCGCAGGCGGCGGAAAAAAGCCGAGCTCTCAACCAGTCCGCTCAACAACTTGATAAGGGGAGCCAGCAGGCAACCAGGAGCGTGAAGAACATGGGTCAGGGGGCCTTGCAGGCTGCCTACTTCTTCGATGACTTGCAGTACGGCATCCGGGGCATCATGAACAATATTCCGGGGCTGGTGATGGGCTTCGGAGGCGGCGCAGGTCTGGCCGGCGCGATGTCGCTTGCCGTTCTGGCCGGGGCGAAGCTTTACGAATGGATGGGAAAAACGGAAGACAAGTCGGCAGATCTCGCCAAAAAAATGAAGGAGCATAGCAAAGAGATTGCCGAATCTTCTCGTCAGGCTATCCGGGCAAGTTATCAGGCTTTGCAGGAATTCAACCAGCAAGAACGCACCAAGACCGTTAATGAAGAGTATCAAAACTATGTAAAGGGCATTACCCGGGAATTTGAATATCAGACGGAAGAGCTTGAAAAACAAATTCGCTTGAGACGTGAGGAAGCGGCCCGCCAGAAAGGCGTTGATACACGCCAGGCAGAACTTGACCGCGTCAACTTGGAGAATGACTACCAGGCAGGAAGAATCACCAAGAGACAGCGAGATTACGGCTTGATGATGGTTGATCAGAATCTGGACCAGAAAATCAGACAGCGTGATTTAGGCGTGGAGCAGGCTAATTATATGGATATTGGCAAACAGCTTGCAGAGGCAGTCAAAGCCCGAGATGCTGCGGAAGCTCATGCTTTTGATATGCAGTTCAAGCAGGGGAACCTTCCTTCTCTTCAAAATATTCTTGGCCTTTTACAGCAGCAGGAACGTGCTCAACGTACTATTGATAGCATTAGTAGCGACTTATCAAGAATAGAGGAATTACGAAAAAATAGAACTTGGCTTACTCCGTCAGAAGTTGAAGAGTATGAAGGGAGAGTAATAAGAGAGCAACAGCTTGTTGAATCACGTAATTTGGCCCAAGAAGAAGGTAATGCTCTTCAATTGAAATTGAAGGAATTTCAGGAGTCATTGAGATCCGGCGGCGTAAATCTTGAATTAGACTATAGCCAAGGGACAGATGTCAATAGTCGCTTCAAACAAGCATCAGATGCAGTAGAAGAATTTAAGAAGAATACGGACGCCGCGAAAAAACAGTTTGATGATTTAACGGAGAAAGCCGGATCTTTGGGTGATGCGATGGCTTCGACCGAAGCGTCTATTAAAAACATGGAACAAATCGACGCTATTCAAAATCAAATAGACGCCGGAAAGGTTAAATCATTTAACATGCAAAGAGACAGGGAAGAAGCAGAGGAAGCCCGAAGAAATGAAGAGAAAATAAAGAAGGCTCGTGAACGGACCGAAAGGGAGGCTCAAAAGCAGACCGCCGAGAGGCAGCAGGCGATGATCCGCGGCATTACTCTTGAAGGCGTACCCGAGCATCCTACCGCCCAGCAACGCGCCCGGATTGCGGCTGCCCGCGAAGCTTTGAATGCAGGGAAGAAACGCCTTGCGGAAAGCATTTCGGACAAAGATACGGAAATCGACCCCAGCGAGCTTCAGGAAGTGTTTGACGTTATGAAAAACTCATTGATAGAAAGCGGACAATACACGAAAAAATTGATGGATTTCTTGAAAACCATAGCAACAGCACAGACCGCCAATGTAAATGCCATTCAAGCAGATACGAAAAAATATGTAGATGCTAAATTCGAGGAAATCTTGAAGATAGTGCAGAAGGGCAACGGAAGATTGCAAACAGGGATAAACAGGCTTGCCGGAGGCTTTTAACAGCTTTTAGGCTTGCACTAACGCCGGTTTATAGCACCATACCACTATGGCTAATTATTACGTCGCTTCCAACTCAAACAATGCTGAGGGCCCCTACTCTTTTGAAGAACTTGAAGCCTTGTACAAGGAAGGGAAAATCTTGTCAGAAACTCTTGTTTGCCCTGAAGGAGGTCAGGAGTGGCTATCCTTTGGAAGGATTTATCATCTGACCAAAAACACCAATAGAAAAGCAGAAGAACAAGAATCGGAGAGCAGATCAAAGAAACGCTTTGTTGAATTTATTTTAGATGAGAGAGAAGAAAAACCTGCTTGGGCGAATGAGCAAGAGCCTCTAAAAATTAAAGTAGAGGGGATGTTTCAAGTAGTGGGAGCAATGACGATTATTGCTGGTATTGTATTATTTTTAAGCAATTTTTATCATCATCAGTTTCCACTAGCCTTCATCTATTTGTTATCAGGCGCTTTCTCCTGCCTCGTCTGCTTCTGGTTCGCGAAGGTTCTGACGTTGCTCCAAAAGATCGCCGATAAGAAATAAACCACTAACCATTTTACAAGCAGCAGGAACCACGACATCACCATCAATGACTTGCTGGGCCTCAAGCCGTCGAGCCTGACCCACGACCAGCAAAGCTTTTCCTCCTCCGCCATCACCGCGGTTTATCCCGTCCGCACCTTGGGCGAGGTCTTGCCCTTCCAACAGTTCGATACTGTCACCATTTCCCAAAACGGGAACACCATTCTATCCGGCCTCGTTTCCAGCATCGAAAAGACCTACAGCGGCTCTTCCCGTGCCTGGAAAATCGTCTTTTCCGATCCCTGGTATTGGCTGGACAACTGCTTTGCGCTGGATTCCGAATGGAAGCCGGTCTTTTCCATGTGGAATAAAGTCAGCGGAGGGGGCGGCATCATTCCCAAGATAAGCATTGCCTCCGCACTCTCCCGGGTGCTGAACCTCGCCAAACACCACCCGGCGGACTACGAGCTGCGTATCAGCGACAACAAGATGCTGATTCCGTGGAACGCCTCCTGCGATACGCTGGGCAGCCTCCTTCAATCCATCCGCCGCTGGTCGCCCCGGATGGTCTCGTACTACGACTACAGCGGAACGCGCCCCAAGCTCATCATCACGGACTATGACGCCCTGACGCCCATTGCGCTTCCCTTGCAGCCGACGGAAACGGTCAAGTCCATGGATGTTTCCCTGGTCCCCCGGGGCGACCTCGTGCCGCCCTGCGTGGCTATCGTCGCGGAAACGACCGGAAGCAACGGCTACCGCGTCTCCTACCTGTCCAAATACCCGGAGGACGGGGACCCGACCTTGCCGCACTCCATTGTTTACCGGACGTCAGTAGACTTCTACTATTCTAAATACAGTTCTACGGGGGAGCCGGTAGAAGATCCGCAGCCGGTGCAGGGCACCCGGGCCGGCAGCCTGTCCTACCAGCGCATGAAAGTGACGGGGAGGAAAATTGATAAGAACAACATGATTGAAAAATTCTGGTCCAACCACTTCCCCTGGATGAAAGAGGTAGGAGCCATAGCGGCTTATGATAAAGAACCGACCATCACGGGGAAGCCTTGGGAGGGGGACGAGAAGGACAAGCCGAAGGGTTATAAAGAAGACGCTACCGAGTTTGAATTGACGGACGGGCAAATTCACACTAAATCTTATCATCCAAAATGGTGTAATACTACGATAAAACAGCGTCTTGCCATCCCAGAAGGAGCGGCTCCGAAGTGGAGGGAGAAATTCAAAAATGTGGGAACGCTGGAAGGCGTGCCCTGCTTTTGGGAAGAATTCTCGGTAGATCTCGTCACCATGGATCGAAAATCCTCAAGCTACCCCATTGACGGCATCTACAACGGGGAACAGCCCTCCAACGGGCCGGAAGAAGGGGAATCGCCCCAACCCTCGGAAGGCGTGCCCTATGGGGACATTGCCAAAACGGTATGGGAATCCATGCAGGAATTGCCCTGGGACGGCTCTATTTCCTTTGTCGCGCTTGGCGAAGCGCAGACGCGCCAATACATTGGCCGGCGCGTCTCGCTGCTGGGAGGAAACCCCGCTTGGCAGAACATCAACACCATGATTCAGACGGTGAGCCGCGACCTGCAAACCAACGTGATTTCCCTTTCCTACGGCGCGCCGGAACAACTAGGGATTGAAGAATGGGTAGAATTGAAGCGCGTGAATGCCACCTCGCGCACATCTTCCACGCTGGAAAACATGCAAGGCGCGCCGGAATCGACGGAATACGGCTTTGACCCCAAGCCGGAATCCCCCACCATCAGCCAGCACATCACCAAATCCACGGGAGAATCCACGCCCGCGCCGGAATACGGTTTCCAAGTGCGCTTGCAGAAAGATACGGAGGGCGCCATCACCGGGGCGCAGATGAAGCCCGGCGCGCTCTACCTGAACGGATCGCTGCTCGGCAAATACCCGCAGGGGGGCGGCTCCGGTTCCTCGTGGGTAACGATCCCCCAAACCAGCGGGGAAGTATGGCTCAACGTCCACTTTGACAAGAACGCCAAATTGACGGGCGTTGACGTCTCGGGCATTCCCGGACCGGTCTATCCGATCAGGCTCGGAGAGAAAAAGCCTGACGTCAATTTCGACTATTCTTTCCAGATAGCCGACATCGAAGACGACCAGGTGACACAATACGCGCTGGGAATGATCCAGATACCCGTCTTCGGAGGAACCTTCTACCCCTACGGACCAGCTTAACAAACACCATGATCAGAATCTATCTATTCACCTATGCCGGAGACGCGGATGAAGCCCTAGTTTGCGTACAATGCGCAGCCGCGGCTCTGCCTGAAGCTGTCATTACGGTTGTGGACGACAGCGCCGCTCCGCTTCCTGAACGCGTCAGATCCGTCCTTATGTTAACCGGGGCAAGGTATTGTCAAACCGGCTGGACAAGGAACGGCAACCTGCGCGGCCCGGAATGCGTCCGGGGCATCATTTCCACGCTGGCCGGGGAAGCGGAGGATGAAGACGTCATCGTCAAAATCGACTCCGACACGCTCCTGTTGTCGGGCGGCTGGATCCTCGACATGCAGCGCAACGGGCTGGCGTTGCACGCCTCCGGCTACCAGAACCCCGGCCACCCGTCCGAACGCTCCGCCTATGGGCCGTGTTACGCCATCAGCGGACGGGCGGCCAGGATGGCCGCCGAAGCGCTGGAATGCGCCGCTATCCCCCCGCTCGCCCCGGAAGACCTCACCATCTGCCGGGCCATCCAGGGTCTCTTTCCCCCGGAGCAGATCAGGCTTGACGAACCCTGGACGCCCTTCAACCGGGAAGGGAAGTGGACGGCATGGAACTGGTTCAGCATCGCCGTAACGCCGAAAAAATACGCCGAATTCTGGATGGTCACCTTCGGCAACCCGCGCCCAACGAACATTCCCAAATCCGAGCGCGCCCGCGCCATGGACGCCTTGTACCGTTACCGGTTCCACGGGGAAGGAGGCTAACGGGCCAGTCCGACGGCAATCTTGCTCATGGCCTCCTGGACGTCCGCCGAATCCGGGCGGAAATACACCCGTTCAATCTCTTCGGAGTCGTGGCCGACGATGAAGCGGCACAAATCCGGGGACACCCCGGACAGGCGCAGGACGGTCACGGCGGTCGCCCGCAGGCTGTGGAAGCTCTTTTCCGAAAGCCGGTGCCGGTCGCCTCTCACTTCCCCGGGCATCTCCCGGATGATTCCGTACGTTTTCAACAATGTCGTGAACTCCGTGGAAAGCTTGTCGGAACGTCCGCCGGCATGGGCATGGCGAAGCGCGGCCAGGGGAAACACGTAATCGTTCACCCGGTTGACCAGACGCCTTTCCAGAACCTCTTTCAAGGGCTGGATGATCGGCTTGTTCATGCGGCGCCGGCTCTTCTGCGTGGTCATGAACAGGAAGGAGTTCTTCAGGTCAATCTGCTCCCATTTCAGCGTCGCCAGGTCTCCGAGGCGCTGTCCTCCGGTGTAGAGGCACACCCGCACCAGATCCGGCCATTCATCCGGGAACCGTTCAATGATGGTGTTCACTTCCTCCATGGTGAAGGCGCCGCGCAGCTGCTTTTCCGCCTGGTGGTCCGCCCGGGAAGGCATGACGCCCCGGAACGGATTCCGGGGAAGTATCTCGCGGTCTACAGCGACATTGAACGCGGTGGACAGCGTGGACACATAGCGGATGACGGTTCCGGCGGAAACGCGCTCCAATTCCGTTTCTACAAAATCCTTCGCCATCCCTTTATTCAGGGCGGCCAGCGGCATATTCCGCCGGTCCCCCAGGAACGCCAGAAGCCGGCGGACGGCCATGCCGTCCCGCTCATAGGCCCGCTTCTTGTTTTTCCTCCCGTCCAGCCAGTCAAAAAGGAACCGCGTCACCGTCATGCCGTTCATGGTGGCTTTCAGCACGCCGGCCTGGTCCCCGGCAATGGCCTTCACCTTGTCCAGGTCAAAAACCCCGTAACGGGCTTCTTTCTCCATCTCTTGGGCCACCAGCCGCGCCCGGGCTTCATTCTGGGACATGACCGATTTCTTATTGGCTCCCGGAAGCAGCGCCTTGGGAACCACGTCGATGCCGGTGGTTTTCCGAAGCTCTTTGCCGTCCAGGGAGCGGAAGACGGCCACCCATTTGTTGTTGCGTTTAATGATGCCTGCCATAGTGCTGTACAGTCCTTAGACAATGTACAGTCGCATGTACAGGGCGCTTTTTTCTGTCAGGCGCTTTCAGGTGCGCTCAAAACTGCGCAAAATGTAGGAAAATCAAGGGTCATTCCGTCACGTGCTGACGAGAATTGGCATCGCGTACGGGATTTAGTCTCTTGTCCATAAACTTTTATCGGGCCACATGTACAGCATACCGTATAGCACTGCCGGAAAGCCGCACCGTTTATTACTCCGTCGGAAGCTTCATGTAAAGGTTGACATATCATGACACAGAAAAAATGAACCCTGCGAGGATAAAAAACCGCCCGCGTCTCCCGACGCGGACGGAAAAGAATGAATAAAAAGAAAGAAAGGAAGTAGTCAGGAATCTGAATACGTGCCTTTTATATCACATTTTACCCGTTAGGCAATCCTTTTCGGCGTTTCAGGAAACGTCATGACTTGTCATCCCCTGAACGGGAAATTGATGACAAAACGTCTTACCGGGGTCACAAGACATCAAATCTCATGAAAAAACAGGAAATCCTACCCCCCCCCCCCCCC
>OGDS01002519.1_pt1 | contig 10671 bp, 7 predicted proteins | sample 1570351 | NCBI WGS metagenome assembly OGDS01 (sample SAMEA2581974, study PRJEB24529) | metagenome | biome: Human gut stool | place: China | collected 2011
AATTATAAAATTTACACTACACATCTGAGTGAAAAAGTAATATAATCAGATATATAGTTTTAATATACTGAACAAAGAAAAATACAAAAGGAGAGTGTTAGTGTAATGAAGAATTTGAGTGTGCGTGTAAAGATGATAATTCTCGCAGTCATTACTCTTGTAGGTGCACTTGCCATTGTGCTTGTAGCAGAGACACATATTTCAGATATGGAGAGAGGCGCTGAGAATGTACTTCGTTCAAGTATTGAAGCGGACTATGATGAGAATATCAAAAATCAGGTTGAAAATGCTATATCACTTTTAAATGCAGTCTATGCAGGATATGAAAGGGGCGAATATTCTCTCGACAAGGCAAAGGAGATGGGCGCCGATTTGCTGCGTGAGTTAAGATATGGCGATGGAGGCTATTTTTGGGCAGATACCTATGAAGGTGTGAATGTTGTACTTCTCGGAAATGATACAGAAGGCACGAATCGTATGAATGCTAAGGATACAGAAGGCAATTCATATATGCAGGATATCATAAGTGCAGGCAAGAATCCGGATGGTGGATATGCTGACTATGTGTTCCCTAAGGCAGGGGAGACGGAGCCGTCACCTAAGAGAGCTTACAGTAAGGCATTTGAGCCATTTGAGTGGGTAATCGGAACAGGTAATTATATTGACTATATTGATACAACAGTTGCCAAGGAGACAGCTGTCATGGAAGCTAATGCTAAGTCTGCTATGACAAAGATTATAGGCTTAGGGGGGATTCTTGTGATAGTTGTCTTAGCAGCGTGCATTTATATGGCAGTTGAACTTAGCAGATCATTCAGGCATACGCTCGACTACATCGGAAATATAGCAAATGGTGATTTTACAAAGAAGCTTCCTAAGAAGCTTCAGAACAGACATGATGATTTTGGTATTCTTGGCGACAGTCTTGAGAATATGAAGAATCAGGTAAGTGTTCTTATCAAGGAAGTCAAGGCTCAGAGTAACATTATCGGTGAAGTTGTGGATACTGTTAAGACGAATGTCATATCGCTTACCGGGAATATTGAGGATGTATCTGCTACAACTCAGGAGCTTGCAGCGAGCATGGAGGAGACAGCAGCGTCATCAGATACAGTTAAGAATATGGCAAATGAGATTGAGGAGGCTTCAAAGAATATTGCAACCCGTTCGCAGGATGGAGCGCAGCAGGCAGCAGATATTCATGAGCGTGCATCAAAGGCACAGGAAGATATAAGACAGCAGCGCACACATGCATCAGAGATGCATAATAATATCAGAGAGAGTCTTACAAAGGCGCTTGAGGATGCTAAGGTTGTCAAGCAGATTGAAGTACTCTCATCTGCAATCATGGAGATAACGAGCCAGACTAACCTTCTTGCACTCAATGCTTCGATTGAGGCAGCCAGAGCAGGAGAAGCAGGAAGAGGCTTTGCGGTTGTTGCAACAGAGATAGGAGGTCTTGCTGAGCAGTCTAAGGAGGCTGTAGTAAAGATTCAGCAGGTTACAGAGGCAGTCACATCATCAGTTGAGAGACTTTCCGGGGATACACAACAGCTTCTTGAATTCGTCGGCGGGGATGTTGTTGCCGCTTATGATATGTTCGATAAGGTGGCAGATGCATATAATCAGGATGCGAAGTATATAGACATGCTTATCGGAGATTTCAGTGCTACATCGGAGGAACTTTTAGCATCAATCGACGGTGTGCTCTCATCAATGGATGGAATTGCAACAGCAACCAATGAAGGAGCTAAGGGAACAACAGATATTGCACAGAGGACTATTGATGTCAAAGCGGAAGCAGACCAGGTTACAGGTGAGGTCAGCAGATGTGATGAGACAGCGAGAAAGTTAAGCGAAGAGATAGCAAAATTTAAGGTTGACGAATATATAGTGCCTTAATTGTTGGCAATAGGTATATAGATATATAATATTTTATTATATTTACATGAGAGACATGAAAGCGTCTTGGATGACAATGTGCATCCGGGACGCTTTTTTACAATGAAGATTTTTATCATGTGTTCTCTTATCATGTGTTTTGTACAAGCCAAGTACCGGATAGGGATATGAAGCATTTTTTATGAGCAAGAAGCAAAATCGGATTGCGGATATTATTGATGATGTGGTCTTTTATATAGTGAAATATGCGGATTTATAAATAGTTTTTAAGATAATTGTGAAATTCGTATTTTCATTCAATGTCCGGTTGAAAAATATATAGTTTAGCAAACGCCTAAGTATTTTTATGTGAAGATATTGTAAAAACAAGCTCTGTAAAAAAAATATTGACAAAATAAATGATTGAACTATAATCATACCGTTAAATTTGTTTTAGATGTTTATTATGATAATATCAAAAATATAACAAATATCATGGACGGTTTTGGGTTAGTAAAATATAATAATGTTGTTTGTCAATTTAATGCTGTGTAGGATTAGGTTGTCAATTTATATTCATTCGGAAATGAGGATTTTTATGGGGAAAAGCAGTAAAAGATATGAGATAGATATGTGCAATGGCACATTGCTTGATAAATTGATATCATTCTCACTGCCGCTTATGCTGTCAGGAATATTGCAGCTTATGTTCAATGCGGTGGATATAATTGTTGTCGGAAATTTTACCGGAAGTCAGGCACTTGCGGCAGTCGGTTCGACAACATCGTTAATCAATCTTTTTATCAATCTATTTATAGGAATATCGCTTGGAGCAAATGTACTTGCAGCGCGGTATTATGCAGCAGGAAGAGATAAAGAGATGTCGGAGACTGTACATAGTGCGATGGCAATGGCGCTCATAAGTGGTGTGGTTATGGTGTTTGTCGGGCTTATATTTGCCAGAGGAGCGCTTGAGCTTATGGATACTCCGGATGATGTAATAGACCAGTCGACATTATATATGAGAATATATTTTGTCGGGATGCCTTTTTTTATGATGTATAACTACGGAGCTTCTATATTGAGAGCTGTAGGAGATACGAAAAGACCGTTATTTTTCCTTGTAATAGCAGGCATTGTAAATGCAGGGCTTAATATGTTTCTTGTAATGGTATTTCACCTTGGTGTTGCGGGAGTTGCCATTGCGACTGTTGTGTCGCAGATAATTTCATGTGTGCTTGTAATCATATGTCTTTACAGGACGGACAGCAGCTATCAGTTCAGATTTTCCAAGCTTAAGCTGCGATGGTCATACATCAAGCAGATATGTCAGGTGGGAATACCTGCCGGAATACAGAGCATGGTAATCAATTTTTCCAATGTACTTTTGCAGTCATCAGTCAATTCCTTCGGTTCAATAGCGATGGCAGGCTATACGGCTGCAAATAACATATTCGGATTTTTGTTCGCATCGATTAATTCCGTTACACAGGCATGCATGAGCTTCACAAGCCAGAATTTTGGTGTTGGAAACTATAAAAGAATGACCAAGGTTCTGTTAGAGTGCATAGGTCTGTCAATGGCTGTTGCACTTACATTAGGATGCAGCGCTTACTTTTTCGGAAATAAGATTTTATGGATATATACGGATGATGTCAATGTTGTGAAGGCAGGCATGGAAGTGCTTCACTTTACCACAATTACATATTTTCTGTGTGGAATAATGGATTTACTGCCTGGAGCACTTCGCGGCATGGGATATTCGACAGTTCCTATGATTCTTTCGGTAGTCGGAACTGTGGGAACGAGACTAGTGTGGATATATGACGTTTTTCCATATCACCGCTCGATAGATATATTGTTCATATCGTATCCGGCTTCATGGTTTGTAACTATTGTTTTTCAGGTTATATGTTATTTTATCGTGAGAAAAAGACTCAGCTTAAGAAGGGACAAAGCATAAATTTTATAAAATAAAAGAGAAAAAATCTGTACCAGATAGAGCTGCGAAGCATCCATTTTATGTGAGCAATAAACGAAAGCGGATTGAGAGTATCATCGACATTATGTATAAGCGAAATGTGAGTAAAAAACGGATAGTCATATAAAAATAGGGGAAAAAAATTCTTAATTGCATTATAATTGGCAATGGAGCTAAAGTATCACAAAAATATAATATGGGAGGGCATAAAATGGAGAATATGAAGTACAGATATAATGACATGACTGAAAGATATAGGAGAATGAACAGGTTCTATATTGTTGCCACTGCAATTCTTGGCGTTTCTTTTATTGTCTATTTGTGGCTTAAGATGATCATGAATAATATTTCAAGTATGACTGTATATGGAAATACAGTATTGATGATTGTTTTTACTATAGCGAACACTATTGTATATGTCCGTGACAGAGGAACGAGGAAACTTAAGATATTAGCTACATATGAAGTCGGAATAGAGTATCTTTTGGTTGGTGTTCAGACAGATGCACGTTTTATCACCTTTGCGATTATAGCAATATTTTTGCTGCAGATTCCTTATTTTGATAAAAAAGGTTTGACAAAGACAGCGGTCGGAATGCTGATTTTGTATATTATTGTCACAGCGGTTCAGATTAAAAAAGGCGTGTTTGCGGCAAATGTCAGCGGATTCTGCGAGATTATATTGACTGTATTTATTGGTATAGCTATTTTAAATGTAGGAAAGATAATCATTGCTTTTAATGATGATGCTATGGGTGCAACAAAAGAAGAGCATGATAATCTTCAGGAATTCTTAGATAAGGTCATGGATATATCAAGAAGTGTCAATGAAGATACATCTAAGAGTACACAGCTTATGGATGAGCTTTTGACAAGCACACAGAATGTTGCCGGAAGCATGAAAGAAATCACTGCTGCAACGAACAATACTGCATCTAGTATTCAGGAGCAGAACAGCATGACTACGCTTATCAATGATGCGATTACACAGACCAGTGAAGCATCAGGACAGATGGTTGATATTGCCAGGGATTCCAACGAGAGTGTTCAGGCGAATATGGTGCTTATGGATGAGCTTAAGGCGCAGTCAGCGAATATTGCCATGACAAATGAGACAGTCAGTGAAGCAATGCAAAAGCTCCAGGAGAGGACACAGGAGGTTGGCAAGATTGCAGGAATGATTCTCAATATCTCCAGCCAGACGAATCTTCTTGCTCTCAATGCATCTATTGAAAGTGCCCGTGCCGGTGATGCAGGAAGAGGATTTGCTGTTGTTGCTGAGCAGATAAGACAGCTTGCAGAGCAGACAAAGAAATCTACTGAAGATATCACAAAAATTGCCGATGAGCTTAACGCAGATGCCAATGAAGTTGCAGAGTCGGTAAGAGGAACAATAGCTGCTGCGGGTATACAGAGCGAAAAGATTGAGACAGCAGGAGAGACATTTAAGCTTCTCAATAAGAATATGGAAAATCTCATAGGACATGTTGATGATGTCAACAAGCATGTAAATGGATTGACAGAGTCAAATAATAAGATTGTGGAGAATATCTCCCAGCTGTCAGCTGTTACGGAGGAAGTTACAGTCAATGCAGAGCAGGTATATGAGCTAAGTGAGAAGAATCTTGAATTTGTGAAGCAGGTAAAGTCTGCTGTCAATCATATAAAGAGTACGTCAGATGAAGCAAAAGATTTTATGTAAAGCTATGGCTGAAAGTAATTATATAATCTTTAGGAATATGAAAAATAATACCATGTAATTTGTACCGGGCGAAGACAGATTGCATTAAGAATTAAAGTTACTACCAACCGCCCGGAAATGAGGATTATTATGACGAAGGATATGACACAGGGAAATCCAATGAAGCTGATTGTGGGTTTTGCTCTGCCACTTCTTTTTGGATTTTTATTTCAGCAGTTTTATAATCTGGTTGATACAGTTATAGTAGGACGCTTTTTGGGAGTGAATGAGCTTGCCGGAGTCGGCGCTACAGGCTCGGTGAATTTTCTTGTTATAGGATTCTGCATGGGTGTATGTAACGGATTTTCGATTCCTGTGGCACATAAGTTCGGTGCGGGCGACTACAAAGGAATGAGAAAATATGTAGCCAACAGTGCGTGGCTTGGAATTGCATTTTCGGTGGTTCTTACTACTGTAACGGTAGTGCTTTGCAGACCGATTCTTGAGCTTATGAAGACACCGGAGGATATTATAGATTTTTCATATGACTACATTGTGATTATATTTGCTGCGATACCATTTACGTTTCTGTACAATATTGTATCAGGAGTGATACGTGCATTGGGTGACAGCAAGACACCGGTCATCTTTCTTGTCATATCATCTGTAGTCAATATAGGACTCGATCTGGTTTTTATCATCGTTTTCAAGATGGGTGTGGCAGGTGCTGCATGGGCTACAGCGATTGCACAGGCAGTAGCCGGCATAGGCTGCACATGGTATATGGTCAAAAAGTTTGAGATACTGCATATTCAGAAGGATGAGTGGGCATTTAATGTGCATATGATGGGTTCTCTATGTGCAATGGGTGTACCTATGGGACTTCAGTATTCAATAACTGCAATAGGAAGTGTAATTTTGCAGACAGCAACCAACACACTTGGTTCATCAGCGGTTGCTGCTGTGACGGCAGCCGGAAAGGTATGTAATTTTCTGGCTTGTCCATATGATGCTATGGGTTCTACAATGGCTACTTACGGAGGACAGAATGTCGGTGCAGGAAAGTTTGAGCGTCTTGATAAGGGACTTGGCTCCTGCGTGATACTCGGAGCAGTGTATGCGGTTATTGCGGTGCTTATATCGGTATTCGGTGGAGGTCTTTTGGCAAGGCTGTTTGTCGATGGAGGCGAACAGGAGATTATAAATCAGGTAAGGCAGTTCCTTATATGGAACACGGCATTCTATTTCCCGCTTGCGCTTGTCAATATTGTTAGATTTCTGATTCAGGGTATGGGATTTGCCTCATTTGCTATACTTGCAGGTGTGTTCGAGATGATAGAAAGGTCGCTGGCGGCATTGGTTCTTGTTCCGGTGATAGGCTTCACCGGTGTATGCCTTGGAAGTCCGATAGCATGGATATTTGCGGATGCATTTTTGATTCCGGCTTATTTTTATGTTAAGAAGCTACTAAAAAAGAGAAGAATGGATTACTACAGCTCATAAAATAGTGACTGATAAGATTAAAATTTATAAAATAAGGTAACAAATTTGTAAAGTTATAAAATTTTTATTTGTATTTTTGCTCATTTGTTCATATAATTAATTCATGCAGAATATGAAAAGATGGAGGTATTGCCAATGCATGAATTAAGCAGAACAGCGATTGAAGATTTTTTTGTACAGACTTTTGATGTGGATAAGGTATTCAGTTCGGTTAAGCGTGCTGACTACCTTTTCTTGTATTATATCGAGCATTGCAGTAAGAGCTCGCAGCATGAGAGCGGTGCGTATCTGTGGGAGCTTGCACAGATGATGAATATTTCAATTCAGGATATATCCAAAGCGGTTCAGAAGCTTCAGGATAAAGGCTACATTGAATGGAAGACGAATGCAGAAAAGAGCAAGACCTACGTTGAGCTTACCAAGACGGCACATAGACTTATGGAAGAGGAGCGCGATTACATGAAGCGCTGCTTTGACGAGATAGAGGAACAGGTTGATGCCGACGAACTTTCAGCAATGATAAATACAATGCATAAGGTTGTCGGCATCATCAAGAAGAACAGGAATTAGAGCTGTTTATCTGTTATCAGTCAGCTTTATAAGCTCCTGCATTTTAGAATCAATACGCTTAAGAATCTCAGTGTTTTCGTTCTCCTGATTGAGTGTCTGGCTTGAGTGTGCAGATACCTCTTCGGAGACGGCTGAGATTGTCTGTATGGAATCGGATATCGCGCTGTTGGCAGCCTTGAGCTCCATTACATTGTTAGTGAGCTCATCAAGCTGTTCGCGGACGGATACACTGTTGGATTTGATGAGATCAAATATTCCGGCTGTATTGCTTGTGGATTGCTTCTCTGTATTTATTCCGTCAATCATGCGGGTGATTACTCTGACCACTTCGGTTATGGTTGCCGCAAAGTTATTTATTATGTCTGTGATATGCTCAGTTGCTTCACTGGTCTGTCCCGCCATGTGGGAGATTTCGGATGCGACAACTGAAAAACCGCGGCCGGCATCACCGGCACGGGCAGCTTCAATGCTCGCATTCAGGGCGAGGAGGCTCGTCTGTGAGGTGATGTCACTGATGAGGTCGATGATGGAGTTCATCTCCTTTATGTGGTGGTCAAGCTCCTTGAGTTTTTCACTGACATCAACACCGTTATGAACCGAATCATCTACCTGTGACACAAGTGTATTCACATCGTTTAGTCCGTCATCGATCACGGAGATAGTATGTTCCATGCTGGAATGTATGTTTTCTGAGATACTGCTTACTGTGCTGACCTGTTTCTGGATAGACTCTGTCTGAAGGAGCTGTTTCTGAACGGCATTTGCGGTATCCATAGCTCCGGCAGATACATCCTGCATGGCAGACACGGTGACAGAGGAACCATTGTTGAGAAGTGAGAGCTCGTTGTGGATATATTCTATTCCCTCCTGCATTTTTGTGGAGAGATTGGAAATATCCGAAAGAAGCTTCTCTGTATCATTCTTTGAGGCGGTTATCGCGTCGAGCTTCTGTTTTTCATTTGTATTCAAGGTGGCAGAGGTGATATAGGAATAGACTGCTACAAGTATGACGAAGATAACATGTATTATAGCGGTGTCGGAATCGGGATATGAATATTTTCCTGATTGGATGCCAATGACAGCCAGGATTATTGTTTCAATCACAACGCCGGTATTTACGAGAAGGGAGAATTTTTTGTTGTTGTACAGCGATATCACAACTATCATAGGTATTACGAATACGGAAGCCATGAAGGTTGTGGAGGTGTATATGTAGAATGTGAAAAACACCGCAAAGCCGTTTCCGACGAGATGGCGGATGGCGGTTGTCTCATGGTTTTTCCTCCAGTAAAGCAGCTCCGCAGCTACGGGAGCTATTCCGAGAATACATGAGATGGTTAACACGGCAGGATTAATCCCGCGAGTGGCAGCCTGTAAAAACAGGAGAAGAAGCATAACGCCAGCTGTGGCAGTATGTGCAATCATACATGTTCTGTTGTTGCGCGCCAATGCAGTTAAATTAGAATCAGGATTCATTTAGAGCACCACCTTTATATTATTATTTTTATAATGATATCAGGGTCAAAAGATCAAAAAGCCGTTCGTGCTTGCAAGATTAGGCTTTTGAACCTCATATCTTATCGTTTGTATACAGTATAACATTGTATGAAAGTATTTTCCATATCAAAGTTTAGTTTTAAACTGGTAAATTACCAAAATACTTTGTGAAAATATTAACTTCTTAACAAGCTCTTGAAAGTGCTTACATTTTTATGCTATAATACAGATAACGTATGCTGCAGGGCGGCATAATAACTTACAAAAACAATTATTCTTGACCTTTCAGGTCAGAAAATGGAGGCAGAGCGATGAATTTAAATTTAAGACCAGCTAGCGAGTGCAAGTATGACGCTGTATCATTAGGCGAGGTTATGTCACGTCTTGATCCGGGTGAGGGAAGAATCCGTACAGCAAGACAGTTCCGTGCTTGGGAAGGCGGCGGAGAGTACAATGTAGTTCGTGGACTTCATAAGTGCTTTGGATTAAGATCAGGTGTTATCACAGCTTTCGCTGACAATGAAGTTGGTGCTTTAATGATAGATTTCATTGAGCAGGGCGGCGTTGCTACAGATCTTATTTACATGAAGAAGACAGATGGTATCGGGAGATTATGCCGTAACGGTATCAATTTCACAGAGAGAGGATTCGGTATCCGTGGTGCTAAGGGATGCTCTGACAGAGCTAACACAGCTATTGCACAGGCTACTCCTGAGGATTTCGATTTTGAGTACATCTTCGGAACACTTGGTGTAAGATGGTTACACACAGGCGGTATTTATGCAGCATTATCTGAGCAGTCATGCCAGACAGTCCTTGCAGCTATCAAGACAGCTAAGAAGTACGGAACAATCGTTTCTTACGACCTTAACTACAGACCATCTATGTGGGATGCAATCGGCGGACAGGCTAAGGCTCAGGAAGTTAACAAGGAAATCGCTAAGTATGTTGATGTCATGATCGGTAACGAGGAAGACTTCACAGCATGCCTTGGTTTCGAGATCGAGGGAAATGATGCAGACCTTAAGGAGCTTAACCTTGACGGATACAAGAAGATGATTAACGAGGCAGCTAAGACATATCCTAACTTCAAGGCTGTTGCTACAACTCTTCGTACAGTTAAGACTGCTACAGTTAATGACTGGAGCGCAATCTGCTGGGCTGACGGTGAGATCTACAAGGCTAAGGATTACAAGGGTCTTGAGATTATGGACCGTGTTGGTGGCGGAGATTCATTCGCATCAGGTCTTGTATATGGTCTTATGACAACAGGCGATGCTGAGTTAGCTGTTAACTATGGTGCAGCTCACGGCGCACTTGCTATGACAACTCCTGGTGATACAACAATGGCTACTAAGAAGGAAGTTGAAGCTATCATGGGCGGCGCAGGCGCAAGAGTACAGAGATAATCTGATTGAGGTAGATTTTCAATACATCAATAAAAACGTATGTCCGAATGTAAACGGACATACGTTTTTTGATTAATTAGGTATTTATATTCTGCTATATAGATTCTGTGTCAAAACATGCTGTATATATCTATCAGTGTATAACGTAT
>OGDS01002527.1_pt1 | contig 10643 bp, 7 predicted proteins | sample 1570351 | NCBI WGS metagenome assembly OGDS01 (sample SAMEA2581974, study PRJEB24529) | metagenome | biome: Human gut stool | place: China | collected 2011
GGGGTGCGAGAACCTCGATGGAGGAGCTTCGGGAGAGAAGGGCCATCACGAAATCATTGGTGATTTTCAAGTGGAGGGTCACTTCCACATATTCATCGGTCTCTTCGATTTTTTGAGAGGAGTGAATCGGCAGAGTCTTGATGAAGCGGCCGTCCAAAGGACTGAACCTCAGGAGGATGTCCTCGACGGGCATCTTCGGGTCATCCCATATTCCGAAACAATCGCGGAAGAGGTTCTCCGCACGGACACCAGAACCCTGGACAAAATCCTCATCCAGTACCTTAAAATCCACAAACCTACCCAGCTCGAAGCATTTAAGGACGCTCTCAACCATCGCCACGAGATACCAACGATTCTGCGACTGCTTCAAAAAATACGGCTCGGCGACATATTCAACCTCCTTACCGCCTGACCTTGGCAATGAATATGAAAACCGCACTCGCCGCCTTTGCTTGATCGACTCCAAAACTTTATGAATATCAACGCTGAACGCCATAGTTCTCTGCTCCGGGATGATAAAGTCACGCGTCCCGGAGTCCGAGCCGACAGTACTCAGGATCTCAATCTCGGACAGAAGCTCCTTGAACCGATCGGTATAAACCGGATCCCCTGTCCACTATGTGATACCCCTCCCCTTGACATTCTGAATCTCGATTCCGAAAATCTCCTCATTGGTCTTGATGTTCCGCTGAAGTGTCCGCAAAGCGTAGGGACCGTTCTCGGCCATATCACCGGACATAGACTCCAGCAGATCCTCTTTGCTGACATATTCACTGATGCCGCTGAGCTTGTTCACTATCGCGCTTAACCGCTTGATCTGGTTCAACATATTCAGAAGTGTTTGCCGCAAATATAACAATCAAAAGCGATAAAATCTGTCGCAATGAAGAGAAATGTACATCAAAATGATTCCGCTATGCCGCCAAAGGAGATTCAGGTCGAAAAATTGTCACTCAGGCCATGAGGAAGGACGTTCAATGATAGAAGTCACAAAGTGAATATTAGGTTGGAACACAAGACAGTTGTTTGGACATAGTTAGCGTTTCGTGCAGGAAAGGAGTTCCTGAGGTACCAAATGGACACGGAACAGCAGTTGGTACAGAAAGCCTGGGACAGTGGTTGGTACAGGAAAACGCACTGTGGTGTACCAAAGGATGGCGAGACTGTTTGGTACCCGAGAATGCATTGTGGCTTGCCGACCTGGAAGAGATAACACAACTGGACAAACTTGCGATATTAAGCAGTTTGTCCATCGAAACGGCAATCCACCGGAGAAACTGTGCAATATCACCAGTTTGTCCAATAAATAGGGTTCTCACCGGACAAACATAAACGGTGGTTCGACTTCTCCGGTAAAAAGACATTCCGATGGACAAAATTTGATGCGAGACCGGAGTGTGGGAAGTCAATGGGTGGGGATAGGGCAAGTGTTGCGTAAAGCAGACAGCGGAACAAGGCGACAAAAAAAAGAATTTTCAAATTTTGGTAACGTGCAAAATTTGAAAATTCTTTTTTTGTCGCCGCTGCGCATAATCATCGGTCATGAATGTCGCTTCGATGGTTGGTTAGCGTTGTCGAACCAGAAGCTCAGCGACGTGTCAATGTAACCTTTCACAAGACGCTTCGAAAGGCTCAGCGACCGAACTTATAGGCACAGTGGCCGAATGGTAAGCTAAGCGACCAGACGGACAGATCACTTACGCGAGACGCTTTTCGAGGCGCTCGCGGATGGCGGCGATGAAGTCGGCGGAGTTCTTTACCTGAGGAGTCACGCCTTCCATTAGGTTGGCGAGATCCTTGGTCACGATGCCGGCGTTGAGGGTGTCGAAGCAGGCGGCCTCAAGCTGGTCGGCATAGTTGACAAGCTCTGGAATGTTGTCCATCTCGCCTCTCTTGCGGAACGCGCCGCTCCACGCGAAGATCGTCGCGATCGGGTTCGTGGAGGTCTCCTCGCCTTGGAGGTGCTTGTAGTAGTGACGGGTCACGGTGCCGTGGGCGGCCTCGTACTCGTACTTGCCGTCAGGGCTGACAAGAACAGAGGTCATCATGGCAAGGGAACCGAAGGCCGTGGAGACCATGTCGCTCATCACGTCACCGTCGTAGTTCTTGCAGGCCCAGATGAATCCGCCCTCGCTGCGCATCACACGTGCGACCGCGTCATCAATAAGGGTGTAGAAGTACTCGATGCCGGCGGCCTCGAAAGCGTCCTTGTACTCTGCGAACACCTCCTCGAAAATCTCACGGAAACGTCCGTCGTACTTCTTGGCGATGGTGTCCTTGGTGGCGAACCAGATGCTCTGCTTGAGGTCAAGGGCGTACTTGAAGCAAGCGTGGGCGAAAGAACGGATGGAAGCGTCGGTGTTGTGCATTCCCTGGAGAACACCAGGACCCTTGAAGGTGTGGACTATCTGCTCTTCCCTCTTGCCGCTCTCGCCTTCGAAGACGAGCTTGGCCACTCCCGGTTCCTCGACACGGATGTCAACACTCTTGTAGACATCACCGTAGGCGTGACGGGCGATGGTGATAGGCTTCTTCCAGAACTTCACTGCCGGAGAGATGGAAGGGATGGTGATAGGTGTGCGGAACACCGTTCCGTCCAGCATCGAACGGATCGTTCCGTTCGGGCTCTTCCACATCTGATGCAGGTTGTACTCGGTCATACGCTTGGCATTAGGAGTGATGGTGGCGCACTTCACGGCAACACCGTACTTCTTGGTGGCGTTGGCGGAATCGATTGTCACCTGATCGCCGGTCTCGTCACGATGAACGAGGCCGAGGTCATAGTATTCTGTCTTCAGATCAACAAATGGAATGATAAGCTCATCCTTAATCATCTTCCACAGGATCCTTGTCATTTCATCACCATCCATCTCTACGAGAGGAGTGACCATCTGAATTTTTTTCATAACTGAATATTAAAAATTAAAGTGTTTTACGAATATGATTACCTGGGCACCTCAGGCTTGCAAGCCCCTAAAATGGACGCAAGCCTAAAGTGCGCGATTATGATTATTTGCTCTTCTGGGCGGCGTAGAAGTTCATCAGGCAACCGTCGGCGAGAATCTCCCTCTCGTCAGCGGTCAGATTCTGGAAGTAGAGATGAATGTCCTTCACACCTTCGGCGCTGATCACCTTGGCGTCAATCTCCTCCTTGCCCGAAAGGATGGCCTCACGGATGCCGGGAACATAGACGAAATCGCCGGCTACATATTCAAAAGGAGTCTCCTTTGAGATGGTGAAAGGAACGATGCCCCAGTTGATGCAGTTGCTGCGGTAACGCTTGGTGGCATATTCATAGCAGATGTTGGCGTCGCCGCCGAGCACCTTCTGGCAGGAAGCGGCCTGCTCGCGGGCTGAGCCGTCGCCAGGCTTGTTGGCGAACACGCATGAGCCGAACGAGGTGTCCTCCGGCTTGGCACCAACCTTGGCGAGAGCGTCTAGAACGTGCTGCGGAGCCTTGCCGGCGCGGCGCTCAAGATCCTCCGCCTGGATGCGCTTGCTGATCCCGACATATTCAGGAACACGGCGTGAGAGAGCGAACTCGGAGAGTTTCAGCGGGTTGGAACGGTAGCTGGAAGTCTCGCCCGAAGGGATGAGCTCGTCGGTCGTGGTGACAGGGTCGTGGATGACAGCGGCGAGTTCGAGGAGCATGTTATCCTGCATCGGGTACATCTTAGGCCAGTCCTTGATGTTCGGTCCGTAGCGGAGCTCGACGGTAGGGTCGGCCTTGCCGAATCCGTAGTAGATGCGGCTCTTGTAGATGCGGTCGTCGAATGAATATGGCTTGTGCGTGTCTTCGTACTGGATGTCAGTGGCTGCCGTGATGACTCCACCGTTGGCGGCCGTGGCGGCGATCGAGCGCGCGTCCATCAGGCAGACAAGGGAGATCTGTCCCTGTCCAGGCTTCGAGCCCTCGCGGTTAGGGAAGTTGCGGGTGGTATGACGGATCGAGAGTCCGTTGTTGGCAGGAACGTCACCGGCTCCGAAGCAAGGGCCGCAGAACGCCGGCTTGATCACAACACCGGCCTCAAGCAACTCCTCGGCGATGTGATTGCGGGTGGTCGCGAGATAGACAGGGGTTGACTGAGGGTAGGCGGACATCGTGAAGTAGTCGTTGCCGATGGTCTTGCCCTTCATGATCGCAGCGGCCTCGCTGAGGTTGTCGTAGGTACCTCCGGAGCAGCCGGCGATGATGGCCTGGTCCGCGAACGCTTTGCCGTCCTTCACCTTGCTCTCAAGATCGATGGTGATCTTGTCGCCAAAACGCTTCTTGGCATCCTCCTCCACTTTCTTCAGGATTCCTTCCGGATCAGCCTGGAACTCGTGGATCGTGTAGGCGTTGGATGGGTGGAACGGAAGGGCGATCATTGACTCCTGTTTGGAGAGATCAATGCGGATCATCGCGTCGTAGTAAGCGATCTCGCCCGGCTGGAGCTCTTTGTAAGCCTCAGGACGCTCGTGCATCCTGTAGTACTCCTCAACCTTCTCGTCCGTCACCCAGATAGAGCTCAGACAGGTGGTCTCGGTGGTCATCACGTCGATTCCGTTACGGAAGTCGGTAGGAAGGGAGGCCACGCCAGGGCCGGCGAACTCAAGCACCTTGTTCTTCACGAAACCGTTCTCGAACACGGCCTTGACGAGGGAGATGGCCACGTCGTGAGGGCCGACACCCTTCTTAGGCTTGCCTTCGAGCCAAACCAGAACAACCTCAGGAGCGTTGATGTCCCAAGTGTTGTGGAGGAGCTGCTTCACAAGCTCACCGCCACCTTCGCCCACACCCATGCAGCCGAGCGAGCCGTAGCGCGTGTGGCTGTCGGAACCGAGGATCATGCGGCCGCAACCGGCGAGAGCCTCGCGGACATATTGATGAATAACCGCCTGGTTGGCAGGAACATAGATACCACCGTACTTCTTGGCAGCGGAGAGACCGAAGATATGGTCGTCCTCGTTGATGGTACCGCCGACAGCACACAGAGAGTTGTGGCAGTTGGTCATCGCGTAAGGGATAGGGAACTTGTCAAGTCCGCTGGCGCGGGCTGTCTGGATAATTCCGACATAAGTGATGTCGTGTGAAGCCATCGCATCGAACTTGATGCGCATCTTCTTGCCTTTGCTTCCGTCCACATCGTGGGCACGGAGAATTCTGTAGGCAATAGTATTTTCACGAGCCTCGTCGGCAGATGGCATTCCCGCGGCATCACTTACGAGAGTCTTGCCGCCCTTCAGATAAACACCATTAGGAATCAATTCAACCATAGTAAATTAGTTTTGTGTTAATGAATATTGTTAATTATGCTTTCTATAAAAATCGTCAGGGACAGCATGTCGGCGCTTCCGCCAGGCGAGATGTTCTCCCTGATGAAATCCTTGTTCAGAGACGACAGGCCGCTCTCGCTGAAGTCCTCAAGAAGCCTTGCGGCCTCGGCTTCGGCGTGGGCGAGACCCTCCGCTCCCCTCCTGTGGAGAATGTTGGTGTCGTCAAGGGTCGTCATTATGTGAAGCAGCGTCTTATGGCAGCGGAAAGGGTCGCCTTCCAGCGAACAGTAGTACGGCAGCCAGTCGGCGAACAGTTCCGGATAGGCCCCGCGGGCGTTCTCCAGAGCGCCGACAGCCTTGAAACTTCTCTTGGCCTCGGCTCCGTGCGTACCTCGGGCGGAAGGGATCTCCGACGCGGCGCGCGACACAAGCTCCTTGAATGAATATGCATCCACAGCCCCCGTGGAGCAAGCCAGGCAGGAGGCCGCGGCGACTGACAGGCCGATGCAGAAGAGGGCTCCTTTGTGGGTATTCACTCCGCCGGTGGCCTTCAGCATCGCTTTTTCGGCCTCGATGCCGATCTCCTTTATCTTTGCCGGGTCAATGTCTTTGGCGGACTCCACAGCCAGTCTTGTCAGATAAGGTCTTAACGCTGAGATGCTTTTGGACATCAGCGCGTAGTCCATGTCTTTGTGGGCACCGTTGTCCTGCCTGTCCACGAGTCCCGGTTTGGGGGTCGTGTCGAGTTCCAACCTCAACGCACGCTCGGCAAGGTCTGCGACCAAGTAAGGGACGGTGGATTTTGGAATATATTCCATCGCCTCCTTGAGGTTGCCTTTGTCAAGAGCACGCCTTAATGAGGTGGCACTGATCGGATTGCCGTTTTGTTCAAGTCTTGGGATCTCTACGAAGTTAGGCAGAATCTCCGCCATCAGTTCGTTGTAGCGGCGGGTAAGCGCATCCTCCGGCTCGCTGCCGGCAAAACGCACCGTAACTCCAAGAGGCTTAGCGATATGATTCACAAACAGATCCAGATCAAGGGCGATCTGCGTGTCCGTCGCGTCGTCCAACTTCTTCAGGAAATATGTCGGGAATGTCGCCGCCGAGATGGCGTAGTCACTTCCCTCGCAGACAACCACATTGTCAAGCCCGGCGCAACCGGCCTCGATCATAGCCTTTCTTTCGACGTAAGGGAAACGCGACCTATCTTCCTTAACAACAATCACATAAAGATTGTCAACCTGCGATGCGGCATGCTCAACCAGATAGCGATGTCCTTTAGTGAACGGATTGGCGTTCATCACGATCGCCCCGTTCCGGCCCGGACGGGCAAGCGAAGCCAAGTACTTCTTGTACTCCGGAAGCCCTCCCCTGCCGTTCTCCATCAGAATGGCCTTCGGCGCTGACGCAAGCAACCCGAACCCAAGGCTTTTGAATATTCCTTCGTTCTCCGGCTTAGTGAAAGCTTTGACCGATTCCCTGCCCTCCTCACGGGCGATGGCGATGAGGCGAGACACGAGAATATTCATAAGTCCCTCGCTGCGAGCGGATTCCGACACCGCAACGCACTTGATGACGTTGCCGTCCAGACCGCCGCCGGCAAGGATTTCGTCTCCGTCCTCGTCGCGTGTCACCACCACATAACGGTCCAGCGGAGCCAGTCTCAGCCCGTTGGCGGCGAGGAAAGCCTCGACCCGTCTCCGGACAGAGTTCAACGACAGCGGAGCCTCGCTTATGTAGTGACGGTTATCGCACATAGGACTCAATCATTTCGTCAATCTTCGCGGTGAGCTCAGCCATAGTGTGGGTACGGTTTCGCATACAATAGCGAGCCTCGTTGTCACAGACAAGACATTTTCTCGGACTCAGGCCCACCGACTCCCTTGACATAGGAACTCCGTCAGCGTCAATCACATCCAAATCAAAAAGGCGGCCGAGCGGATGCGTGTCCTCAATCCGGCACGTCTCCCGTTTGGCCTCCTCGTTAGAGAGCGGAGTCACAAGATAGGCTTCGTAGCCGGTAGGCAAGTCTCGTAGTCTGAATTTGAGCATCGAGTCACCGAAAGCCGAGACCATAGCCGTGACCGCGGCCTGGGCGACCACAAGCGATTGCAGATTACGCTTGACCTTACCCGGCATTATGACCGTGAGGCAGACCAGGGCCTTTCCAGGGTAACCTTTCAAAAGTTCCTTCTGGAAAGAAGCCCGTTCCTCACGACTTGCCAGCAATTGGTCAAGCGTAATCTCCATAAAAAACAGTCTTAGTCCTCGATGTTCATTATGACATCCATCACGGAGCCGTCACGGTTCATCACGACTCCCACGACCTTCTCTCCGAACGGAAGCGGATCAGGGACTCCGATGGACTTCAGAGCCAGCTCCTTGAGGTCATGGATGTCCACGATCTTCAGTCCGGCCTCCCTCAGACGCTCGGCGATCTCAGGACGGCGCGGGTTGACCGCGATGCCATATTCAGTGACAACAACATCGACTGTCGAGCCAGGAGTGATGAGAGTCGTGACCTCGTCCACAACGCAAGGGATGCGTCCACGCATAAGTGGGCAGACGATGATCGAGAGGGCTGAATCGGCGGCTGTGTCAGGGTGTCCTCCGACGGCTCCTCTGATGACTCCGTCACTGCCGACAAGCACGTTGACATTGAAGTTCACATCCACCTCAAGGGCAGAGAGAATCACGATGTCGAGATAGTGCACGGCTGATCCCGGCTCATCCGCGCTGGCATATTCATTGGCGGAGACTCCCTTGTGGAAAGGATCGTTCTTGATTGATTCGGCTGCCACCCTGTCGAAAGACTGCACGTCAATCAGGCGCTCGATGAGGCCTTCCTCGTGCATCTTGACCATGTGGGCGGTGATGCCGCCAAGCGCGAAGCTGGAGTGGATGCCGCGCTTGATCATTTCCTCACGAATATATTTGACAGCGGCCAGCGAGGCTCCGCCGGATCCGGTCTGGATCGAGAAGCCTTCCTTGAAATAGCCGCTGTTGACGATCACCTTCGCGGCGTTCATCGCAAGCAGGATGTCGCGAGGGTTCTTGGTGTCACGGATGGCTCCGGAAGAGATCTTGGACGAGTCTCCGACTGAGTCCACGAGGACAACGTAATCGACATCGTGCTCGGAAATCGAGTTCGGAGTGTTCGGATAGTCAACGAGATCGTCGGTGATTATCACGACCTTGTCAGCGTACTGCGCGTCCGGCTTGGCGTAGCCGAGGGAGCCACAGATTGACTTGGCGTGCTCGGAGCGGGAGTAACCGCTGGCGTTTCCGGCAGGGTCGCTGGAGGACGCGCCCAGGAACGCGACATCAATGTGAAGGTCACCGTTGGCGATGGCGCTTCCACGTCCTCCGTGGCTGCGGAACACAACCGGCTCCTTCATCAGACCGTGTGAGATCTCCTTGGCAAGTTCTCCGCGAAGTCCGGATGTGGAAATCTTGGTGATCACTCCGTTCTTGATGTGGTCGATCAGCGGAGCGTGAACGTCAGAAAGGCTGGACGCGGCGAGGTGGAGGTTCTTGAATCCCATCTCGGCCAGTTTGCCCACAACCATATTCACGACCTTGTCTCCTCCCCTGAAATGGTGGTGGAAGGAGATTGTCATTCCGTCCTTGAGGCCGCTGAGCCTGATGGCATCCTCAAGTGTAACCACCTTGGACTGAACCTTCTGAAGATCCTTGCGGAATGTGGTGTTCTTAGGAGTCTCCCCAGAATACACCTTCTTGCCCATAGCGGCGGCAGCCTCGTTAATCAGCGCCGCCCTTTCCTTTATATTACTCATAAACTTCCTCCTTTGTTAATATGCCTGAAGCGATCGCAAGGTCGATGGTGCGCTGAGCCCTGATGACGACAGGACGGTCAACCATCTTGCCGTTGACGGCGATGACGCCCGAGCCGCGTTTCTCAGCCTCCTTGATGGCGGCGAGAATCTTCTTAGCCTTCTCGATGGCCTTCTCGGTCGGGGCGAACACCTCGTTCACGATCTGGATCTGACGAGGGTTGATGATGGACTTGCCGTCGAATCCGAGGGTCTTGATGAGCTCGACCTCCTTGCGGAATGTCTCCATGTCATCGAGGTTTGAATATACCGTGTCGAGAGCGTCGATCCCTGCGGCCCTGGCGGCCACCACGATGGTCTCGCGGGCATAGAGCAGCTCGGCTCCACCCGGGGTACGCTGGGTCTTGAGGTTGGCGCAATAGTCCTCGGCTCCGAGGGCGATGCCCATCATCCTCTTGGAAGCCTTAGCGATCGCGAACGCGTTGCAGATGCCCTCGGCGCTTTCGATGGCGGCCATCATACGGGTTCTGCCAAGGCATCCCAGTTCCTTTTCGACCTTCTCAATCTCCGCCTCCAGCTCGCGGACCTCGTCGGCGGTCTCGGTCTTCGGCATGCGGATCACCTGCACGCCGGCCTTCACGACAGCCTCAACGTCCTTGCGTCCGTAAGGTGTGCTGAGAGGATTGATGCGGACAACCATTTCGGTGTCGCCGTAGTCGATTGACTTCAGAGCGTTGTGGACGAGCAGACGCGCGGCGTCTTTCTCAGCCATGGTCACGGAGTCCTCCAGGTCGAGCATGATCGAGTCCGGCCCGTAGATGAAGGCATCCTGCATCATTCCGGGATTGTTGCCCGGAACGAACATCATTGTTCTTCTTAATCTTTCCATAATCGTAACTGATTATCGGAATAACCCGCGCACCTTCGGTCCCTGGCGCCGCGACTTATTCCTCAACCTAAACTAAGCCCAAACATCTTTTCCTGTGGCGCGCACGGCGGCGGCGGTCACCCTGGCACGGATGGTGCAATCTCTGGCTCCCTTGTCAACCGCCTTGATGTCAGCGTCCTCCAGTCCGAATTCGGTAAGAGTTTCCTCAATGACCTGACGGATCTGCCTGCCGAACTGGGCGGCCACAGAACTGTCCAGATCGATGTGCAGACCTTTCGTCTCGGCCGGGGCGATCTGGATCATGATGTCACCTGACTCCAGCGTTCCGGCTACAGCGTTCTTTACTTCCATAGCGAAATGTACGATAAAAAAGTCATTAGTGTCCCTGAACCCTCAGGGGCGTGTTAATAATTATGTGTCAATCTCAAACAAAATCAACCCTCGGCGACTACAATCTTTCACATTATTCGGAATATTCCGAAAAATATATAACCACCGTAACGGGTCGCATCTTGTTCCGCCAAAGGTATGACACTTTTTTCAGTTGACCAAATTTCCGCCGCATCTTTTTTGAATAATCATCATAAATACCTGCCGGCGACCGAAGAAATTGGAAAACTGTAGGCAAAGACGTAACTTTGGACGGGCATTAAGTAACCTTCAAAAAATAACCTGCATCATCTTAAGGAATCTTTTCGGTCTAG
>OGDS01002533.1_pt1 | contig 10607 bp, 9 predicted proteins | sample 1570351 | NCBI WGS metagenome assembly OGDS01 (sample SAMEA2581974, study PRJEB24529) | metagenome | biome: Human gut stool | place: China | collected 2011
CGCCGAGCGCGACAGCGGTGAGACGCATGAATACACCGCAGAGGACCATATACCCCGGCCGGTAATATCCTCGGCGTGCCCCGCCGTGTGCCGGCTGATAAGGGTCTGCTTCCCGCACCTTGTCCCGTATGTCCTGCCGCTCAATTCTCCCATGGAGACTGCGGCTCTGATAGCGCGCAGCGAGGCGCAGGCAAAAACAGGACTCGACTCTTCGGATATCGGAATATTTTTTATCACGCCGTGCCCCGCGAAGATAACCGCCGTCAAGCAGCCCATCTGCCTGCCGGAGTCGAATGTCGACGCCGTGATAGCGATGAAGGATATATATCCCGTGCTCCTGAAGCAGATGAACCACCTCGGCGCGCCCGAAGACGCCTGCAAGTCGGGGCTCATGGGAGTCAACTGGGCGTCGAGCGGCGGCGAGTCGGCGGCTTTGCTCAAGGATAAATATCTCGCCGCAGACGGAATAGAAAATGTCATAAAAGTGCTCGAAGAGATAGAGGACGAAAAGCTTGACAGGCTCGATTTTGTCGAGCTCAACGCCTGCTCGGGCGGCTGCGTCGGCGGCTCGCTGACTGCGGAAAACCCGTATGTCGCAAAGGCGCGGATCCAGCAGCTCAGAAGATATCTGCCCGTTGCGGCGAATCATCTGGCGGGCGACGAAGTGCCCGAGACTATGAGCTGGCAGCGGCCGCTCGAGGGCTCGTCGGTTCTCAAGCTCGCCGACAATGTCTCCGACGCTATGGCGATGATGTCGAAGATGACCGAGATAATCGCACGCCTGCCGGGGCTCGACTGCGGCACCTGCGGCGCTCCCACCTGCCGCGCCCTCGCGGAGGATATAGTCAGGGGCAGCGCGACGCTCCACGACTGCGTTTTCGCCATGCGCGACGAGCTCGCGGGCACGGATATGCAGGAGTATATTCCCGCGCCGTTCAGAAGCACGGGCAAAAAGGAGGAGACGAAATGACGGTCGGGGATATAAAAGAAAAGCTGGGGCTCAAAGCTCTTTGCGAAAACGAAGACTCGCTCTCGCGCGAGGTTACGGGCGGCTACTGCGGCGACCTTCTGAGCTGGGTCATGTCCCGCGCAGCGGCGGGGGACGCCTGGATGACCGTCATGGGCAATGTCAACTCCATAGGCGTGGCGGCGCTCGCGGACATAGCCTGCATTATTTTGACGGAGTCCGCGCCCCTCGATGAGGACGCGCGCGTCCGCGCAGAGCAAAACGGCGTCGCAGTATATCAGACCGCCAAAAACGCCTATGAAACAGCCGTCAGCCTGTCGGGGCTTATATAAACTAAACCTGCTTCACCCGTCGGTGCGGCACCTTGAGAGGAGAAAAGCTATGGGTAATGAATTCGAAAAAGCGGTAAAAAGATTTTCCGAGGCGAAGGATGTTTTGGAGAAATTCGAGAAATCGGAGGAGGCCGTGGCGTTTATGCAGAACGAGACGGGATTGCCCGCCGACGAATGCATGAGGGCTTATGAGTTGATTATGAATACCGATACCGACTGAAAATAGTCGGCTCAAACCTATTGACGAATAAATCCAAAAGTATTATAATCACTTTAAATGAGCATATCTCAAAGGCTTTGACGGAGACAGTAGCCTTGCGCAAAGAGACAAAGTGAGCCGGCGGCAGTGGAAAGCCGGTACTCGGCGCAGGAGCGAATATCACTCCCGAGCAGCGGGACGAAAGGCGAAAACCGAGTAGATCCCGACGGCGCGTCCCACCGTTACCGGGCGGCATTTAATTGAATGTAGTGGGTGGTTGCAAAGCCGGGTCTTTGTCCTGTTATGGACAGGGACCTTTTTTGTTATCAGCCGCGATTCCCTGAAAGGATGGATAGCTATTATGTACGACAAGGTATCGACGAATTTTGAGTTCGTCAACCGCGAGAAGAAGGTGCTCGATTTCTGGAACGAGAACCACATCTTCGAGAAGAGCATCGACTCGCGTAAAAATGCGGAGACTTTCACTTTCTATGACGGCCCGCCGACGGCAAACGGCAAGCCGCATATCGGCCATGTGCTGACGAGAGTTATAAAGGATATGATCCCGCGCTACAAGACCATGAAGGGCTATATGGTGCCCCGAAAGGCGGGCTGGGATACCCACGGTCTGCCCGTTGAGATCGAGGTCGAGAAGCTGCTCGGCATCGAGGGCAAGCAGGGGATAGAGGAATACGGTCTTGAGCCCTTTATCAAGAAGTGCAAGGAGAGCGTATGGAAATACAAGGGTATGTGGGAGGATTTCTCCGGCAAGGTCGGCTTCTGGGCCGATATGAAGCACCCCTACGTCACCTATGACAACACCTTTATCGAGTCCGAGTGGTGGGCGCTCAAGCAGATCTGGGACAAGGGTCTGCTCTATAAGGGCTTCAAGATAGTGCCTTACTGCCCGCGCTGCGGCACCCCGCTCTCATCTCAGGAGGTCGCTCAGGGCTATAAGGATGTCAAGGAGCGCTCGGCGGTAGTCAAGTTCAAGGCTAAGGGCGAGGACGCATATTTCCTCGCATGGACGACAACTCCGTGGACTCTGCCCTCGAACGTCGCGCTCTGCGTCAACCCCGCAGAGGACTATGTTAAAATCAAGGTTGAGGACGGCACCGTATACTATATGGCGCAGGCCCTCGTTGAGAAGTTCTTCCCCGAGGGAGTCGAGACTCTCGCTACCTTTAAGGGCAAGGAGCTTGAATACAGAGAGTATGAGCCGCTGTTCGAATGCACAAAGTCGAATGACGGCAAAAAGGGCTGGTACGTCACCTGCGACGGTTATGTCACTCTGACGGACGGCACCGGTATAGTCCATATCGCACCGGCATTCGGTGAGGACGACGCAAACGTCGGCAAGAACTACGATCTTCCGTTCGTTCAGCTCGTCGACGCCGCCGGCTGCATGGACAAGAGCACCCCGTGGGCGGGCAAGTTCTGCAAGGACGCGGACAAGGATGTGCTTGTTGACCTCGACAAGCGCGGACTTCTCTTTTCCGCTCCCGTGTTTGAGCACAGCTACCCCCACTGCTGGCGCTGTGATACGCCCCTCATCTACTATGCAAGGGATTCGTGGTTCATAAAGATGACCGCAGTCAGGGACGACCTTGTCCGCAACAACAACACCGTCAACTGGATCCCCGAGAGCATCGGCAAGGGACGCTTCGGCGACTGGATAGAGAACGTCCAGGATTGGAGCATCAGCCGTAACCGCTACTGGGGAACTCCGCTCAACGTCTGGGAATGCGAGTGCGGTCACAGACATTCGATAGGCTCTATCGAAGAGCTCAAGAGCATGTCCTCGAACTGCCCCGACGATATCGAGCTGCACCGCCCCTATATCGACGCGGTTACAATAAAGTGCCCGAAGTGCGGCGGCGAAATGCACCGCGTGCCCGAGGTTATCGACTGCTGGTTCGACTCCGGCTCGATGCCCTTCGCGCAGCACCACTATCCGTTTGAAAATCACGACCTGTTCAAGCAGCAGTTCCCGGCTCAGTTCATCTCCGAGGCCGTCGATCAGACGAGAGGCTGGTTCTATTCGCTGCTCGCCATTTCGACCCTGCTGTTCAACAGAGCGCCCTATGAAAACGTTCTTGTCCTCGGACACGTTCAGGATGAGAACGGTCAGAAGATGTCGAAGTCCAAGGGCAACGCCGTTGACCCGTTCGACGCGCTCAACGCCTACGGCGCAGACGCAGTCCGCTGGTATTTCTACACCAACTCCGCTCCCTGGCTGCCCAACCGCTTCCACGGCAGGGCTGTTATCGAGGGTCAGCGCAAGTTCATGGGTACGCTCTGGAACATCTACGCTTTCTTCGTGCTCTATGCAAATATAGACGAGTTCGACGCCACGAAGCATGAGCTTCGCAAGGCTGAGGAGCTGCCGACCATGGACAGATGGCTGCTCTCGAGACTCAACACCCTTATCACCACCGTTGACAATTACCTTGCGGATTACTGCATCCCCGAGGCGGCGCGTGCGCTGCAGAACTTCGTCGACGAGATGAGCAACTGGTATGTCCGCCGCTGCCGCGAGCGCTTCTGGGCGCAGGGCATGAGCCAGGACAAGATAGATGCCTATATGACTCTCTATACCGCGCTCGTCACCGTCTCGAAGCTTGCCGCTCCGATGATCCCGTTCATGACCGAGGATATCTACCGCAACCTCGTGTGCAGCATCGATAAGTCCGCTCCCGAGAGCGTCCACCTGTGCGATTATCCCGTTGCGGATGCCGCATATGTTGACAAGGCTCTTGAGGAGAGAATGAACGAGGCTCTCAATATAGTCGTGCTCGGCCGTGCCGCAAGAAACGGCGCGAACATCAAGAACCGTCAGCCGCTGGGCAAGATGTTTGTCCGCGCGGACGAGGCTCTCGGCGGCGAGTACGCGGAGATAATCAGAGACGAGCTCAATGTCAAGGAACTCGAATTCGTTGACGGCGAGGCGGATTTCGTCAGCTACAGCTTCAAGCCGCAGCTCAAGACCGTCGGCCCGAAATACGGCAGATTCCTCGGCAAGATAAAAGAGCATCTCGCCTCCCTCGACGGCTCCGCCGCAAAGAAGGAGCTTGACGAAAATGGCGCGCTGAAGTTCAGCGTCGACGGCAACGAGATAGAGCTCGGCGTTGACGACCTGCTCATAGACTCCGTCCAGAAAGAGGACAGCTTCGCGGTCTCCGACTACGGCATCACCGTCGCCATAGACACGAACCTCACCCCCGAGCTTATCGAAGAGGGCTTCGTCAGAGAGATAATCTCGAAGATCCAGACCATGCGTAAAGAGGCAGACTTCGATGTTATGGACAAGATCGTTCTCTACACCGGCGAGAATGAAAAGCTCAACGGTATCATCAAGAAGAACGCCGAGTCCATAAAGCATGACGTCCTCGCAGATGAGATAGTCTATTCCCTCGGCGGCGACAGCTCCAAGGAGTGGAACATCAACGGCGAGAAGATGACTCTCGGCGTCAGCAAGAAATAAAAGCAGATTTTTTCCGCCGCGTCTTTAATCGGATGCGGCGGATTTTCTCATTTCCGACTCAAAACAAGCCCAATATCTTACAGAGACAAAATAAGCAAAACTGTTGCAATAATGTTACATTTCAACTTATTGTTGAATCGTGTCGGATGTTGTATACTCATTTCGGATGAATTTTCCCGCGTCTGATGAGCGGATACAACGAGGAGGATATCATTTTGTCAACAGCATATTTTTATGCCGCGCTCGCGGCAGGCATCGCGGCGGTCGTCGTTTTCCTTGTCCTGCGCGTGAAATACGGCGGACTCAAGGGGCTCTATTCAAAGGCGATAGCGAGCTTCCTCTTCCTGCTTACGGCGCTCTCCGCGGCGGCGGTCAACCCGGGTAACGAGGTGTATGCCGGGCTCATCGTGTTCGGTCTTGTGCTCGGTCTCTCGGGCGACATATGGCTCGATTTGAAATGGATATATGAAAAGGATATGGAGAAGTTCCTTAACGCCGGATTCATAGCGTTCATGATAGGCCATGTGTTCTACATAGGCGCTATTTATAAATTCGCCGGCAACTGGAGTGTGCTCACGGCTGTCCTGCCGATAATAATCTCGGTCGTTGTCGCCATAGGAAATGTTATCGTCAGCGAAAAGCTGCTCAAGCTCAAGTTCGGCAAGTTCAGAACGATAGTCGGCGTCTATACCTTTTTCCTGTTCATGACCTTTGCCGTCAGCGCGGTCGCGATGCTCAACAATTCCTTTGCAAAGCAGTGGATACTCATGTCGGCGGGCGGGCTTCTGTTCGCGTTCTCCGACGCCGTGCTCTCGACCATGTATTTCAAAGAGGGCGGAAACACGAAGGCGAATATAATCATAAACCATGTTTCCTACTATGCGGCGCAGTTTATAATAGCGTCGTCGGTATTTTTTATAAAATAATCCGAAAAACCGCTTGACAAAATCCTTTCGGGCTGTTAAAATAGTGCGTACAACAAAGCAGAGTGACGCATTGTGCCGCAGCTCTCACCTCCGGGGTTTTGTCCGCGCGGGTCAATAAGAACGGATTTTTATTTCTGTTGATTATTGAGCGAGGGCATCTCTGTGCCCTCGCTTTGATTTTTCCGGTAGAACCGGTCAGAGCATATGGAGGTGCTGGTTATAGGTATCAAAGAAATGCAGATCAATGAAGAGATCACGGACAAAGAGGTCAGGCTCATAAGCAATGACGGTGAACAGTTAGGTATCGTTTCCGCCGCTCAGGCTCAGAAGCTTGCCGCAGAGAAAAATCTCGACCTTGTCAAGATAGCTCCGCAGGCAAAGCCGCCCGTCTGTAAGATCATGGACTACGGCAAATATCGTTTTGAGCAGTCCAAGAGGGAGAAGGAAGCGAAGAAGAATCAGCGTGTGATCGAGATAAAGGAGATCCGCCTTTCGCCCAACATTGACGTACATGATTTTGATACGAAAGTCGGTCACGCCAGAAAGTTCCTGTCGGCAGGCAACAAGACCAAGGTCTCGATCCGCTTCCGTGGACGCGAGATGACCCACACCGATCTCGGACTGACCATAATGGCTCAGTTTGCGGAGAAGTGCGCGGATATCGCCTCGGTCGAGAAGCCGGCGAAGCTTGAGGGACGCCAGATGCTCATGTTCCTCGCTCCCAAGAGCGCAAAGTGATTATCCCGGTAAAATACCGGTCAAAAAGTTGAAGGAGGAAAAGAACTCATGCCCAAGATCAAAACTCACAGCGGTGCTAAAAAGCGCTTCAAGCTGTCAAAAAACGGTAAGCCGATACGTGCACACGCAAACAAGTCTCACATCCTTACCAAGAAGAGCACAAAGCGTAAGAGAAATCTTCGCAAGACCTCTGTTGCAGACACCACCAACGTCAAGCAGATCAAGAAGCTTATCCCTTACAAATAAGAGACAGCCAACCACTCATTAATTATTCGGAGGTAGAAAACCATGGCACGTATCAAAGGTGCAACAATGACTCGCAAGAGAAGAAATAAAGTTCTGAAGCTTGCCAAGGGCTACTATGGCTCAAAGCACAGCCTTTTCAAGACCGCCAAGCAGGCTGTCATGAAGAGCGGCCAGTATGCTTACATCGGCCGCAAGCAGAAGAAGCGTGACTTCCGCAGCCTGTGGATCACCAGAATCTCCGCTGCCGCGAAGCTTAACGGCATGAACTATTCCACGTTCATCAACGGTCTGAAGAAGGCCGGCATCGATCTCAACCGCAAGATGCTCTCCGAGATCGCCATCAGCGATCCCGCCGCTTTCACCGCTCTGACCGAGCAGGCCAAGGCTGCCCTCAAGTAAGTGATCGGAGATTTTCGGGTAGAGACTCAATCTGAAAGTTAAGGGGCTGCTGATGCAGTCCCTTATTTCATATCGGAGGAAAAAAGATGGATTTTGAAAAGATCTCGTCGCGTTCCAACGAAAAAGTGAAGCTTTTCCGGCATTTGTCGCAGAGTGCCTCGTTCCGCAGGGAAACGGGGCTGTTTGCGCTTGAGGGCGCACGCCTGTGCTCGGATGTCGCAAAGACCGGGATAGAAATAAAGACCGCGTTCTTCACAAAAGAAGCGCTCGAAAAGTATCCGGACTATATCTCTGCCGTTGCTGAAAAGGCGGAGCAGGCGTTCGAGATACCGCATGAGCTCGCCGGAACTCTCTCCGATACCCGCGAGGCGCAGGGTGTTTTTTGCATCTGCGTCAAGCGAAAAGAGGCGGAGCTGGAGACGATCGACCCCAAGGGGACATATATAGCGCTCGACAATATGCAGGATCCGTCGAATCTCGGCGCGGTGCTCAGAACTGCGGAGGCGTTCGGCATGAGCGGCGTCATAGTCGGCGGCGGATGCGATATATATAACCCGAAAGCGCTTCGCGCCGCGATGGGCTCTTCGATGCGAATTTCTGTTTTGACAACAGGAAATTTGCCCTCTCTCTTGATTTTTGCCGCCAAAAAGGGTATGCTTACCTTAGCTTCCACGCCGTCTGACGGGGCAAAGAAGATAACCGATATGAGTTTTTCGGGCTCCGTTATCTGCGTTGTCGGCAACGAGGGCAGCGGAATATCGCCCGAGGTCATGTCCGCCTGCACTCTGCCCGTGACTATTCCGATGCGCGGTCGCGCCGAGTCGTTGAATGCCGCAGCGGCCGCCGCAGTGCTTATGTGGGAGCTGACAAAATAACACACGGAGGCTTCAATGGACAAGAAAGCCTATTGGCTCTGGCTCCAGGAAGCTCTTGGCGCAGGAGCTGTCACAGATGAGATTACCGCTGTGTTTCCATCCCCCGAGGAGATGTACTCAAGGGGCGAGATAGAATGGCGATTGAGCGGTGTACTCACCAACAGACAGATAGAAAAACTCAAACAATGCTCTCCCGAAAAGGCGCAGGGCATTGTTGATGTTTGTTATAATAACGGTTGGACCGTCCTCACTCCGGACGACGAGGACTATCCGCCGAAGCTCAGAAGTCTGCGCAACATGCCGCTGGCGCTCTTCGTCAGGGGCGACATAAAACGCGTGACACAGCGCGTGTGCATTGCCGTTGTCGGTACGAGAAAAGCCTCGTTCCAGGGCAGCTACCTCGCGCACCGCTATGCCGCGGCGCTTGCATATTCCGGCATCTGCGTCGTTTCCGGCGCGGCGATGGGCATCGACAGCTGCGCGCACAACGGCGCGCTCGACTCCGGCGGAGTCACGGCGGCGGTGCTCGGCTGCGGCTTCGGATACAAATATCTTATGGAAAACGAGTATCTGCGCGACTGCGTGGCTCAGAGCGGTGCGCTGATAACGGAGTTTCCGCCGGGATTCCCGTCCTCGGCGAGAACATTCCCGATAAGAAACAGAATAATCTCTGGACTCTGCGACGCTACAATAGTCATCGAGGCGGGAGTTAAGAGCGGCTCGCTCATCACCGCAAACTGCGCCATAGAACAGGGACGAGATGTGTTCGCGCCGCCCGGCGATGTGTTCAACTCATCTTACGCCGGGGCGAATCGGCTGATAAGAGACGGCGCAAGACCGCTTTTGTCAATTTACGATCTGATAACCGAATACTCCGTGCGCTATCCCGACAAGATAAAGCCGGAGGATATGGCGAAGGCGCTCGAATATCTGAGCGGCAAGCGCGAGCTGACGCAGGAGCAGGCGAAAGAAGAACCGAAGACCGTCGAGCTTCCGCACGAATCGGTCAAAAAGTTCGAGTCCGAGCCGAAGCCTGAGGAGTTCAGGGTCAAAAAGCTCATGTCGATACCCGTCGGACTCTCTGAAAAGGCGAAGAAAATATACGAATCAATGGGAGAAGAACCTCTGTTTGCAGACGAGATAGCGGCAAAGACCGGATTTGCGCCGTGGGAGGTTGTCAGCTCGATGACCGAGCTGGAGCTTGAAGATCTCGTGTGTCTGTGCGCAGGGAAACGATACAAAAAAATTTGAACAGGGGAGCAAACGAAATGTCCACTTTAGTTATAGTCGAGTCGCCCGCAAAGGCGAAGACAATTAAAAAATATCTCGGACCCGGCTATGAGGTAGTCGCCTCGATGGGTCATGTCCGCGACCTGCCCGCGGCGAAGCTGAGCGTCGATGTCAAGCACGACTTCGCGCCGAAATACGCCGTTATAAAAGGAAAAGAGAAGCTCGTCAGCGAGCTGAAAAAAGATGTTGAAAAAAGCGATAAAGTTATCCTCGCAACCGACCCTGATCGCGAGGGAGAAGCGATATCGTGGCACCTTTCGACCCTGCTCGACCTCAATCTTGCGGACAAGAACAGAGTCACCTTCAACGAGATAACCAAAACCGGAATCAAGAACGGCATGGATCATCCGCGCGCCGTCGATATGAATCTCGTCAACGCACAGCAGGCGAGAAGAATACTTGACAGACTCGTCGGCTATCGCTTGAGCCCGTTTATTTCGCAGAAGATACGCCGCGGACTTTCCGCCGGCCGCGTTCAGAGCGTCGCGGTGCGCATGATAGTTGACCGCGAGGAGGAGATCCGTGCGTTCAAGCCCGAGGAATATTGGACGATAGATGCGAAGTTCACCGCCCCGTCCCGCAAGGTGTTTTCCGCATCGCTCTACGGCGACGAAAACGGCAAGATAAAAATAGAGAACAAAGAGCAGTCGGACGCTATCCTCAGCCGTCTCGACGGCGCTTCGTATACCGTCAAAACCCTCAAAAAGGGCACGAGGAAGAAGAACCCCGCGCCGCCCTTTCCCACCTCCTCCCTCCAGCAGGAGGCTTCGAGGAAGCTCGGTTTCCAGACTCAGAAGACCATGCGCACCGCGCAGGAGCTCTATGAGGGCGTCGATGTTCAGGGCATCGGCACGACCGGTCTTATAACCTACATGAGAACCGACTCGCTGAGAATCTCCGAGGAGGCGCGCGCCCAAGCAGCCGCCGCCATAGAAGATATCTTCGGCAAGGAATACCTGCCCGACAAGCCGCGTTATTACAAGACCGGAGCCAACGCGCAGGACGGCCATGAGGCTATCCGCCCCGCGACCCCGTCGATAACCCCCGAGCGCGTCAAGGATTCGCTGACTTCGGATCAGTATAAGCTCTATAATCTTATCTGGAAGCGCTTCATGGCGAGCCTCATGGCGAGCTGCGTCCAGGATACGGTG
>OGDS01002535.1_pt1 | contig 10606 bp, 7 predicted proteins | sample 1570351 | NCBI WGS metagenome assembly OGDS01 (sample SAMEA2581974, study PRJEB24529) | metagenome | biome: Human gut stool | place: China | collected 2011
CCTACGCCGCCTATTGCGAATATTGCCACTCTGGAGCCGGCGAGGTTTTCCATGGCTTCCTTGCCGAATATGAGTTCGGTTCTTGAAAATTGATTCAGCATTCTGTATTCCTGTCCTTTGTCTATTAAACATATGGTTCTGATATATTATACATTTTCGCTCCGGGATTGTCAATAGCTAATCACGAAATAATTATACAGTATTGACGAAAATTCGCGAAAGGTATTGAAAAAAAGCCGCGCATAGGATATAATAACATATATGCATATGCCGCAGAAACCAGACTGCGAAATAAATCCGGTCGGCAGACCCAGGGAGGAAAACATCTTGACATCAGCAAACGATCTTACAAAGAACATAAAGCGCGTTATCTTCACAGAGGAGGAGATAAAGGCGAAAATTGCGGAGGCGGGCAGGGAACTCAGCGAGAAATACGCCGGAAAGCCGCTGCTTCTGGTGAGCATACTTAACGGCGCGTTCGTATTCATGGCGGACTTCTGCCGCGCGGTGACGATTCCGTGCGAGATAGCGTTCATGTGCGCAAAGAGTTACTATAACGGCACCGTATCCAGCGGCGAGGTCACTATCACGAAGGATCTTACCCAGGACATCAGCGGGTACCACGTTGTTATACTTGAGGACATAATCGACACCGGCCGTACCCTGAAAGCAGTTGTGGAGCTGCTGAAGAAACGCGATCCGCTTTCACTTGAGGTTATCACGCTGCTGGACAAGCCGTCCCGCCGTGCGGTGGAGTTCGAAGCGGACAAGGCGCTGTTCACTATCCCGGATTATTTCGTGATAGGCTACGGGCTTGACTGCGGCGAGAAGTACCGCAACCTGCCCTACATCGCAGAATACAGCGCGGACTGAGAGGTAAAATAAACACAAATTCAAATAACACTAAGCAGCTGGGATTCCTTGAAAGGGTATTCATACTGAAGGAAAATCACACGGACGTCAAAACCGAGCTTGCCGCGGGACTTACTACGTTTATGACGATGGCGTATATTCTGGCGGTCAACCCGAGTATTCTTTCAGCGGCAGGAATGGACGGCACCGCGGTTCTCATCGCTGCCTGCATAGCTTCCTTCATCGGCACAATGCTGATGGGATTTCTCGCGAATCTGCCGTTTGCGCTCCCGGCAGAAAAGGCAAAAAGATACCGCCTCTGATTTACGTATTGACGGTGCTGTTTATTCTGAAATATATTTTCCTGTAAATTTTCAGCCGCTCTGGGTCAGCTCAGGGCGGCTGTATATATTAAAATCCCCCGGAAGGCTCGTCTGAACCCCGGGGGATTACTATTAGTGATTCCTGAACCACTTGCGTATCCATGCTCCGCTTTCGGAGTAATCGCTGTCCGACCACTTTCCGTCCGCCTTCGCGGATTCCTTGAAGCAGGAGGAGGATTCGTTCTTGTTTGCGAGGTTCCAGTTGCAGTAGCTTACGCCGTATTTATCGAGCAGCTTGAGCCACTTTTCAGTCTGCGCGAAGTCGTTGCCGCCGTTGCCGGAGGCATCGCAGCAGCCGAATTCCGAAACGAATATCGGAAGTCCGCCGTTGATGCATTTTTCCGTGCGTTCACGCAGCCAGTCCGTATGCGTAGCCGCATAGAAATGCAGCGCGTACATTACGTTGTCGTATTTCAGCGGGTCGGCAAGCGCCTGGTCGATGTCCTGGCTCCAGGTTGGCGTACCTACGATTATTACTGCGTCCTTGTCGTTCTTGCGTATCACAGGGATAACCTTTTCAGCGTAGGGCTTTATAACGCCTTTCCAGGTCGCGTTTCCGTTCGGCTCGTTAACTATCTCGTAGATAATGTTGGGGTAGTCTGCGTACTTCTTTGACATCTTGTCGAAGAACTTTATTGCTTCGTCCGTATACTGGCTCGGGTCGCCTGGATTCAGCACGTGCCAGTCAATGATGACGTACATTCCGAGCTTGATACATATATCCACGCCCTTTTCCAGGAGCTGAGTGCTTCCTTCCTTGTTCTGCATGTAGCACTGACCGTTGCCCCATTCGTCAACGTACATCGCCATGCGGACTACATTTGTGTTCCAGTCGTCGCGCAGGGTTCGGAATGCGTTTTCGTTTACGAAGTCCGGAAACCAGGTGATTCCGTGCGTGCTCATGCCCCGGATCTGGTATCCCTTTCCGTTTTTGTCCACAAGCTGGGTTCCCCTTACGGAAAGCTGACCGTGAGAGGCTACCGGAGTAGTTCCGTCCGGATCCTCGGGAGCAGGCGGAACCGTCTGTATCGTGACCGCCGGTGTGGTGGTAGCAGGCTGAACGCTGCCGCCGTTCTGTCCGGAGTTTGTTCCGACGGAAGCAGCCGAGCCGTTAACTGTAGCTTTCGACGGCGTGAAATCACCGGGGCATGACCAGTTGAATCCGAAGCCAGTATTGCCGCCGCTGGGAACGCTTCCGTTATAGGACTCGTTCTTAATGGTGAGCGTAGTTCCGCTCACTGAGAAAACGCCGTTCCAGCTTGCGGTCAGCTTGAATCCGGAGGGAACTGTCACTTTAACGGTCCAGCTTCCGACGTCGGAGCCGGAATTGTTCGTAAGTGTAGCTTCGTAGCCGCCGCACTTGTTTCCGCCTTCCTCCCAGGTGGAGTTCAGCTTCCAGTCGACCGAAAATTTCGTGAGTTCCGCCGGTTTTGTGGCTGTCGAGGTCTTGACCGTTGAAGCAGTGGTTTTCACAGTCGTAGCTGCTGTCGAAACCGGTTCGGGAGCGGCGCCTGTCGTGCTTTGAGCGGGTGTTGTTTCGGAAGAAATATCCGATGTTACTGGGAATTCAGCGGTTGACGTTTCGCCAGAAAACTCCTCGGTTGGAGCGATTCCGCTAATTACGGAAAGCTCCGGAGCGGGGGACGACTCCGCTGATACTGTGGAAGGAGTCGCTGTGAACTCTCCGCTGTCGGATACGTCAGAGGAAACCGCCGTTTCGGAATCAGCCGGAATCTCCGCAGGCTTCTGGTCGGCGGAGCAGCCGCATAGCAGCGAAGCGCATAGAATCGCCGCGATAATGGATCTGAGCTTGTTTTTCATATAATTATCCTTTCTGAACAGGTATACTTAATTATATCATCTCAGCAGTAAAAAATCAACTGTGTACTATCACAAAATCCGTTATGAAAACTTATGCAGAAAAATAAAAAATCATATTGAAATCCGGCGAGTTTTGTGTTATTATATATAGTGATAATTCTGTGCAGACACAGAGTACAAAAACGGATAAGGGAGTAAAATTATGCCAAAGAAACAGGACATCAACAAGATATTGATTATCGGATCAGGTCCTATCATCATCGGACAGGCGTGCGAGTTCGACTATTCCGGTACGCAGGCGTGCAAGGCGCTTCGCAGGCTGGGATATCAGATAGTACTGGTGAACTCCAACCCCGCCACCATCATGACCGACCCCGATGTAGCCGACATCACCTACATCGAGCCGCTCAACGTTGACAGGCTCACCCAGATCATAGAGAAGGAGCGCCCCGACGCGCTGCTGCCGAACCTCGGCGGTCAGTCCGGTCTGAACCTCTGCTCCGAGCTGAGCGAGGCTGGCGTACTTCAAAAGTACAACGTGCAGGTGATCGGCGTTCAGGTCGACGCGATCGAGCGCGGTGAGGATCGTATCGAATTCAAGCACACAATGCAGAAGCTCGGCATTGAAATGCCCCGCAGCGAGGTAGCATATTCCGTTGAGGAAGCTGTGAAGATCGCTGAGCAGCTCAAGTACCCGGTTGTGCTCCGTCCGGCTTACACCATGGGCGGCGCAGGCGGCGGCATGGTCTACAACATCGACGAGCTGAAGGTAGTCTGCGCCCGCGGACTCCAGGCCAGCCTTGTAGGTCAGGTGCTCGTTGAGGAGTGCATAAGCGGCTGGGAAGAGCTTGAGCTCGAGGTAGTACGCGACGCAAACGACAACGTTATTACCGTATGCTTCATTGAAAATATCGACCCCATCGGCGTACACACCGGCGATTCCTTCTGCTCCGCGCCCATGCTGACCATCAGCGAGGACGTCCAGAAGAAACTCCAGGAGTATTCCTACAAGATAGTAAAGGCTATCGAGGTGATAGGCGGCTGCAACTGCCAGTTCGCGCACGACCCTGTTTCCGGACGTATCGTTGTAATCGAGATCAACCCGAGAACCTCCCGTTCCTCCGCGCTTGCTTCCAAGGCGACCGGTTTCCCGATCGCGCTGGTTTCCGCTATGCTCGCGTGCGGCCTGACCCTCGACGAGATTCCCTGCGGCAAGTACGGCACGCTGGATAAGTACGTTCCCGGCGGCGATTATGTTGTTATCAAGTTCGCGCGCTGGGCATTCGAGAAGTTCAAGGGCGCTGAGGACAAGCTCGGCACCCAGATGAAGGCAGTCGGCGAGGTAATGTCCATCGGCAAGACCTACAAGGAAGCCTTCCAGAAGGCAATTCGCAGCCTTGAGACCGGCAGATACGGTCTCGGATTCGCTAAGGACTTCAATAAGCTGTCAAAGGCAGAACTGCTTGCAAAGCTGCGCTACCCGACCAGCGAGCGTCAGTTCATCATTTACGAGGCACTCCGCAAGGGCGCTGCAATCGACGAGATATACGACCTCACCAAGATCAAGCACTGGTTCCTCCAGCAGATGAAGGAGCTGGTTGACGAGGAGAACGCGCTCATTGAGAAGAAGGGCGCAGTTCCCGCAGAGCCGGTGCTCCGCCAGGCAAAGCTCGACGGATTTTCCGACAGATACCTCAGTCAGATACTCGGCGTTTCCGAGGAGGATGTACGCACCACCCGCGAGAAGTACGGTATCCGCGAGGCTTGGGAGGGTATCCACGTAAGCGGCACCGAGAATGCGGCATATTATTACTCCACCTATCATGATATCAAGGACACAAGCCCGGTTTCCGACAAGCCGAAGATAATGATTCTCGGCGGCGGCCCCAACCGAATCGGTCAGGGCATCGAGTTCGACTACTGCTGTGTTCACGCGGCGCTCGCACTGAAGAAGCTCGGATTTGAGTCCATCATCGTAAACTGCAACCCTGAAACTGTTTCCACCGACTATGACACCTCCGACAAGCTCTATTTCGAGCCGCTGACTCTGGAGGACGTTCTCGCTATCCACGCGAAGGAGAAACCGGTAGGCGTTATCGCGCAGTTCGGCGGTCAGACTCCGCTGAATCTTGCAGGCGACCTCAAGAAGTACGGCGTAAATATCCTCGGCACAAGCCCGGAGACTATCGACCTTGCAGAGGATCGCGACCACTTCCGCGCAATGATGGAGAAGCTCGGTATTCCTATGCCGGAATCCGGAATGGCTGTCAACGTTGACGAGGCTCTCGAAATCGCAAACAGGATCGGCTACCCGGTAATGGTTCGTCCGTCCTACGTTCTCGGCGGCCGTGGAATGGAGATCGTTCACGACGATGAGATGATGAAGGTTTACATGTCCGCCGCTGTTGGCGTAACTCCCGACAGACCTATCCTTATAGACCGCTTCCTGCACCACGCTACCGAGTGCGAGGCAGACGCCATCTCCGACGGCAAGAACTGCTTCGTTCCCGCTGTTATGGAGCACATCGAGCTTGCCGGCGTACACTCCGGCGATTCTGCATGCATACTCCCGAGCAAGAATCTCACCGCAAAGCAGGTAGAGACAATCAAGGAGTACACCAGAAAGATCGCCGTTGAGATGAACGTCTGCGGTCTGATGAATATGCAGTACGCCATCGAGGACGACACCGTGTACGTTCTTGAGGCTAACCCGCGTGCTTCCAGAACGGTTCCGCTGGTTTCCAAGGTGTGCAGCATAAACATGGTTCAGATAGCTACGCAGATCATTACTTCCTCGCTGACTGGCAAGCCCAGCCCCGTTCCGGAGCTTCGCGATCACCAGATCAACCACTACGGCGTAAAGGAAGCAGTGTTCCCGTTCAACATGTTCCCTGAGGTAGACCCCGTGCTTGGACCTGAAATGAGATCCACCGGCGAGGTGCTTGGTATATCCCCGAGCTTCGGCGAGGCATATTACAAAGCTCAGGAAGCGACCCGCACAAAGCTTCCCCAGGAGGGCACAGTGCTGCTGAGCGTATGCGACCGCGACAAGCCCGAGCTTATTGAGGTAGCGAAGGCGTTCAACGACCTTGGATTCAAAATTCTCGCAACCGGAAAGAGCTTTGAGATGATAAAGGAAGCAGGTATCCCGGCTGAGCGCATATTCAAGATGTACGAGGGCAGACCCAACATCGGCGACGCTATCGCGAACGGAAATATTCAGCTCATCATCAACACTCCTGCCGGTAAGGACAGCGTGACTGACGACAGCTATATCAGAAAGGCTGCAATCAAGCACAGAATTCCTTACATCACAACGATGGCTGCCGCAAAGGCAAGCGCGGAAGGCATTCGCGCAATTAAGGAGAACAAGCACTTTGGCGTGAAGTCTCTCCAGGCGCACCACGCTGATATAATCTGATTTAACGTTTCCCTCCGGAATAGCCTTCCGGAGGGAGATTTTTTAAGTAATTCAGCGGAATTTTAAAAATATTTTATAAAAACTGTTGCAAAAATAACCTAAATATGTTATGATAAATATATAGAGTGGCAGGGTGCGTCATGCAGCCGCGCCATGGGATAATTGAAAGGAATTACGATCATGCCAAGACAGAAGAAAACCACGACCACGACTACCGCAAAGGCGGAGACCGCAGTAAAGTCTGCCGGGACGACAGCAGCTAAGCCTGTAGCAGCAAAGCCTGAAAAGCCCGTTGAGGTTAAGGCTGGCAAGACTGCTGAAGTTAAGGCTGCTCCTGCTGAGACTCCCAAGGCTGCTAGGAAGCCCGCTGCAAAGACCACAGCTAAAAACGCTGTAAAGCCAGCAGCAAAGGCTGATTCCGCTCCCAAGAAGAGAGCCGGAAGAAAGCCGAAGCCCATAACAGTAAATGATGTAGTAGCAAAGGTATACAAGCGCATCAACAAGGCTGCCGGTAAGCAGGTGGCCGCTGAGGGCAGAGCCGCAGTTGACATTAAGCTGTATGGTTCGTTTGAGGCTCATATGTACATCGAGGTCAAGGACGGAAAGGTTTCCGTTGAGCCCTATGATTACATCGAGAGAGACCTTGAGGCTGCAGTTCCGGTCGACGTAGCGCTTGCAATCGCAGACGGCAAGACAACCATTAAGGAAGCGGTTGAGAATGGCTCCCTGTATGTTTTCGGAAATGTTCAGTTTGCGCTCAAGTTTGCTAAGCTTTTCGATTGATTCAGTATAATAAAAATCCTCGCGATATGATTTGCGGGGATTTTTATATTACAGGAAAACAAACAGCGGCAGAGTAGACCTGCCGCTGTTTTTATGTGAAATTCGAATTACTCGTATTCAACTACGTTGACCCAGGAGAGCAGGAAATCGCGCTCTTCCTTCTTGCCCTTTACGGACTGGGAAGCAGCAACGATAGGAAGCCACTTCTGAATGTACTGCTTTGCTGTATCGCTCTTCTTGCTGAACAGGTCGAGGTACTTCTCAGCAGTTTCCTTGTCGTTGTTGAGGTAGAACAGCAGGTAAGTGCGTGCAACATCAGCGGAAGCATTGCCCTGTGTAGCATGTGCCCAGTCAATGATGTAAGCGGTGCCGTCGTCCTTTACGATAATGTTGGATGGGTTGAAATCGCCGTGGCATACCTTCTTATGCTCGTGCATACCCTCAAGGCGGGTGTGCAGCTCATAACGTGTGGTGGCGTCGAGGTTGGTTTCGCTGATCTTGCGGTTCATTTTGTCCTTCAGCTTGTTGAGCATCGGGCACTTTGCAGCATGAACCTGCATCTGAAGGTCAACGAACATTTCAAGGTACTCGTCCTTCTTTGCGGGGTTCTCCTGCATGAGCTGTGCAAGGGTTTTGCCCTCAATGAACTCAGAAACGATTGCCCACTTGCCGTCGATCATCTTGACTTCAAGCACTTTGGGTACGTTAATGCCTATATTCTCTACACGCGCCTGATTGAGCGCTTCGTTGAGTATGTCAGGCTTTGCGTAGCTCTCGTCAAATACCTTGACCAGTGTGTTGCCTTCGCGGTAGATGGTCTTGCCGGGTCTGACAGCTAAAATATTTTCGGACATAGCTTTATCCTCCTGTAAAAAGAATGACATGCCAGTGATGGCAGTCTATATATCAAGGAGCATTGTGCCCCATGAATACAAGCACAAAGCCGGGCACGGGCTAAAAGTCCATGCCCGGCTGCGTTAAATCAGTACGGGAGTACTATTGAGAGGGGATCAAACCTTCTCATGAGTACCATAGTATGCGTTCAGATACATCTGCTTGATTTCCTTGAAGAGCGGGAATCTCGGGTTAGCACCGGTGCACTGGTCATCGAATGCCTGCTCAACCATTGCATCGAGTCTGTCGAGGAAGTCCTTCTCGTCAACGCCGTAGTCCTTGATGGTCTTCTTAACGCCGATTCTATCCTTGAGCTCGTCGATCTTCTTGATAAGACCTTCAACCTTAGCCTCGTCGTTCTTGCCGGTTACACCGAGGAACTCAGCAACCTCAGCATAACGACGCATGGTGTGCGGGTGAGTATACTGAGAGAATGTACCCATCTTAGCAGGAGCCTCAGCGCTGTTGAAGCGGATAACTTCGTCGATCAGCAGAGCGTTTGCGATACCGTGGGGCAGGTGGTGGAACGCACCGAGCTTGTGAGCCATAGAGTGGCAAACACCCAGGAATGCGTTAGCAAATGCCATACCAGCCATTGTAGCAGCGTTAGCCATGTTTTCACGAGCAACCGGATCATATACGCCGGAGATAGCGGAATCATAAGCAGCAGGCAGGTTCTCGAAGATGAGCTGGAGGGACTTGAGTGCGAGACCGTCAGTGAACGGAGTAGCCATAACGGAAGCATAAGCCTCGAGGCAGTGTGTAACTGCGTCGATACCGGAAGCGGAGGTCAGACCTCTCGGGCCGGTTCTCATCATGTCAGCGTCAACGATTGCCATCTTAGGCATGAGCTGATAGTCAGCCAGCGGGTACTTAACGCCTGTGGACTGATCGGTGATAACTGCGAACGGAGTAACCTCAGAACCAGTACCAGCGGAAGTAGGAACAGCGATGAAGTAAGCCTTCTCGCCCATGTTCGGGAAGGTGTAAACTCTCTTACGGATATCAATGAAGCGCATTGCCATATCCATGAAGTCAGCCTCGGGGTGCTCATACAGAACCCACATGATCTTACCAGCGTCCATTGCGGAACCGCCGCCGACAGCGATGATGCAGTCAGGCTCGAACTTTCTCATAGCCTCTGCGCCCTTCTGAGCGGAAGCCAGGGAAGGATCAGGCTCAACATCAGCGAATGTGGTGTGAACAATGCCCATCTCGTCAAGTCTGTCAGTAATAGCCTTTGTGAAGCCGCTCTTGAACAGGAAGGAGTCAGTTACGATGAACACTCTCTTCTTGCCCATAACGTCCTTGAGCTCCTTGAGAGCAACAGGGAGGCAGCCCTTCTTGATATAAACCTTCTCAGGTGCGCGGAACCACAGCATATTCTCTCTCCTCTCGGCAACGGTCTTGACATTCAGCAGGTGCTTAACACCAATGTTCTCGGAAACGGAGTTACCGCCCCAAGAGCCGCAGCCCAGTGTGAGGGAAGGAGCAAACTTGAAGTTGTAGAGGTCGCCGATGCCACCGAGGGAAGAAGGAGTGTTAACGATAAGACGGCAAGCCTTCATTCTCTCAGCCCACTTGTCGAGCTTCTCTCTCTCGGTGTTGTTGTTGATCCAGAGTACGGATGTATGACCAAGACCGCCGTTGTTCTTCAGCAGGGTGTCAGCCATATCAAGAGCCTGATCGAAGTTATCAGACTTGTACATGCCGAGGATAGTGGTGAGCTTCTCGTGGCCGAATGCCTCATCAGGCTCCAGGGAAGTAGCCTCACCGATGATTACCTTAACGGACTCGGGGATCTCGAAGCCAGCCATCTTTGCGATCTGGAAAGGACGCTGACCAACGATCTTAGCATTAAGAGCGCCGTTGATGAGCATAACCTTTCTGATCATGTCAGCCTGCTTCTTATCGAGGAACATGCAGCCTCTCTTCTCGAATTCCTTCTTGACATCGTTGTAGATGGTCTTGTCAACGATAAGGGTCTGCTCGGTTGCGCAGATCATACCGTTATCGAAGGTCTTGGAGTGAATGATGGAGTTAACTGCATTAACGATATCAGCAGTGGAGTCAATGATAGCGGAAGCGTTACCCGCACCTACGCCGATAGCGGGGGTACCGGAGGAGTATGCAGCCTTAACCATTCCAGGACCGCCGGTTGCGAGGATTATATCAACTTCCTTCATGAGGAGGTTTGTAAGATCAAGGGAAGGAACATCTACCCAAGAGATGATGCCGTCAGGAGCGCCAGCCTTAACTGCTGCCTCATAAACGATCTTTGCAGCCTCAACGGTGCACTTCTTTGCACGGGGGTGCGGGCTGATGATGATACCGTTTCTGGTCTTGAGAGAGATAAGGGTCTTGAAGATAGCGGTGGAAGTAGGGTTGGTTGTAGGAATAACCGCGCCGACAACGCCGATAGGCTCCGCGATCTTCTACATGCCGTATGCCT
>OGDS01002538.1_pt1 | contig 10586 bp, 7 predicted proteins | sample 1570351 | NCBI WGS metagenome assembly OGDS01 (sample SAMEA2581974, study PRJEB24529) | metagenome | biome: Human gut stool | place: China | collected 2011
CACTTACAGATAAGGAAATACGATCTACAAATTCACCGTTCTTTACCAGGTCAAAAGATGCCTCACCGAGTTCGTCATGAGTCACATTTGCAGCATGATAAGTTGCGGAAGGATTCGTTCCGTAAGTTACGATTTTGCAGTCAAGATCTCCTGTAATCTCATCCAGACGATCAATGTCACCATTGATAACAAGTGTTCCGTCTTTTGGAAGCAGCTTTGCAAATCTGTGGAAAGAGTTGCGGATATCCTCCAGATCCTTGAAGAAGTCCAGATGATCTTCGTCAATATTCAGAATCACACTAATCTTAGGAAAGAAGCTAAGGAAACTGTTTGTATATTCGCATGCTTCCGTAACAAAAATCTCGGAATTACCGACACGGATATTTCCACCGATTGCTTTTAAGATTCCGCCAACAGAAATAGTCGGATCCATCTCTCCGGCCAGAAGAATGTGTGAAATCATAGAAGTTGTGGTTGTTTTTCCGTGAGTACCTGCCACGCACAGACCTTTGCTCGAATGGGTAATTGTTCCCAATACTTGGGCGCGTTTCTGTATTTCGAATCCGTTGTTGCGGAAATAAACGATTTCTTCATGTTCCTGCGGAACGGCGGGCGTGTATATGACTAACGTGCTTTCCTTGTCTTTGCAGGCTTCGGGAATCAGGTCGACGTTTTCTTCATAATGTATTTGTGCACCTTCAGCGATCAGGGTTTCAGTCAATGGAGTAGGGGTACGGTCATATCCGGCCACTATCTTTCCTTTGAAGAGGAAGTAGCGTACAAGTGCACTCATACCGATGCCGCCGGCACCTACGAAATAGACTGATTTTATCGTTTCTATATTCATTTCTTCTGTTTTTTATTTTAGTACGGATTACGTCGTTTGATCCCGGAGCTATACTGCTACTTCAACCTGTGTGCAATCCGATAATCTATTTATCTGTTTTTTGCTTCTGTTTATCAGCTCTTTGCTTCCGCCAGTTTGATAACCTCCTGTGCGATGATTCTCGCAGAATCGGGCAAAGCCAGCTTGGCGATATTCTCTGTCAGTTCTTTCAGTTTCTGTTCGTCATTGACGGTGGATAATGCTACATCCATCAAGGTTGTTTCCGCTTCACTGTCTTTGACATAGATAGCTGCCTGTTTGTTCACCAATGCTAAGGCATTCTTAGTCTGATGGTCTTCCGCTACGTTGGGCGAAGGCACTAAGATAACAGGTTTATGTAACAGGCAGAACTCTGAAATGGAACCTGCCCCCGCACGGGAAATCACAAGATCGGCTGCTGCGTATGCGGCTGCCATGTCTTTGATGAAATCCGTTACATATAAGTTCGGAAGTGCGCCTGCAGCTTTCACGGCTTCTTTCACTTGCGGGTAATAGTATTTGCCCGTTTGCCAGATGAATTGCACGTCCGTGTTTTCTTTGATGGTTGCCAGTCCGGCTGTCAGCGTATTGTTGATGGTACGTGCACCCAGGCTGCCGCCTACAATCAGAATCGTTTTTTTGCCAGGCTGTAAGTTGAAGGAGCGCAATGCTTCTTCTTTAGACGGCATATCCTTTGTCAGGTTTTGGCGGACAGGATTCCCCGTCATAATAATCTTGTCGGCAGGGAAGAACTTTTCCATTCCGTCATAAGCTACACAAATCACTTTTGCTTTCTGTGCCAGGAGCTTATTGGTCACTCCGGCATAAGAGTTTTGTTCCTGGATTAATGTCGGTACTCCCATCATTCCGGCAGTCTTCAATGTAGGTCCGCTTGCATATCCGCCTACGCCTACCGCCACTTGTGGGCGGAAGTCCTTGATAACTTTGCGTGCTTTCCACTGGCTGCGCATCAGTTTAATCAATACAGATACATTTTTCCATAAACGTTTGCGGTCGAATCCGGCAATCGGAAGCCCGATAATACGGTAGCCTGCATCAGGAACCCGTTGCATTTCCATACGTCCTTCAGCACCTACAAAGAGAATTTCTGCGTCGGGGCGTAGCTCTATTATAGCGTTTGCGATAGAGACGGCAGGAAAGATATGTCCTCCTGTTCCTCCACCACTGATAATAATTCTAAGTTCTTTTTCCATCCTAATTCTTTTTCTATCCGTTGTTCAACGTTTTTCGTTCACCACTCACCGTTCATCACTTACCGTTTATCAATATCATGCTCATCTTCAAACTTGGCATCGCTGTTCAGAATCTGTGCTGTCGGTTCGGCGGCAGTCTGTGCCTCGGAATTTGCAGCTGCATCTGCCTCTAATTGCAGTTGGATCTGTGCATCGTGCGCTTTTTGTTCTTCCAGATGGGCGGTATATCGGCTTACACTTAATATCATACCGATATAAGCGCAGTTGATTAACGTACTTGTACCTCCTTTGCTGACCAAAGGCAGGGGCTGGCCGGTGACGGGGAATAATCCGACGGCAACCATCATATTCAGTATTGCTTGCGACACCAGTAGCAACGCAATGCCCATAACGAGAAAGGCGGGGAAGGTTCGCTCGCATTTCTGGGCGATTCGTCCGGCTCGCATCAGCAGCCATAGATAGAGGAACACCACAAATATTCCTCCGATTAATCCCATTTCTTCAATCACAATCGCAAAGATAAAATCGGAGAATGCCTGACTAAGGAAGTCACGTTGTATCGAGTTTCCCGGACCTTTGCCGACTACGTGGCTGGTAGCAATGGCGATGCGTGCATGCGCTACCTGTGCATCTTTGTCAATATCAAATTTGGCAGCCGGCACTTCCTCCTTCTCAAAGAAGCCGGAAACACGATTCTGCCACGTTTCGAAACGGTGAAGTCCCGGAGTGTTATGCAGCGTTTTGGCGGGAATAGCCATCAGTATACCTACGGCAACACCGCCCACAAGTGCCAATATTCCCAACATTCCGAATAGCTTTTTTGCTGACACCCGGCCGATAAACATCATCATGCATACTACTCCGAAAAGCAGCATTGCTGTCGAAAGGTTTTCCGGTGCGATAAGCAGGAATACCAGTCCGGTGAGGATCATGATATATTTGAAGGCGTTCGGGTTGGCTCCGTATTCGTCCTGCCTTTTGGACAGGATGAATGAGACGGCAATGATACCCGCCCTCTTTGCCAATTCCGAAGGCTGGAACTGTAATCCCATAAAGGTCATCCAACGGGCTGCCCCGTTGACACGGTCCCCTGTGATGATACCCATCAGCGTGACAAATGCCAATAGAACCAGGGAAATCGGATACAGAAAGACCGGAAATACCTGGAACCATTTGTAGGGAACATTATGCAGAAACACTACTACCACAGCACCTACCATCAGGATGATGGAGTGTTGTGTAATCGGTCCCCAATGGTCGCCACTTTTGTAAGTCAGTGTCGACGCTGCCGAGAACACCTCGATAATAGAGATGAGGCAGAGACAGAGGAAGATAATCCAGATTACCTTGTCACCTTTGAATATGTTCTTTAATAAATCCAATCTTGTAGCAATTAAAAATTAATAATTAGAAATTAAAGGGCGCGGACACATTCCTTAAACTGGTCGCCACGGTCTTCATAGCTCTTGAAGAGGTCGAAAGAGGCGCAGCAAGGGCTCAATAATACTGTTTCACCTTTCTTTGCCAGTTTGTAGGCTGCTTCTACGGCATCCTTCATTCCGGTTTGTACGTCTGCTACGGGCAGGCCGAAACGATCGAAGAATTCGTGAAGTTTTTCGTTATGAAGTCCCAGGTATACCAGTGCCGAACACTTTTCGCGTACCAGGTCTTCAATTTCAGTATAGTCGTTGCCTTTATCTTTACCACCGAGGATCAATACCGTTTTGGTAGTCATGCTTTGCAGGGCATACCAGCAGGAGTTGACATTCGTTGCTTTAGAGTCGTTGATAAAATCAATTCCGCGGACACGTGCCACCTTTTCCAACCGATGCTCTACTCCCTTGAAGTCGGAGAGGGCTTTACGGATGTTTTCTTTGGCGATGCCGGCAAGGTTTGCCGAGATACCGGCGGCTAAAGAATTATATAAGTTATGTTGCCCTGTCAGAGCCAGTTCTTCCTGCTCCATGTTGAAGGCAATCGGTTCGGTGATTTTCACTTCGTGGTCTTCTACGTATGCGATCGCTCCGTCTTCTTTTACAGCGGCAAAAGGATACAGGTGAGCTTTCAGACCATGTTTCGCCAGTTCTTGTCTGATGATCGGGTCGTCATTCCAGAAGATGAAAGCATCGTCCGGGGTTTGGTTTTGGGTAATGCGGAATTTAGCGTCGATGTAATTCTGCATACAGTGGTCGTAGCGATCAAGATGGTCCGGAGTGATGTTCATCAATACGGCGATGTTCGCACGGAAGTTATACATATTATCCAGCTGGAAAGAGCTAAGTTCGATAATATAATAGTCATGGTAATCTTCGGCTACCTGCAAAGCAAGACTTTTGCCGATGTTGCCTGCCAAACCTACGTTCAGACCTGCGCTTTTGAAAATGTGGTAGATCAGGGAAGTCGTTGTAGTCTTTCCGTTAGAACCTGTAATACAGATCATTTTGGCATCAGTATAGCGTCCGGCAAACTCAATCTCGGAGATAACCGGTGTGCCTTGAGCTTTCAGTTTCAGGATGATTGGGGCATCATTCGGGATACCGGGGCTTTTGATAACCTCGTCGGCATTCAGAATGAGCTCTTCGGTATGGTGTCCTTCTTCCCAGGCAATATGATGGCTGTCGAGAAGTTCCTTATATTTGTCCTTGATGGCGGACATGTCCGAAACAAACGTCTCAAATCCTTTTACTTTTGCGAGTACGGCTGCACCTGCGCCGCTTTCGCCAGCTCCTAAAATTACAATTCTTTTCATCTACAATAATGTGCTCCTGTTTCCAAATATGCTGAATTGCTTATTAGTTGCGCACATCCTTTAAAAGTTAATAATCGGGTTGATACTCTCTATAAAACTTGGCTTCCGAATGGAAACCCGGCTCCGGCACCTTGCCGGTTATCTTATTTTTAATGTTATAATTGTTATTGCCGCCAATACAATCGTTACAATCCAGAAACGGACGGTAATCTTTGATTCGTGGAACAGCTGGTCGGGCTTGGTGAATTTCACCGTACATCCCGGCTCAATCAGGCTCATCGAAGTACGGAAATGATCGTGAATCGGTGTGCGCTTGAACAAACGTTGCTTTACACCTTTCCGCTTTCCTGCCTTATAATAAGCCCGTTGCAGGATTACCGACAGATTTTCTACCAGGAATACACCGCAAAGAATCGGTATCAGCAACTCTTTGTGGATAATGATGGCGAACACTGCGATGATACCGCCAATGGTGAGGCTGCCTGTGTCTCCCATAAATACTTGTGCCGGATAAGCATTGTACCATAAGAAACCGATAAGCGCACCGATGAAAGCACAGATATAGATTACCAGTTCTTCCGAACCCGGAATATACATGATATTCAGATAGCCTGCGAACTCGATATGTGACGATACATACGCCAATATCCCCAGCGTTGCGCCGATAATGGCCGAGTTTCCGGCCGCCATTCCGTCCATACCGTCATTCAGGTTGGCACCGTTTGATACGGCGGTAACCACGATGATTGTAACGATGACGAACAAAATCCATCCGGCTGTTTGCGCATGCTCGCCCATGAAAGAAACCAAATCGGCATAATCAAGGTTATTGCTCTTGAAAAAAGGAATCGTTGTCTGGGTCGATTTCAAATCATTGGTTCCGTGTATCACTTCCATCTCCTGTCCCGGATTATGAACTTCGATATTCTCACGGATCACTACGTCCGGGCTTAGATACAAAGTCATTCCGACAATTAAACCTAAACCGACCTGACCGATAATCTTGAACTTACCATGCAAACCTTCTTTGTCTTTTTTAAAGATCTTGATATAGTCGTCTGCGAAGCCGAGCGATCCCAACCATACGGTGGTTATCAGCATCAGTATCATATATATATTATGCAGTTTACCCAACAACAGACAAGGAATCAGGATGGCTACAATGATGATAACACCTCCCATGCTCGGCACGCCTACTTTGTTGACGCCGAACGGGTCCGTTTTAGCATCACGCTGCGTTTCTGTGATTTGTTTCCTTTTGAGTAGGTTGATGAACTTATCTCCCCAGATACTTGAAATAAGTAACGCGAGGATCACCGCCATCAAAGCACGGAATGAAGTATATCCGAACATTCCCGCTCCTGGAAAATTGAGCTTTTGCAGCCATTCAAATAGATAATATAACATAAATAATTTGCCAATTTATTGATGTGTTGCTATGTCGCTTCTGCCGGATGAATACCAGAGCCAGTCGGCATATTAGCACAATCTATTCATTATTTAAAAATTTCTTTGAGTACTTCTTTATCGTCAAAATGATGTTTTACTCCTTTTATCTCCTGGTAATTCTCGTGTCCTTTTCCGGCAACGAGAATCACATCTCCTTTTTCTGCCAGCATGCAAGCCGTGCGAATCGCTTCTTTACGGTCGGCAATGCTGATCGTTTTCTTCATATCCTCCGCATCCAGTCCGGCAAGCATATCGTTGATGATGTCTTGCGGCTCTTCGAAGCGCGGATTGTCTGAAGTGATGATGACGCGGTCGCTGGCTTTAGCAGCTTCCTTTGCCATGATGGGACGTTTGCCCTTGTCACGGTTGCCACCGGCACCCACTACTGTAATCACTTTTCCTTTTCCTTCAAGTACTCCATGTATGGCATTCAATACATTAATAAGTGCATCCGGAGTATGCGCATAATCTACAATCGCTGTAACTCCCTGTGGAGAACGGACCGCATCGAAACGTCCGGCTACCGGATGAAGCGTGCTAAGGGCCACAAGCACCTCTTCTTCTTTCTTACCCAACAGAACGGCGGCCCCGAATACTGCCAGCAAATTGGAAGCATTGAACTTGCCGATAAACTGAACTGCCAACTCGTGGTTGTTGAAGTCGAGCAACATTCCTTCAAAATGAGACTCCAATACCCGTCCTTTAAAGTCACAAAGGCTTCTCAATGAATAAGTATAAACCTTAGAACGTGTATTCTGTGTCATTACCAGTCCGTTCTTATCGTCCAGATTAGTCAGGCTGAATGCGCTTTTCGGCAGATCGTCAAAGAACTTCTTCTTTGCTTTCAGATAATTCTCTACTGTTTTATGATAGTCGAGATGGTCGCGGGTCAGATTGGTAAAGATCCCTCCTGCAAACTTTAATCCACTGATACGTTTCTGTGCAATGGAGTGTGAACTGACTTCCATGAAAACATATTTGCATCCTTCATCCGCCATTCGTCCCAATAGACGGTTCAACGTGATGGGGTCGGGTGTGGTATGCTCTGTTGGGATCGGCTCATCGTCGATATAATTGCAAACGGTAGAAATCAACCCTACCTTATATCCGAAATAACGGAATGTATTATATAATAAGGTGGCGATTGTTGTTTTTCCGTTCGTTCCGGTAACGCCAACCAGTTCCATCTTGGAAGTGGGGTCGCCGTAGAAAGTAGTAGCAATCTTTCCTACTGCATCTTCACTGTCTTTGACTTGTATATAAGTGATCCCCGCAACAGGTTCTTCCGGCATATCCTCGCAGAGGATAGCAGTCGCTCCTTTCGCTATGGCAGCAGGTATGTAGGCGTGGCCGTCGGCTTGTGTGCCGCGCATTGCCATGAACAGTTGGCCGGCTTCCACTAGACGGGAGTCAATATTGACTCCGGTGATTTCTATGTCTGAATCTCCGGCTACCTCTACCGGTTGGATCGCTTTCAGTAACTCCTTTAATAACATCACTCTATTTAATTTTTAATCTTTAATTTTTACTTTAGCGTCAGCGTCACCGTTTGTCCCTTCTTTACGATGGTTCCATTGGCTATCGACTGGCTTTTCACTTTGCCTACCCCGACCAGATTGACTTTCAATCCTTTGCTTTCCAACAAGTATACGGCGTCTTTCGCTCCCATACCTATCACGCTCGGCACAAAGTTCTGCATATTGCTCCGGCTTTCAAGAACCACAGCTTGCGGAGCAACGTGCGTATTCCCCCACACTTCTTTTCCTGAATCGGCAACTTTACCTTGTATATTAATCTCCAGCTCCTCCAATACCCGTTGCGCTTCGCGCATCTCTCCGGCTTTTACATTCGGAATGACTACGGAATTGGTGTCAATTGCATTGGTAAGCGGCAACCGCAGGTCTTTGGCATACACTCTTTCTGCAATCTTGCTGAATACACTACCTGCCATCAAACCTCCCGAAGCCGGCAAGCCCGGTTTCTGGATAGAGACAATCATACTATATTTAGGTGCCTCTGACGGAAAATATCCGCAGAAACTAACCAGGTAATTCGTTCTTCCCGTTTTGTATCCGGCTGCCCCCTGTGAAATCTGCGCCGTTCCCGTTTTGCCTGAAACGTGGAACTGCTTACTCCCTGCAGGCTTGGCAAGTCCCTCACCGACCACTTTCCGCAGTATTTCACGAATCTGTGCCAAAGTCTTATCCGAACAAATCTTAGGATTGATAACCTCTGTCGGATATTCTTTCACGACTTCCCCGTCTTTCACGGCAGCTTTGACAAATTTCGGACGTACACTGACTCCATTATTGGCTATTCCATTGTAGAACGTCAGAATATTGATTGGTGGAACCTGTGTCTCATATCCGATACTCATCCACGGCAAAGTGGTCTTTGCAAAATAACGTTCTTTCGGACCACGGATATTCGGCTTCCCTTCTCCTGAAATCTGTAGGTGGAGCGGTTGGTCGATGCTCATCCGTTTTAACCCGTCTACGAATTTCTGTGGATTGCTACCATAGAAATGATCTATAATATAAGAGGTACCGACGTTGGACGAAACTCCCAGAATTTCTGTAACAGTCAGCTTCCCATATCCTCCACGGTGCCAGTTGTGGTCTTTCATGACACGTCCGTACATCGGCATCTGTCCGTTGCCGGTGTCTACCACATAGTCCGGAGTAATCTTGCCGTCTTCGAGAGCTACCATAATAGAAGCCGTCTTGAAAGTGGACCCCGGCTCAAGCATATCACTGATGGCATTGTTACGCATTTCGTAATACTCGCCGTCCTTGCCTTGCATCATGTTGACGATTGCTTTCACTTCTCCGGTAGCTACTTCCATCAATACCACCACGCCTACGCTGGCATTCAGTTCTTTCAGCTTGTCTACCAATGCTTTCTCGCAGATATCCTGCATGCCTACGTCGATGGTACTAATCAAATCGCAACCGTCAACCGGCGGCACATCGACAATGTTCAGGTATTTGTTCATCACTTTTTGGCGGTGCGTCAGTCCGTCCCGTCCTTTCAGGATAGTGTCGAAAGCAAGTTCGATACCATTTCTGGCTCCTTTGGCTGTATCTGCATACACATCTCCCAGCGTACGGGCAGCCAGTGAACCGAAAGGTTTCTTGCGCTGATTGTATGCTAATTCTTTAAATCCGCCTTTATACCGGTTCAAACAGAAGACGGGCAGTCTCTTTACCTCTTTATATTGTATATAGGAAATACGTTTCGGATAAATCAGATAATTACGGCTTTTTGCCTGGCGTCCTTTCTTGAGGTGTGCTTTGAATTGGGCTGCACTCCTGTCCGGGAATATTTTGTGAAGTCCGATACAGATGGAATCCATATTGGCATTGAGGATGGAGTCCCGGCGTGCCTGATCTTTCCGTCTGCGTTTTTCGTCCTTCTCACCAGACATAAAGTCCATATAGATTCTGTACTCGGGTAGCGAACTGGCCATCAGTTTACCGTCAGAAGAAATAATGTTTCCACGATTAGGTTTCACCGTCACATTCTCTTTTACGAAACGATCAGCCACATCCTGCCAGTATTGTCGTTCGGCAAACATGGTGATGCCTGCTTTTACAACAATAGCTATTCCTATCAACGCCATCAACAGGATGACGAAGAAGTAACGGGTCATTATGTTCTTTTTATTAACTGCCACAGTATTTGTCTTTTAAAAACTCTCAATTCTCAACTCTCCACTCTCCACTTATTTAATAAGGTAAGGAGGATGGGTTGATGTTTGCAAATTGCTTTCCTTATTTGATATATAATCTTCAATGCGTGACTGGCGGCTCTTCTCCATCAGTTCCGAGCTGCGCGTCAGTGCGTCGTATTTAATGTCTATCAATTCCTTTTTCAGCCGGTCTATCTCGATCTGTTGCTGTTGACTGGCATAACGATTGTGAATGTAGAAGATGATGAATACCATGATAAGTACCAGCAACTTCGTTTGACGGCGGAAAAAATCGGTAGCCAGAATGTCTCCACCCAGAATACTCTTCAGCGAGGTGCGGTTTTTCTTCTTGCCCTCTTCTGTTTTCTTATTTACTACTTCTTCTTCCATATCTTTCTATTTCTTTTCTGCAATTCGTAATTTGGCACTTCTCGACCGTGGGTTCCGTTCTATTTCTGCCTCGTCGGGGACGATTACCTTATTATTGACAAGGCGGAAAGGCGTTTGTAGATTTCCGAAGAAGTCGGATTCTGCTTTTCCTTCTACGTTGCCCGTCTTCATGATGTTTTTTACCATTCGGTCTTCCAATGAATGATAAGAGATTATCACCAGTCTGCC
>OGDS01002539.1_pt1 | contig 10583 bp, 16 predicted proteins | sample 1570351 | NCBI WGS metagenome assembly OGDS01 (sample SAMEA2581974, study PRJEB24529) | metagenome | biome: Human gut stool | place: China | collected 2011
CGCGAGCTGGGTTCAGAACGTCGTGAGACAGTTCGGTCCCTATCTGTCGTGGGCGTAGGATATTTGAAAGGAGCTGTCCCTAGTACGAGAGGACCGGGATGGACGCACCTCTGGTGCACCAGTTGTCACGCCAGTGGCACAGCTGGGCAGCTAAGTGCGGATCGGATAAACGCTGAAAGCATCTAAGCGTGAAGCCGTCCTTAAGATAAGATATCCCATGCGTAAGCAGTAAGACCCCTTGTAGACTACGAGGTTGATAGGTTCAAGGTGTAAGCACGGTAACGTGTTCAGCCAGCGAATACTAATCGGTCGAGGGCTTAAACCTCAATGATTTATGTCTTGTCTCTTTCATGTTCGTTATTCAATTTTGAGAGTTCTCTCTCTTTTAGTCGGTGCCGATAGCGGTGAGGGTCCACCTGTTCCCATTCCGAACACAGTAGTTAAGCTCACTTGCGTCGACAATACTCGATGGGCAACTGTCCGGGAAGATAGATAGGCGCCGACACCTAAATAAACACAGCAAGTCAAAAACTTGCTGTGTTTCTATATTCCTCCGTAGCTCAGTCGGTAGTAGCACCTGACTGTTAATCAGGGTGTCACTGGTTCAAGTCCAGTCGGGGGAGCCAAGTAATTGAGACAAAAAAGATATTATGCCCGCAAACGGCTTGACAGAGCCACTTGCGGGCATATATCTTTGCAAAAATCAGAAATGCACTTCCATAGATATTTTTTGAGGGAGAATGGACTTGAACCCCCTTGTATAAAACATTTTCTCTCAAATTTATTCACAATGCACAATCAGCCTGCGAGAGCCGTAAAAGGTAATCGCAGGCTTTTTTCATTTTTCGGAAACTTAACGAAAAAGATTTTAGGGGGAATGAACCTCCCCTCTCATAGAAAATTTTAATACATATTTATATAAATATGCACAAGCACCTGTGTCGGCTTTGGGACTGTCCCAAAGTCATTCACAGGTGCTTTTTTTGTTTTCAGGAAAAATACCAAAAAGATTTTTGGGGACTTGAACCCCAAGATTGGAGGACACGATGAATCTTATTCAGAAAGAAATGCTGCTCAAGGCGGCAAGGCTCGGTTGTACCGTAGAGGCGGCAGACGCGGACTCACCCCTCGAGGTGAAAAAGGACGGCAAAGACATTTGCACTATCCATACTGACAAGATGACCTTTAAGCGGGGCGAGGACGATACTCTCCTCGAACAGCTCATAGACATCTACCACACCGTTCAGGAATATATAACCGCCTATGAGAAAGCCCCCGAGCTTAAAGCGGTTGAGAATTACAAGCTGCTCTCCGAGTTTAACGGAATGGTGCTTGCGGCAAAGGATATGGGCTTCAACGGCTTTCAGTTTGTAACATGGGAACGCTGCAGCGACGGAGTGACCGTTACGCTCGGACACTATCACGGAGATGATTATGCTGCGGCAAAGGAGGACTTCGCCACACGCTCGGGACTTATCCCCAGCCACAGACTCTTCACAAATGAGGAGCTTGCGGAGATAAAAAGCTGTGTGGAGTTTACCCTCGACAATGACGAGGCTCTGACCTTTGAGAGCGAGAAAAAACTGAACGAGCTTGCAGATAAAATAAATGAAAGCCTGCCCGAGCAGACGGCGCCCAAGCAGACTGCACCGCAGATTTCAATGTGAAAGGAGAAAGCCATGATAAATCTCTATGTTAAAAACGGAAATTACAACCTCGCAATAACGCTCCCCTCGAATTATTTGAGAGAGGAGCTTCACTATGCCGATGTGAGCTTCAGCACACCCGTCAGCGGTACGGAGGATATATCCGTAACCCTTGTACCCAATGCGGAACACCCCATAGCACAGACCGTCTTCGACAGGCTGCTCCCTACGGACAAAATAACAGCCTTAAACGACCTTTGTGAAGCCGTTGAGAACGCTTGGAGAACGGGATACGCCGAAACAGAAAAAGCCTTTGTTTCGCAGGATCTGAAAGGCACAGAGGCAATGATGAACTGCGTTCAGCAGCTCGAACAGCAGGCAAAGGAAGAAGTCAAACAGTATAAGGAAATGAGTATGTAACGGCATTGACCGAAACATAAAAATCCAATGAGAGGAGGTGAGAATATGAACGAAGGCAGAATCAAAATGCTCAAGGAGCAGTATCCGCCCGGCACAAGAATTCAGCTTGACCATATGGGCAATGATCCGAATCCTATCCCCGCAGGAACAAAAGGCACAGTAGACTTCGTAGACGATATCGGAACGGTACATTGTACCTTCGATAACGGCAGACAGCTCGGACTGTGTATGGGCGAGGACTCGTTCCACAAGATATCCGAGCCGAAGCAGGATATGAGTCCCAAGCTGTCCATGTGACGAAATCCAAATAAATAATGAAAGGAATGATGACCGCAGCTATTAAATTTTTTGATTGCTTTGCGGGCATAGGCGGTTTCAGAAGCGGGCTTGAAAAAGCGGGAGGCTATGAGTGCATAGGCTTCTGTGAAATCGACAAGAACGCTGAAACCGCCTACAGAGCAATGTATGACACAGAAAAGGAGGTATTCTACAATGACATCACCAAAATCAACGCAGAAGAAATGCCCGATTTCGATCTGTTTGTCGGAGGTTTTCCATGTCAACCATTCAGCGTGGCGGGAAAACGGCGCGGATTTGAGGACACAAGAGGTACTCTCTTCTATCACATCGCCCGAATTATCAAGCATAAGCGACCTGCAGCTTTTCTCCTTGAAAATGTTCCCGGTCTGCTATCGCATGGTGAGGGGCAAACTTACCTTACGATCCTCCGCACGCTTTCGGAACTGGGGTATTGTATTGAATGGTTTGTGCATAACAGCGCAGGCTTCGGAGTCCCGCAGTCCCGTAAGCGAGTGTATATTGTCGGATATCTTGGAACAGAATGTGCCGGAAAAATATTTCCTGTCGAATGCCTCGCTCCTAAAAATCCTAAACGGCTCATCGACGGTCCGCAGGGTTCGAGGGTGTACTCCACAGACGGCACAGCCGTAACGCAGTGTGCAGGCTCGGGCGGCGGAGGCGGCAAAACAGGTCTGTATATAGACCTTAACGCCGATCCCGAGCTTACAGAGCTTGCACGCTGTATCCTTGCAAGATATGACGCAGGCGTAAGCAATCACCGAGGCTGTGCCTCGGGAGTGCTGGTGGAGGAGCCTCGAGCCGTTCTCTGCCCCGAAAAGAAAAAAACTCGTCAGAACGGCAGACGGATGAAAAATCCCAACGAGCCTATGTTTACAATAACCGTTACCGACAGACATGGAGTCGTCCACAAGGGCAGAGTACGCAAGCTGATGCCCATAGAGTGCTGGCGGCTTCAGGGATTTTCGGACAAGCAGTTCAAGGCTGCAAGCTCCGTCATAAAGTCCGACGGGCATTTATACAAAATGGCAGGAAACGCCGTTACGGTAAATGTAATCGAGGCTATAGGCAGGAAGATAAAGACGGTGATTTTTGACGGAGGTGCAGAATGAGCGCTGTAAACGCAAGCGAGATAACCTATGAGGGCTTTTCCATCTTCGGCAGAGAGGCACTCTTTACAAATTACCGCATAGACCGCAGCACCGTTCCCGAGGGCTTGTACGCATACGACCTTCGTGATGAGTGCGACGGGGAGATATGTCAGCTCAAATCTCATGTGTTGGTAAACCATTGGGGAACAATCCTTGTGCGTGAGCCTTTCGAGGGTGCGGCAGAGGGTATAGAGGTCACTCCCGATGATTACGGCTACGAGGGAGAAACGCTGACGCTTGCGGAGTTTATGAACTTCGAGCATAGTCAGGAAGAAACCCTTACCCCCAAAATGGGATAAGAAAACAACTGCAATCAGCCTGTGAACATCAGGCGTAACGCAGACTCACACACCTTTTTCGGCTGGCAGTACCGCCAATGTTCACAGCAGGTATTGCACGAAAGAGGTGATGAAATCGAACAGCTTTATGAGCTGGATAGGCGGCAAGAAATCCTCCCGAGATATCATTATTCCGAGATTCCCTGTGTACTATGAAAAGTACATAGAGGTCTTCGGAGGCGGCGGGTGGATTCTCTTTGCAAAGCCGCCCGGGAATGATCACGAAATCTTCAACGATTTTAACAGCAACATCTCAAATCTCTACACCTGCGTCCGTGACCACAGTGCCGACCTTATAGAAAACCTGCGGTTTGTACTTAACAGCCGTGAGGACTTCGATCGGATAAAGCACATCGTAAGCGAAAAGGCAGAGATAGGAGATGTAAAAAGAGCAGCGGAATTCTATCAGCTTATCCGTTACAGCTACGCAAGCGGCTGCGACAGCTTTGGAGGACAGCCCCATTCCATGTGGGGAAACTTTCCCCTCATAGAACAGGCTTGCCGCAGACTACAAAAGGTCGTAATTGAAAACAAGGACTTTGAGAAGCTCATCACGCAGCAGGACAGCGAGGTGAGCTTTTTCTATTGCGATCCGCCGTACTTCAACACGGAAAGCTATTATGAAAATGTAGGGTTTACCACCGCCGACCACGAACGCCTCCGCAATATCCTTGCGGGGATAACGGGAAAGTTTATGGTATCCTACAACGACTGCTCCGAGATTCGCAGTCTTTATGAGGGATATGAGATGTACTCCTATGAGCGCATCAATAATATCCGTCAGAGATTCGACGGCGGCAGTATGTTCGGCGAGCTACTCATAGCAAACTACGACTTGGGAGAGCGTCTCAATACAAGCAGACAGCTCTCCCTTTTCGATTTTGAAGGAGAAAAAGATGTTAACATTTGATTGCAGGGTTACAAAGAACGGTAATCTGAAGCTCACAAAACAGACACAGGACATCCTCGGCGTTTCCGAGGGAGATACAGTAAAGGTAAGCGTTTACGGCGACGGCATCCGTATTCCGCAGGAGATACTCGATACCGCAGGTCTCGACGCTGACGGCAATCTCGAGATTTACGCAGATGACGGCGTTGTGGTAGTGCAGGAGGCGGACGAGGATGAATAATACCGATATCGTGCTGTTCAGGCATGAGGAGTTCGGTGAGGTACGCACGCTGAATATTGATGGAATCCCGTGGTTTGTAGGAAAGGATGTGGCGGATAACCTCGGGTACCAAAACGGTAGTCGAGATATAAACCGCCATGTTGATGAGGATGACAGAACAAAGATTATGGTGTTCGATGGAAAGCAGAACAAGGAAACCATCATCATAAACGAAAGCGGTCTGTACAGCCTTATTCTTTCAAGCAAGCTACCCAATGCGAGAGCATACAAGCGTTGGGTGACCTCGGAGGTGCTTCCCACAATCCGAAAGCACGGAGCATACCTCACAGCCGAGGCTCTGCATAAGACATTGAGCGATCCGAGAGAGCTTGCGAAACTCCTCGAAACCCTTGCTGACGAACAGGAGAAAAACCGTCAGCTTGCCACAGAAAACGCATTCCTTACAGTTAAGGCGGGGTATTACGATAGAATTCTGAACAGCAAAAATTCCGTACCCGTAACGCAGATTGCAAAGGATTACGGTATGACGGCGATTGCCTTCAACAAAATGCTGCACGAATTCAAGGTGCAGTACCCTGTGGGAAAGGCTTGGGTGCTGTATGCGGATTACGCGGATAAGGGTTACACGCAGAGCAAGACCTATTCCATAACGGAAGAAAAGTCGGTAATGCACACTTGCTGGACGCAGGCAGGGCGGCTGTTCTTGTATCAGTTCCTTATGGAAAGAGGAATTCTGCCCGTATGTGAACAGGAGGAATAATGGAGAGGCTATACAGATACTCCGCCGCAGAAGCGAAACGCAATGATGAAATCGAAGCGTGGCGGAACAGCCAAGGAGAGAATATCCGCTGTAAGGAGTTTCTCGACAAGCAGGTGTCCGAAAAATTCGACGGATACCGTCTTCCCTCGGAGTGTGCTGAGCTTACTGTAAAGGAGTTCGGCTTTGATCGCACAATGTGGGTAATAGCCAACAGCATAAAGCTGCGTGAGGGCGACGGCAGAATCCATCGTGAGAATCGGGAATGGGCAAATTCATTCTACATCCCGAAAAGCGACTCCAATTACAGCTTTTCACTCAGATCGCATAGCTGTATTGTGGACGGACTTGCGGCACAGGTGCAGAGAATGTACGCCGAGCTTAATCTCTTTGACGGACGGCATATCCAACAATGCGACGAGCCGCAGGACTACACAGACAAACTCCTAGTATTACGGGCGGAGGTTCTGAAAGAAGAATACCGCTCGCCCGAAAATCAGCTTTTCTATGCAACGGGCGGCTTTGGCTGCTCACCCTCGGCAAGCGGAAGAAAGGTGTTCGGAGAGTTCCTCTCGGACGGAGAGCAGACCAGCTTTGACCGTCACGATTTTATGGGTATAATCTCTCCCGAGCATATCCCCGAGTGGGCGCAGGAAAGGCTCACACAAATAACCGAAGCTCGTAACGAGCAGAAAAATTCACCAAAACTCAATATGTAAAAGCCGTTCCGAATGGACGGCTTTTTTGCATATACAACACTTTAATTTATGGAGGAAAAACATTATGAAGAAGATTATCACAAAGGCAACACTCAAGGCAATTCAGGCAAAGCAGCTCCTTGCTTCCAAGAGGGGCGAGAATTTCGTGGACAGCGGTATCAAGATTCTTATCGCTGTTGTAATCGGCGCACTTCTCCTCGGCGGACTCTACGCTCTCTTCGGCGACACCATCCTTCCCACCCTCACAGAAAAGGTTGAGGAAATGTTTGAGTTCGCAGGCTGATGAGCAAGGTCGGTATGTGGCTGGTAATGCTCCTTTCGGTTTTGTTTCTTGCAAAGCCGCAGGGCGCAGTTCCCGCCGAAACCTTATCAGAAACACAATATTCAGTATCTGCTTGCGTCAATGCCGAGGAAGAAACGGATAATACAGCGGAAATTATTATCTTTTTTATTATTCTGTTTGTAATCATCGGCATAATTGCACAGGCAGAGGAAATGGAGAACAACAATGAAATTAGATGTTAAAATCACAAAGCTCGCTCCCGCAGACAGCGGAGTCCGTGCGTATGCGTCCGCAACCCTCGACGGCTGCTTTGCCATAAGAGGTATGAAACTCGTGGAGGGTAAAAAGGGGCTGTTCGTTTCTATGCCCACATATCAGAAAAGGGACAACAGCTATGCAGATGTGTGCTTCCCCACCACGGCGGAGTTCAGAGAGCAGCTCAACAATGCTGTTGTAGAGGCATATCAGCAGTACCTTGCACAGCACCTTAATCAGAATCAGCAGTCTGCCCCTTTTGCGGCGGTGGAGCAGAGTAACGGCAGCCCTGCTCCGACTATGGGAATGTCGATGTAATCAATATATTTTGGAGGTAAAAATCACTATGAAAAAGTTTATGACAAAGGTAACACTCAAGGCAATTCAGGCAAAGCAGCTTCTCGCATCCAAGAGGGGCGAAAACTTCGTGGACAGCGGTATCAAGATTCTCATCGCTGTTGTAATCGGCGCACTCCTCCTCGGCGGTCTTTACGCTCTCTTTGGTGACACAATTCTCCCCACCCTTACAGAAAAGGTTGAGGAAATGTTCGAGTTCGCAGGCTGATGTCCCTCGCACCGCTGCAGGAGGCAATCATCGCCGCATTCCTCATAGGCGCTGCGGTGATGGATATCCGCAAGCGTGAGGTGTCCGACGCCCTATGCGTTTTCACAGCCCTTGCAGCCTTGCTCTGCTTTCAGCCGGATGAGCTGCTTGGGCTTATCCCTGCGGTGCTGTTATTCATAATAGCACTGGTATGCGGAGGCTTGGGCGGCGGAGATATAAAGCTGTATGCGGCGCTGTCGATTTGCCTCGGCTTGGAGGGCAGTATAGTTCTGCTCCTTATATCCCAAGTCTCAATGCTCATTTTCTACGGAATATATGCCGCAGTGCAGAAAGTAAGAGGAAAAACGGCAGAGAAATATCTGCCGTTCGTCCCTTTTATGCTGCTCGGATATCTATGCACAATTATGTTAATTTGAAAGGAAGAACATCATGAAATTACTCAAAAACAGAACAGTCCTGGGCGTTATCTGTATCGCCCTGTCGCTCATAATCTGCTTTGCAATAACGCCGCTTTTCAATGCGGCAAAGGATCGCACAACGGAAATAGTCCGTATGAAAAAGGATGTAAAAATCGGTCAGGAGATTACCGCAAAGGATATAGAGGTTGTGGAGGTCGGCGCATACAATCTCCCCGATGAGGTAATCCGCTCGTCCGAGGAGGTAGTCGGCAAATATGTGTCCTCGGAGCTGTTAAAGGGCGAATATGTCCTCCCGAGCAAGATAAGCGACACCCCCGCCAGCGAGAACGCATATCTGTATAACCTCACAGGCGAAAAGAGAGCCATATCCGTCACCATTCCCTCCTTTGCGGGAGGTCTTTCGGGCAAGCTCATCTCGGGGGATATTGTGTCAGTCATCGCTGTAGATTTCAGAGAAAAGGGAGAAACCGTTGTCCCCGATGAGCTTCAGTATGTGGAGGTGATCGCAGTAACCGATAAGGAGGGCTACGACGAGGGCGAGGTGGTCGTTACCTCTGACGGCGAGGAGGAAGCCGACCTTCCCGAAACAGTAACGCTCCTTGTAACCCCGAAACAGGCAAATATCCTTGCGGAGCTTGAAGCGGAGGGCGAAATCCACATCTCGCTCGTTTACAGAGGTACTGCGGATAACGCACAGAAATTCATTGCCGCACAGGAAAAGCTCCTCGCCGAATTAGCCGAGGCTGAAAAGGCTGAAAAGGCTGAAAAGGCAGAGAATGTCACCGTTCCCACAGAGCCTACAGACAAGGAAATAAACGAGCCTGCGGACACCGTAACCGAGGAAATTCCTGCAGAAGAAAGCAGTCCCGTAATCGACACAGTTATAATCAGCACTCACGAGGAAACCGAAACATCAGACGAGGGCGAAACACTCGAAGCGGAGGTGACAACCGATGGCAAATCTGTTTAAGAGCATTATGAACCGCGGCGACGACGATGAGGAGCTTGACCTCGAGTTCGATATCCATGAAGCGGAATCCAACTGCTTTGAGCTGCCTCCCGACCGGGAGAACAATCAAGTGCTTGCGGTATGGGGCAGTCCCTCCTCGGGAAAGACCACAATGGCGGTAAAGCTGGCGAGATATATCGCTTCGCAGAAAAAGAATGTAATTCTCCTGCTTGCGGATATGACTGCACCTCCTCTCCCGTACATCTGTCCCGCGTCGGATATTGAGGAGGAAAACTCCCTTGGTGCAATCCTCGGTGCGGCTCATGTAACTGAAAACCTCATCAAGCAGAACGCCATACTCCACAAGCGCAACGAGTATCTCACTATGCTTGCCATGAAGAACGGCGAGAATGCATTCAGCTACGCTCCCTTTACCGAAACACAGGTGACGGAGCTGCTGTCCGAGCTTCGCAGAATGGCAGACTATATCATAATCGACTGCACAAGCAATATTACAAACGATGTGCTGTCGGCGGTGTCGCTCATAGAATCCGATGCGGTTCTCCGTCTTGTGTCCTGCGACCTCAAATCCATCTCCTACCTCAATTCACAGCTCCCTCTGCTCCTTGACAACAAGTTCAATGCTAATAAGCAGTATAAGGCGGCGAGCAATGTCGGAGATTTTCAGGCAGACGAGAATGTGGAGCAGGTCGTTGGCGGCGTGAGCTTCAGAATAGCGCATTCCGACGAGGTGCATCAGCAGTTCCTTACAGGCAATATGTTCGGTGCGCTTACGGGCAAGGAAAGCAAGGATTTTCGCAGGGCTGTATCAAAAATAGCCAATGAGGTGTTTGAGTTATGACAACATTATGCTTCGGGCACTACGCCTATAAATTAAGAAAAGTAAAGCGCGGAACGGCGGCGGGGGCACCCCGCGAGGTATTTGAATTATGAGTGGATTAGTAATGCAGAACAGTACACAAAACCTGTTCTTTAAATCCGAAAAGAAAAGAGATTTCTCCGATGTTCTGAACGAGGTGCAGTCGTACATTTCAAGCAAGTATTTTGCGTTGGTAATCGACGGCATCAACAATGTCAACACAGAAAATGACGAGGTGAAAAATCAGGTCAAGAGGTATATAGGAAAGTATCTCCTTGATTACAGAATTTCCGTTGATAATATGACGCAGACGGAGCTTATCGACGCACTGTATACGGAAATGGCGGAGTTCTCCTTCCTCACGAAATACATCTTCGGCACAGGCATTGAGGAGATAAATATAAACTCGTGGGACGATATCGAGGTGCAGTATTCTAACGGCACCTCCGTCAAGATAGACGAGAAATTTGAGTCACCCGACCACGCAATCAATGTTGTCCGCCGTATGCTCCATGTGTCGGGAATGGTGCTGGATAACACCTCGCCCGCAATTCTCGGACACCTCTCCAAGAACATCCGTATCGCCGTACTGAAAACGCCTCTTGTGGACGAAGATGTTGGCGTTGCCGCCTCAATCCGTATCGTAAACGCACAGAAGCTCCGCAAGGAGGACTTCCTCAGATCGGGAACTGCAACGGACGAGATGATGGAGCTGCACTCTTCCCTTTTGTGTTTCAACCTATTCACGACGGT
>OGDS01002545.1_pt1 | contig 10557 bp, 9 predicted proteins | sample 1570351 | NCBI WGS metagenome assembly OGDS01 (sample SAMEA2581974, study PRJEB24529) | metagenome | biome: Human gut stool | place: China | collected 2011
GAGGGCGCTGCCCTCGACTCGCAAGGGGGACGCGTCCCCCTTGACTCCCGATTAGGGGTTGCAGTAAGCGGAACACTCGCCGCTAAATTATAGTTTATCATTCCAGCAATCTTTTCACAAACTTTTCTTTTGACAAATAAGCACTTATATGATACAATATCATTGTATTGCTATACAAAATCGAAAAGTAAAGGAAGCGCACATAGATGAAACCAATAAACATCGCTATAACCGCCGCCTGCTTCAGCGGAAACAAGGGAGCCGCAGCCATGCTTCAGAGCTCCATAAAGCAGCTCAGGGAGCGCTACGGCGAGAAACTCAATATATTCCTGATGTCCACATACCCCGGTGCAGACCGTAAGCTCATCGCTGAAATGCCCGAGAAATACGACTTTATAAAAGTAGTCAACGCAAAGCCGGAGCGCCTTCTGTTCCTGGCTTTCCCGCTTTCCATACTTTACAGCTTCCTGCGGTTCATTCCGCCGTTCCGGAAGCTCCTGCAAATGGATAAGATAATCAAGGCGTACTCCCAGTGCGACATAGTTATCGACGAGGCGGGAATCTCCTTCGTGGACAGCCGCGGCTTCATCATGAATACTTACGCGTTCGTATGCGCAGCAGTCCCCATGCTTTGCGGAGTTCCCGTCGTTAAGTATTCCCAGGCGCTTGGTACGTTCAAGAACGGCTGGAATAAGTTCCTTGCAAAGTGGATACTTCCGAAGATAAAGCTCATCTGCGCACGCGGAAAAATCACCCAGGACAACCTAGCCGGAATAGGCGTCACCGAAAACGTGAAGCTCTGCGCCGATGGAGCATTCTCCATGCCTGACAGCGAATTTTATGCCGAAAAAGTGCAGAAGCTCTGCGAGGACAGCCCGTTCTTCCGCAAGAGAGTTGTCGCGCTGTCGATAAGCAGCGTAGTCCAGGGAAAATGCGAAAAAATGGGCAGGGACTACCGCGGTTGTATGATCCAGTTCATCAACTGGCTCAATGAGCAGGACTATAACGTGCTTCTGATAGCCAACGCCGCCCGCGAAGGCAGCGAGAAGCCCCGCAACAACGACCTCATCATCTGCACCGAGGTCTATAATGCAGTCCGGGACAAGACAAAGGTAATGTGGGAGCCGCGCGAAATGGCTCCCGAGGAGATACGCGAGCTACTGGCACGCTGCGAAGTACTGGTAGCGTCCCGATTCCATGCAATGATAGGCGCTCTGGAAAAATGCACTCCGGTGCTGCTCGTCGGCTGGAGTCACAAGTATAAGGAAGTCCTCGATATGTTCGGGCTTGGCGAGTACGCGGTGGATTTTTCCGCGCTGGAGCTTGACTCCCTGAAAACAAAGTTCATGGGGTTCATTTCCGAGAGCCAGAATATACGCGAGAAAATAAAGGAGAACCTCCCTGCCGTGCTGGAGAGCAGCCGTGACAATATCCGCTTCATCAGCGAGGAGATAGACAAGGTCTACGCCAAGCCGAAAAAGGTCAAGCTGCTTGATTTCAACCGTCCGGAGTTCTACATGGGCGAACATATATGCGCGCGAATGGGCTATGCCGCTGACGGGAATATCCGCGCTAATGCGGCTTCCGGCGGTATGGTGACGGCTCTGCTGTGCCACATGCTTGAAACGGGAGAGATAGACGGCGCGTGGGTCACAAGAAGCGAGATAAAGGACGGAAAGCTGGGATACAAGACGTTCATCGCGACAACCAGGGAGGAACTTATGGAAAGCTCCTCGTCGGTATACATGTACATGCCGCTGATGAAGCACGTTGATATGCTCCGTGAGTTCAACGGAAAGCTTGCCGTAGTACTCGTCCCTTGCCAGATGAGAGCGTTCACCGCAATGCTTGAAAAGGAGCCCGCGCTGAAAGAAAAGGTCGTGCTGAAGCTCGGACTTTATTGCAGCGGAAGTCACAGCGAGAATGCAACGTTAGTTCCGCTGAGGAAGAAGAAAATCTCCCTTGAGGGCGCAAAGAGGCTGTACTACCGCCGCGGCCACTGGCGCGGACTTTCCACCGTGCAGTACGAGGACGGCAGCGAAAAGACCCTCAGCTACCCCAAAACGATATGCGCATACAAAAACGCGTACTTCTTCAGCCGGGAGAGCTGCATGGTCTGCCAGGATCATTACTGCAACTCTGCGGATATCAGCTTCGGCGATATCTGGCTCAAGGAAATGAAGAAGAATCCGATAAAGCACACAAGCTGCGTTATCCGAAGCGAGCGCGCAATGGAGGCGTTCCAGTCCGCTGTGGACGACGGCGCGATAGTTGCTTCGCGAATCGACGACAGCAAAATGCTCCGCAGCCAGAAGCGTGCGCTGGTATTCAAGTTCAACGCGGCAAAGGCTAAGCAGGAAATGTTTGAAAAGATGGGACGGAAGCTTAATGTTGATGTCTCCGGCAAGTGCAAGTGGAATCACCGCCTTGCATTCAAGCTTGGCTGGAGAAACATGAAATTCAGCCGTGAAAAGCTCGCTAAGCTTGAGAAAATGCCGACCTGGTTCATATACTATTACATGTGCTTCATTCGCGTGCTGCTGAGCTTCTGACCGGGGGAAAACAATGAAAAAGCCTGATAAGAAAAAGATACTGAAAGCGCTGAAAATCCTGTTCGGCGTGCTTGTCGTGGTATTCCTGGCGTGGTACTTCTGGAAGAACTGGGATGAATTCTCCGACAAGATAATGAACGTTGATATGGGGATATTCATATTCTCCATGCTGTTCTATTTCTTGTATAAAATAACCCTGGCGTCGCTGTGGCACTACATTACAAAGCTTAACGGCTGTGCGATAAAGTACGAGAAAGCCGTCACGAGCTACCTCTACTCTATCCTCGGAAAGTACATTCCGGGGAAGGTGTTCATGCTTGCCGCCCGCCTGACCTACTATAAAGAGGAGGACGCGCCGCTGTCAAAGGTAACGGTGTGCTTCTTTATTGAGAATGTCTGCACGCTGCTTGGCGCAGCAATGCTGTTTATCGTGTCGCTGCTGTTCTTCCCGAACGAGCTTCTGGAAAACTACAAGTGGGTAACTATCGCGCTGATAGTCGTGTTTTTCGTGTGCATTCACCCGAAAATAATCAATTTCTTTCTGCGGATACTTGGGAAGCTCTTTAAGAAGGATCTTGAGATACCGATGAAGTACTCGCAGATGTTAAAGGTCGTGCTGCTGTTCATCGGAAACTGGCTGATCGTCGGCGTTGGATTCTTCATTCTTACAAAGTCGATCTATCCCGCCGTGGAGTATTCCGAACTGCTGTTCTGTGCCGGTATCTGGGGAGTTTCCGCGATAATGGGCATTCTCGCGATATTCGCCCCGTCCGGGCTTGGAGTCCGCGAGGGAATCATCGTAGCCGGATTGTGCCTTATAATGCCGCAGAGCGACGCAATGGTCGTATCCGTGGTGTCCAGACTGTGGCAGACTATTCCGGAGCTTGTTTTGGTGGCGCTGGCGTTCATCTGGTCAAGAATACGGAATATGTCGAAGATAAAGCTTAAAAAGGGCGCGGAGGGAGCTACCGAGTCTGAACAGACAACAGAAAATAAGAATGAATGAATGTAAGGGGCTTCAAAAGAGGCCCCTTGCTTATAATTTAGCGGCCGCATGTTAAATACCGCGTCGGCAATTTTCACCAGCATATTTTTAGCCATGCACTCTTCCGATAAACAGAAACTCCCTCCGTTTCCGAAGGGAGTTTTTGCTTCATATGCGCAAGGTCACTTGATCTCAGCGGGCTTGTCGCCCTTTTTCTTCTTAGCGGAAGCTTCCTCAGCGGGAGCCTCGTGAACGGTGTTGTTCTTAGCGATAGCAGATTTCAGCACGCGGATCTTGGTGCGGTCGCTGCCGGTCTCGATAAGCACGGTGTCCTCCTTAACGGAAAGAACTCTGCCGATGATGCCGCCGTTGGTGATAACCTCATCAGCAACCTGAATGCTGTTGAGCATGTTCTGCATTTCCTTGTTGCGCTTCTTCTCCGGGCGGATTATGAAGAAATAGAAGAATACGACGATAAGCGCCAGCGGAATGAGCATTGTGAGCATGCTTGCCACGCTTGCACCGCCGGTTGCGGTTGCAGAAGAAGCTGCGGTAGAAATAACTGCGAGTGTTGTCATTAGTTGTCCTCCACGTCCTGCCTTGCGGCATGATTTTTATAGTACCTTTTAATTATAACCTAAACTGCTCCTAAAATCAAGTAGGGTGGTAAAATTTTCACCGATTATTCAGAAAATATGGTGATACCGGAGTCCGCAAACGCCTTGCGCACCTGCTCGAGAGAAGCGGCGGAGAATCCGGAGGTCTGAATGCGGACCGCCCACTCCTGTCCGGAGTACATCGCGGAGAGCTTCCCGATGAACGCCCTTGTTTCGGCGTAGCCGGTCTTGTCGGCGGGGGAGTAGTCCACCAGCAGCGCTGCGGTTTTCAGCTTTGTTTTATCTCCTGCGGCTTCCGCAGTGGTGAGCGCGATCGCGTTGTTATCCGCGAACAGATCTTCGTCGTTCATTTCAATTGTGACTCTGGTATCCCCCGCAGCCTTCTGGCATGCGGAAATGACGTTCCACAGCGCTTCAAGACGCGCGGTTTCGTCGGAAATGTTGAGCTGCCGCAGGAAGTTCGTATAATCCAGCGGGTTGAACGCCGGGTACCTCGTGTTTGCGAGTATCACGTCTGTGAAGCCCGCGGACGCGATCTCCTTTGTGATATCCGCAAGGTACGCCGCGGTCTCCTTCTCGAACGGGTCGAGCCAGGACTTGCCGCCCTGGTCGACGTAGTAGTCGTGCCAGATCCCGCCGTCGGCTATCATGTAGCAGATGCTTCCGCCGGAGTAGGTCTGGGAGGTGCGGTCGAGCAGCGTATTTATACGCGCGTGCGGAGTCATTCCAGCCCTGGTGATGATGTCCGCGATCTGCTTTGCGGTGAGGGTTCCGGTTATCTGGCTCTCGGGGATATCCTTGAGCGCGGTCTTGTAAAGGAAGCTTCCGGCTTCGTCCTTGAGCGTTACCGTGATGTCGGTGCAGCCGCTGTTCTTTGCGGCTGCGAGGGCGCTGTTGAGGCTCTCGGAGCTGAGCGCGGCGGTCTCCGGCAGAATGAACGCGCTGACCGTCTTTTCGATTTCCGGCTCGGCGGTAGGTTCGGAGGATTCAGCGGTCTTTTCCGCAGTTCCTTCCGCAGAGGGAGCCGCAGGCTCGGCGGATACCGGCGGAGTCCAGGCGGATTCCGGGGTCGGCTCGTTTCTGCGGTTAGAGAAGTACTCCACCAGTGGCTTGCCCAGGCCGTAGCCCAGTACGCACAGACCCGCTACCAGAATTACCATCAGAAGTCCGGTGAGGAACTTCCTGCCCTTGCTTTTCTTGCGCTGGTACAGGCTGTATTTGCGGTGCTTTATCTTGATGTTCTTTTTCTTCATGATATCTCCTAGAATGTGGTGTGTTGTTATCAGAAGTCAACGGTGTAGCCCGCCAGCGCGTAGAACGCCAGCGATATCACGCCGATGTATACAAGCATGATGGGGTAGCCGCGGAATATACGCGGGATCTTGTCGCTGTCCAGCTTTTCGTGCGCGATATTCAGCAGGAAGCACGCCAGGAAGAACCCTATGCCGGTTCCGAAACCGTATCCGATGTACGACCAGATGTCGCTGCCGTAGTTGGAGTTGAGGAAAAGCGCGCCGATAACGGCGCAGTTGAATATCGCAAGGTGGACGTACTTGCGTATTTTCCTGAATATTTTTGGGAAAAACCGCCACAGCCCCAGAAGCCCCAGAATATACAGCACGCTGATAACGGCTGAGTAGATAAGCGGCATGAACAGCCAGCCGAACTCCGTCGGGAGCATAGCCTGGTCAACAAAGAAGGAAACAATGCTCGCCAGGGTGGTCATAGCAGTGATGCCAAGAGTGAAGCCGATAACGGTGCTGTTCTTGCGGGAGGCGTAAATACCGACGTTGCTGCCGAATGCGCGGTCGAATATCGCGTTCTGGACGAACACGGAGACCATCGCGGCGGAAACGATCTTTGCGATAACTTCCATCATTCAGCCCCCTTTCGGATAACGCCGGAGCTTTCGCTGCGCTTCCTGCGGCGGGTAGTCACTCCGCGGCAGACCGCCGCGAGGATCCCCACAAGTATGAACCCGAAGAACGTGGTCTTGGCGGCGGGCATGGGGGCGTCGCATACTCTCAGTCCGAACAGCGAGCCGAACGCGAGGAACTCCCTGATGATACCCACGGCGAACGCCGCTATAGCGTAGCCGAGAATGTACATCAGCGCGTCCAGCGCCATTTCTTTCATCGGCATGAGGTAGAACCGGCTCTCGGTCTTTGCGAGTATCAGGGAATTGACTACAAGTATCTCAATGTAGATGGACACCGCCGAGGCCGTTTCAGGGAACAGCGCGTTCATCAGCAGCGCGGTTGGAATATACATCACAGCGGCAACTCCGACGTAGCAGATTATCCGCACGGTGTAGACTATCTCCCGGGGAATGAACCGACAGATGATTATTGACGAGTACGAGATAAGAAGGAAGCTCAGGGTGAGCACCAGAGCGCGTTCGAACGTTGTCGCCGCTACTATTATCGGGGCGGTGACGAGTCCGCTCATCAGAACGATATTCTGGCGGAAAAGCCCGTCAAGTCTGAACTTCCCGGAGGTTTTGTTATTCATCGCTGTCCTCCTTCTCCGGGTTTATAGATGGCTCTGAACGCTCCGGCTGCTCGAGCTGCTCATGGTGCGGCTGAGCCTCCCCGGGTCTGCTTATTAACGCAGGACGGCGCTTGTGGCGCTTCACCTTGCCGTCTATCGGCGGGGTGTTGTAGCGGTATTTTTCGGGGAGCTGTATCTCCTGCGTGTCAGTGAGCTTTATGCCGCCCTGCTGCGCGCGGTTCTTGCTTCCCTCGAAGGAGCTGATGTAGTTGCGCTTCCAGTAGAGGATATTTTCAACGATGGTATCAAACGAGCTGCTCATGGCGTTGACGATAAGCAGCGCGAAAACGAAGCAGCCCTCCACCTGACCGAAATACCGGAACATCATCACGGTGTAGCCCAGCACGACTCCGTAGATGACTCGTGCGGCGCGGCGCTTCGGCAGTATATAAGGCTCGGCGGACATAAAAACGATTCCGAACAGCAGGAAGCCGCTGGAAAGCTCATAGAACACCGACATAAGCGGAGAATCCCCGACCCTGGGGTACAGCGCAGAGATAGCCGCCACAGAGGTCAGGCAGGATATCAGCGCGGTGAAGCTGGTGGAGTGCTTTATCAGCATGCACACGCCGATGACCAGAATAACGAGGATATTAACAGCGCCGATAGCGCCGGGGACGTTCCCCATGAGGATATCCATAACGGACTGGGTAGGCGTTGTGCCGAGGTTCATGTGGTATTCGACAGAGCGGGTGAAAGTCCCTTCGTACTCCGAGAACATCGGGAGAATTTCGCCGACCTTCGGATAATACAGCATGTCGCCGGGGTAGCAGATTATCAGGAACGCCACGGCTATCGCTGGAGGAGAGAACACGAGGTTCTCGTTTCCGCCGAAAATGTGTTTCCCGAGAGCTATGCAGATAACCGCGGAAAGTCCTGCAAGGACATGCGGGATACCAGCAGGCATGAGCATTCCGCAGCACAGCCCCCAGAACATCACGGCGGGGTCTTTAATGTCGTATTTTATGCGGCGCAGCTTGCAGCAGACCCAGTCTGTGAACATGCAGCAGATAACGCACACCGCGCACACTGCCAGCGGTCTGAAGCCGCCGCGGAACACCGCCGGTATCAGCAGAGCCGCCATGAATACAAGGCGCTCCAGATACAGCTTACGCGGGTCGCGCTTGGTTATGGGAGTTATCATGCCTGTCCTTTCTGCGGAGCCTTCAGCAGGGAGTTAACCTGCGCCATGTCCTCCGCCTTGAAAAGGCCGGTCCCGGCAACCAGGACGTTCGCGCCGGCTTCCTTTACCAGCGGAGCGGTCTTGCCGTTTATTCCGCCGTCGACTTCAATGTCGAGGGAATCTCCGGCGAAGCTGCGCAGAGCGCGTATCTTATCCAGCGTTTCCGGAATGAACGCCTGCCCGCCGTAGCCCGGCTCGACGGTCATAACGAGCACCATGTCGCACAGCTCCACAAGCGGGAACGTTTCCTCAATGGGAGTTCCGGGCTTCACTGCAAGCGCGGATTTCACGCCGAAGGAACGTATCAGCTCCAGGGTCTTTTGTGCGTCGCTGCGGCTCTCAAGGTGGAAGCTGATGAGGTCGGCTCCGGCTTCCGCGAAGAACTTGATCTGGCTCGCCGGGTCGTTCACCATCAGGTGCACGTCAAGGAACATATCCGTTGCCCTGCGGACGCATTTCAGCACCGGGCTGCCGTAGGTTATCTGATCGACGAACGCGCCGTCCATTACGTCGAAGTGTATCCAGTCGACATTCGCCGCTTTGCAGCGCGAGAGCTCCCCGGATATATCCGCGAGGTCGCAGGCAAGCAGCGAAGCTGAGGTCTTTATCATATTATCATTTCCTTATCTGTGAATTTCATACATTTTTCAGAGGGCATAAAATACCCATACACATATATTCTATAATAAATATCTTTTTTCGTCAATAAGCTGTGAAAGATTTTTTTGAGATTTTCAGGGAAAGCGTGAAAATTTCCGAAATCGCGGCGAATTCAGGCTTGATATTTGTATACTTTTCTCCTGGTTTGCGCTTGAAAAAAAAGCGGTTTAGTGATATAATATTTATAATATATCTTCGGGAGGACATCTCCCCGAAACGGAACTAAAAGCCATGAAGCATATGCATTCAGCGGCTTTTTTCCTTATTGAGGGAAATGTTCCAGAAAATGAAAAAGACGCAGGAATACCTGTGCAAATCAGAAACGGATCGAGAAAGTGAGGATTTAATCGTATGCTGAACTGCAACTACAACGAGAAATTTGTCAAGGAAGGTCTTACGTTCGACGACGTGCTGCTCATACCCGCAAAGAGCGACGTTACCCCGAACATGATCGACCTCAAGACGCAGCTCACCAAGAACATCACGCTCAACACCCCGATCATGACTTCCGCGATGGATACCGTAACAGAGAGCCGCATGGCTATCGCGATTGCCAGAGAAGGCGGTATCGGTATTATCCACAAGAACATGACCATCGAGCAGCAGGTCGACGAGGTGGACAAGGTAAAGCGTTCTGAAAACGGCGTTATCGTTAACCCGTTCTTCCTCTCCCCGCAGGACAGCGTATTTGACGCGGACGCTCTGATGGGCAAGTACAAGATCTCCGGTGTTCCGGTCGTTGAGAACGGCAAGCTGGTCGGTATCCTCACTAACCGCGACCTCCGCTTCATCACCGATTACAACCAGAAGATCGGCGAGGTAATGACAAAGGATCACCTCGTTACCGCTCCTGTCGGCACTAATCTCCAGCAGGCTCAGGAGATCCTCAGAAAGCACAAGATCGAGAAGCTCCCGCTGGTTGACGAGAACGGCTTCCTCAAGGGACTTATCACGATCAAGGATATCGAGAAGAGTGTACAGTACCCGAACACCGCGCGCGACGCAGGCGGCAGACTCCTCTGCGGCGCTGCGATCGGAATTACTCCCGACGTGCTTGACAGAGCCGGCGCTCTGCTGAAGGCTCAGGCGGACGTACTGGTGCTCGACTCCGCGCACGGCCACAGCAAGAACATCATGACCACCCTCGACAAGATCAAGACCGCGTTCCCGAACGCTGTTATCATCGCGGGCAACGTTGCGACCGGCGCTGCCACTGAGGATCTCATCAAGGCTGGCGCTGACGCTGTAAAGGTAGGTATCGGCCCCGGCTCCATCTGCACCACCAGAATAGTTGCAGGTATCGGCGTTCCGCAGATCACCGCGGTTTACGACTGCGCATGCGCTGCCGCTAAGTACGGCGTTCCGGTCATCGCAGACGGCGGTATCAAGTTCTCCGGCGATATCGTCAAGGCTCTTGCGGCTGGCGCTAACTGCGTAATGCTCGGCTCCCTGCTGGCAGGCTGCGAGGAGGCTCCCGGCGACGTCGAGATCTATCAGGGCAGAAGCTTCAAGGTATACAGAGGCATGGGAAGCCTTGCTGCAATGAAGAAGGGCTCCGCTGACCGCTACTTCCAGGATAAGAGCAAGAAGCTCGTTCCCGAGGGCGTTGAGGGCCGTGTACCTTACAAGGGATCCGTTGCCGACACCATCTTCCAGCTCGTTGGCGGTATCCGCTCCGGTATGGGCTACTGCGGCTGCCCGACTATCCCCGACCTCCAGGAGCGTGCAGAGTTCGTACGCATCACCGGCGCAGGTCTCAGGGAGTCCCACCCGCACGATATTCAGATCACAAAGGAAGCTCCGAACTATTCTACCGGATTCTGATATTACTGAATCGAATACAATTATCCCCGCAGTCACACGGCTGCGGGGATTTTTATATAAAATGTTAAAAATCAGTGTACTGCTCTTGATTTTCAGATGAAAAACGTATATAATATATAATGGATAACAATAGGTAACCTCTAAAAACCTCCTTCACGGCAGATTTCTATGACTTATATCATCTGC
>OGDS01002551.1_pt1 | contig 10527 bp, 6 predicted proteins | sample 1570351 | NCBI WGS metagenome assembly OGDS01 (sample SAMEA2581974, study PRJEB24529) | metagenome | biome: Human gut stool | place: China | collected 2011
TAGAGGAGCTTACTCTAAAGGAGCTGTCGGACAGCTAAGCAGCCTTTGGTGGGACTGATGAGCTTAAAACACAGCTTCATGAATGGAAAAACGAATATTTAAGATATACAAGATAGTGGCTGCAGGTAAATAGATGTGGATGCTTATAATGGCATCAGGGAATGAGGATTAGAATGGGTCTTTTTGGAAAGAGAAAGAAAAAGAAACTGAATGATACGTATGACATATCTGATATGGATATGCAGGAGATTCTTGCAGAAGATGAAGTAAATAACCAAATGTTTGACGAAGTATCAAGAATACAGTATGTGAATTCACAGTGTGAGCAGATTGTAGAGTCAAACAACTATATTGAGGAAGCAAAAAGAGAATACTCCTCCGTCACTGAGCATCTGAATGATATACAGATACTTGATGAGCTTGAAGAAGAGCCTAGAAAGCTCATAGCAGAGACTGCGGAGGACATGTACAGCCTTAACTATGAGCGTGTTGAGACGCGCGGCAAAAAGAAGCGCCTTCCTGCTTCAAAGTATGCGTATTACAGCGCACATGAGGATGAGCTTCAGGATGCGTTAAAGCGAATGCAGAATGACGAGAGATATTGCCAGATGATACGCAAGGATTTGAGCATGCTTGAGGGCGAGAAGATAGGACTGAGGGAAGATATAGAAAATTGCATGAACCGACAGCATAATGTTAAAAATATATCAATAATAGGCGTTGCGATAATAGTGGCAGTTTTCATTTACATGGCAGTTTCGGGAAAAATCGTTCCGGAAAGTGACAATTATATACTGACAGTCCTGCTTTTTGTCATGACAGTGTTCATTGTTGCGATGTTCATGCTTAACAGGAATGCGGTATACACATTGAAGCTTTCCGAAAAAAAGCTCAACAGGGCGATTGCACTTCAGAATAAAGTGAAGATAAAGTATATAAATACTGTCAACAGCATTGAATACCAGTATGCAAAATACGGTGTCAAAAATGCTTATGAGTTTTCACATGCATATGAAATGTTTCTTGATGACAAGAAGGAGCGCGAGAGATATGCGCGTACAACAGGCATGCTTAGCAGGGCTACAGACCAGCTCACAGTGATACTTGCCGGTATCGGAATGCATGATGCACAGATATGGCAGAATCAGCTTGAGGCGCTCTTTAATCCTAAGGAGATGGTTGAGGTAAGGCATAATCTCAATGTGCGCCGACAGAAGCTGAGAGAGCAGATAGAGTACAATATCAAGAAAATCGAAGAGGCGAAGAAAAATATTGCGGAGTATGCGAAGGAAAATCCGCAATATGCCAATGATATAATGGAAATCGTAAACAGCTACGGCTGTGCGGATTTGTAAGGAGACATGAGAGTATGAAAAGCTTGCCAAGAAGTGTTATTTCGGTAGCTGTGGCATTTGCTGTTTTTTTGGGTGCTGTGCTTAATCCTGAATATGTGAAAGCATCCGAGAGTGAAGCTGATACAGCACCGGGAACAAAAATTGAAGAGACGGCTGACGGTGGTATCGCATGGGAGAATTATGGTGAGACCATTTATAATACTACAGAAGGATTAATGTCCAACAATGTAAGTTCAGTAACACAGACCGGAGATGGAATTGTATGGATTGGAACAGATAAAGGTCTTGTCGCTTTTGATGGCAATGAATTTACGGAATATGGCTCATTTTATCACTTTGACGGTATCAATGATATGGTAAGGACATCTGACGGCGGAGTATGGTTTGCAACAACGACTTATGGCGGTGCTGTTAATCTTGGCTCACGTTTCCAGCATTTTGATGACGTGAGTGAGTCTGCTTCAAATTATGCGACAAGTATTTCCGAAGGCAGTGATGGATATATATATGTAGGTACACTTAAAAATATGCTTGCCATAAATCCGGAAAGCGGCTATATTGTTACACCGCTTGAAGGAGAAGAATATTACTATGTGACTTCCATAGCTTCGGGGGAAGAACTCACAGCGGCAGTCACGGTAAACGGTGATGTGGTCTTTGTGAAGGATGCTGTCGAGGTCGGAAAAATTAAGCTTCCATATAACGGAAACATAGCACTTGCATATGCCGACGGATATTTTATTGCAGGTATACAGGACTCGAAGGTAGCGGTAATCTCTGAGGATGATGTAACTGCCGGGATAAAATATACAATTAATGTGCCAATATCGGGATTAGATAGAGAAAAGAGTGCAATTAACGGCTTCTTCTACGATGATAACAGACTGTGGGTGCTCGCGGATGATGCGATAGGATACTTCATTCTTGGTTCGGGTGGTATTGATAGTCTAAGCAGTGCAGAATTTTATATGTGCAGCTTTGATGGCTTTGAGAGCGGATTTACAGATATGATGGTTGATTATCAGGGAAATTACTGGATAAGCTCATCAAAGAGAGGTGTCTTGCTGCTTAGAGGTTCGGATTTTACTGATGAGCTTGCACAGACAGGTATTGACATTGATGTGGTCAATGCCATTTTAGAGGACAATGGCATTATGTATGCGGCAACAGACAGCGGAATAGTGGCGGTTGATACAGAAAGCAGAGAAACGGTTTCGGATGAGCTTACCGAGAATTTCAGCTCAGGAATAATAGTTGATATTATATCATACAGAGGAAAAAAATATGCCGCCGTGTATGGACAGGGCATATTTGATGAAGCCGGAAGCTTAATAGCACAGTCTGCAAGAATCAACAGGCTTATGGTGGTCGATGATATGCTCTATGTTCTCACAGATGAAGGCTGCATAGTCTTAGACGGTGAGAAAATCGTTGCTGAATATGACGGTCAGGATGGCATGTATAATTTAAAGTTATCATCGGCAGTAAAGGGAGCATTTGGAAGAAAGGAAGATGACAGACTCTATCTTGCAAGTCATGGTGCCGGCATATATGTATTTGCCGGTGGGCTGCTTGAAGAAGTGATAGACGAGAATTCGGGACTTCCTTCTAAGAATGTGAATGATATGGCTCAATATGGAAAAGGCTTTTTTGCCGCGACAGACAAGGGTGTGGCATATTATGATGGAAAAAAGGCATTTGTGCCGGAGAATATGCCGGAGAGCCTGTCAGAGCATAAGTGCGAATACATCTATATCTATAATAATAAGCTGTATGCAGTGTGTGAAAGTGCATTATATCTTATAAGTCTTGATGGACTGTTTGAAGATGACAGTGAGACTGCCAATATATCGTATGAAATGTATGACCGCAATGCAGGATTTTATGGGACACTTACTGATGGCGGACATGGTTTTATGGGAGCATCGGGCAGAGTGTATATTCCATGTGAAAGTAAGATATATTCATTTACTGACAAGAATGAAGAATTTGACATATCACAGCTAAAATTAATGATTCAGAGCGTCAGTGTTGATAAGCGCATAACCGATATAGCACAGATTAACGATAATGAGTATGAGATTAATCTAACAAAGGATGCGAAGCAGATAGATATACTTTGTTCTGTGCTCAACTTCTCAAATGAAGACCCATATGTGCGTTATATAATGCCGGGAGTTGATACCGACTACACAGTGTTAAGGTTAAGTGAGCTCGGGCATATCATATATAAGGACATTTCCGGAGTAAGCCATGTATTCTCGTCCCAGGCTTTAGGAAATGAGCTTGATGAGGATGGAAAAGTGATTGCGGCACAGACTGTGAAGCTGACAATCAATAAGGAACAGAATCTGCTTGAAAAGTTGTGGTTTAGAATGGTTCTTCTAAGTGCGGCATTCGGAATACTGATGTTTTTCGTGCTTAAGGACAGGAAAAAAGCTGATGACAGGAGAGCAGATACAAAACAGTAGTATAAAAATAAGATTAATGTTGACAAAGCATTATGAAAACGTATATATTAAAGATATGTTAAATGCTGTGACGAAGAGGAGTACCATATCACAAGCCCACAGAGAGAGAATGTAATGGATAGAATGTATAGCTTGATAGTCATCGAACAGGCAGCTGTATAGCGTTCTTAGAGCCATTGCTGGAAGCATTCTCGGATATTGTCATATGGGAAGGTAGCTTCTGAGCTTCATCAGTGAAAGGCAGTGTTATAATCTGTTATTCGAGTAATTGATGACGGAGTTGTTCCCGTTACAAGGACAGACATGGTGTACGGATTTATTCCGCGCCGTGACAGAGAGGACTTTTATAAGTCAATGAAGGTGGTACCGCGGTAAAGTATAATCGCCCTTCGCAGAGAATATTTCTGCGGAGGGTTTTGTTTTTGAAAATATTTTCAAAGCAAGACTCTCTGCACACATAAAAAAGGAGATTTAGATATGGCAAAAGAACTCGAAAAAAATTATAATCCTTCCGAGATTGAAGGACGTCTGTATCAGAAATGGCTTGACAATAAGTATTTCCACGCTGAAGTTAATAGAGATAAGAAGCCCTTTACTATTGTGATGCCGCCGCCAAATATAACAGGACAGCTTCATATGGGACATGCTCTTGACAATACGCTTCAGGATATTCTCATAAGATTTAAGAGAATGCAGGGTTACGAAGCTCTGTGGGTTCCGGGAACAGACCATGCGTCAATCGCAACGGAAGCTAAGATTGTTGAAGCCATGAGAAAGGAAGGCGTTACCAAGGAGGAGATTGGAAGAGATGCATTCCTTAAGCGTGCATGGGATTGGAAGGCCGAGTACGGCGGCAGAATCGTAAGCCAGCTAAAGAAGATTGGTTCATCTGCTGACTGGGACAGAGAACGCTTTACAATGGATGAGGGCTGCTCTAAGGCTGTTAAGGAAGTATTTGTCAACCTTTATAACAAAGGACAGATATATAAGGGTGAGAGAATCATCAACTGGTGTCCTAAGTGTCTTACATCAATCTCTGATGCAGAGGTTGAGTATGAGGATCAGGCAGGTCATTTCTGGCATTTAAGATATCCTCTTTCTGACGGAAGCGGATATATCCAGATGGCTACAACAAGACCTGAGACAATGCTTGGAGATACAGCGGTTGCAGTTAATCCTAATGATGAGCGTTACAAGGATATGGTAGGCAAGACAGTTATCCTTCCTATTGTACACAGAGAGATTCCTATTATTGCGGATGAGTATGTTGAGATGGAGTTCGGTACAGGAGTTGTCAAGATTACTCCGGCACACGACCCTAACGATTTCGAGGTTGGTTTAAGACATAATCTTCCTGTCATCAATGTTATGACAGAGGATGCTAGGATAGTAGACGACTATCCTAAGTATGCCGGCATGGACAGATATGAGGCAAGAGAAGCTATTGTTAAGGATCTTGAAGCAGAAGGCGCGCTTGTAAAGATTGAGGATTACAGCCATAATGTAGGTACATGCTATCGTTGCCATACAACAGTAGAGCCACGAGTTTCTAAGCAGTGGTTTGTAAAGATGAAAGAGCTTGCAGCACCGGCAATCGAGGCTGTAAAGAAGGGTGATACACAGTTCGTGCCGGAGCACTTTGACAAGACATATTTCCATTGGTTAGAGGGAATTAAAGACTGGTGTATATCACGTCAGCTCTGGTGGGGACACAGAATCCCTGCATTCTACTGTGATGAGTGCGGCGAGATGGTTGTAACTAAGGAAGACAGCGCAGTATGTCCTAAGTGCGGCAAGCCTATGAGACAGGATCCGGATACACTTGATACATGGTTCTCATCGGCACTCTGGCCATTTTCTACACTCGGCTGGCCTGAAAAGACACCTGAACTTGAATATTTCTATCCTACGGATGTTCTTGTAACAGGATATGATATCATCTTCTTCTGGGTTGTAAGAATGATGTTCTCAGGTCTTGAGCATATGGGTGAGGTTCCATTTAAGAATGTACTCATTCATGGACTTGTAAGAGACTCACAGGGACGTAAGATGAGCAAGTCACTCGGAAATGGTATTGACCCGCTTGAAGTTATCGACAAGTATGGCGCAGATGCACTCAGACTTACACTTGTGACAGGAAATGCTCCGGGAAACGATATGCGTTTCTACTGGGAGAGAGTTGAGGCAAGCCGTAACTTTGCCAACAAGGTATGGAACGCTTCAAGATTTATTATGATGAATCTTGACAAGGCAGAGAACAGAGCGGTAGGTCTTGATGAGCTTACACCGGCTGACAAGTGGATATTATCTAAGCTTAATACACTGGCTAAGGATGTAACCGAGAATATGGAAAATTTTGACCTCGGCGTTGCAGTTGGCAAGATTTATGACTTTATCTGGGAAGAGTTCTGTGACTGGTATATTGAGATGGTTAAGCCGCGTCTGTACAATGATGAGGACACAACCAAGGCTGCCGCACTCTATACACTAAAGACAGTTCTTATAGAGTCGCTAAAGCTTCTCCATCCATATATGCCGTTCATAACAGAGGAGATTTTCTGCAACCTTCAGGACGAGGAGGAGTCGATTATGATTTCCAACTGGCCAGTATATAAGGAAGAGTTCAGCTTCCCTGTTGAGGAGAATGCCATTGAGACAATCAAGGAGGCTGTAAGAGGAATAAGAAATACAAGAACTTCAATGAATGTTGCTCCAAGCCGCAAGGCAAAGGTGTATGTAGTTTCCTCGGATGAAGCTCTCAGAAATATATTTGAGAATGGTAAAGTATTCTTCGCATCACTTGGTTATGCAAGCGAAGTTATTGTTCAGGATAACAAGGACGGAATCGATTCCGATGCGGTATCGGTTGTTATTCCTAACGGAACAATCTATATGCCTTTTGCTGAGCTTGTAGATATCGCAAAGGAAATTGAGCGTCTTGAAAATGAGGAGAAGAGACTTACAGGAGAGCTTGCAAGAGTAAACGGTATGCTTTCAAATGAGCGTTTTGTGAGCAAGGCACCTGCTGCTAAGATACAGGAAGAGAAAGATAAGCTTGAAAAATATACTCAGATGATGGAGCAGGTTAAGGAGCGTCTTTCACATCTAAGAAAATAGTAAAGTGTTACTGATTTCTTAGTCAGATAATAAAAGGACAGGGTATTATATATGAATGGGGATTTTAAGAAAGTGACAATAGTGCTTCCATCGCTCAATCCGGATGAAAAGCTGAATAAAGTGGTGGATGGACTGTTAAGTGCAGGCTTTGAAGATATAGTTCTTGTAAATGACGGAAGTGATGAGGCTCATCTTGAGCCTTTCCGTCAGGCAGCCGCACATAAGGAGGTTACATTGCTGACACATGAAGTCAACAAAGGTAAGGGAAGGGCGCTTAAGACGGCCTTCTCTTATGTTGTTGATAACAGGAAACAGACAGCAGGAGTAATCACTGTTGACGGTGACAATCAGCATACAGTCAAGGACATAAGAGCATGTGCTGAGAAGATGCTTGAATGCAAGGATAAAGTTATATTGGGCTGCCGTGATTTCACGCAGGATAATGTGCCATGGAAGAGCAGAGTTGGAAATGTAAGTACAAGTCTGGTGTTCAGGCTCTTTTGCGGAATTAAAATATCTGATACACAGACAGGATTGCGCGCAATACCATACCAATATCTTCCGCTTATGTGTGAGGTTGAGGGCGAGCGTTTTGAGTATGAGACACAGATGCTTTTTGCGATAAAGAAAAAACATATTGGGATGGAAGAGGTAAAAATAGAGACAGTTTATCTTGAAGATAACGCTTCCACGCATTTTGATCCGATTAAGGATTCACTTAAAATTTATAAGATAATATTTAAATTTATGATAAGCTCAGGCACGTCATTTCTTATTGATTATGGCATATACAGCCTGCTCGTATTTTTGATTGGCGGGAATTTTTCCAGAGGGCTGCGTCTTTTTATTGCTACATTTGCAGCGAGGGTAGTTTCCTCAATATGCAATTATACTATGAACAAAAAAGCGGTATTTAAGTCGAAGGCATCAGTGAGCCGTTCACTTATACGCTATTATATATTATGTGTTTTTCAGACAGCAGCTTCATACGGACTGGTATTCCTGCTAAGCTCATTGTGCCGCGCAGGTTCATTTCTTGAGATTGTGTTAAAGCTTGCTGTGGATATTGTGCTGTTTATGATTAGTTTTCAGATACAGCACAGATGGGTATTTAAGGAGGAAAGATGAAGGACGATATCGAACTTTTAGATGTCAACATGGACGAGACGGACAGTAAAAGCGCAAGCAGTACAGTGAATGCTCCCGAACGAAAAAAAAGAGTGGCTTCACAAAATAACAATACACAGCAAAAGAAAAAAGAGCAGTCTCAAAAATCAGTAAAAAAGCCGAAAAAGGAAAATAAACCGCTTAAAATTGTGCTGAGAGTGTTACTGTGCATAGTGACATTTATAGCTATAACATTTGCAGGTGCATATATGACATTGTGGACTATATGCCACGGTCCGTCTAAGGCGGCAAGAGATTTGTTCGTATCGACAATCCTTGAGACAGGGCAGATGAAATTCCTTGCGTCATGGTATTTTAGCGAGGATGAGATACTTGCTATAACGAACAGGAACGGCATGGCAAGAACGGAGGATAATGTTAACACGGATTTGATTGATATACCTTCTGTCGATGGGAATGACGAAAATCCGGAATTTGATATAAACGGTATGGAGGTTGTTGAAATATCGGGACGTTCATTTTTTGCCAAGATGCTTATAATAAATGACCCTTCAAGAGTGAAGCTGTCGACTATATATCCTTGGTCGGATTTTGACAAGAGCAAGTACGGAGAGACACTAGAACAGCTTGTCCTAAGAGGGGATTATGCTGCCGGAATAAATGGTGGTGAGTACTACTCGGAAGGCAACTGGGGAGGAATTCCTAAGGGACTTGTCGTATGTGACGGAGTAATCCAATATAACAGTCCCCAGGCTGGCGATGTGGTGGTTGGATTTACAGAGGATAACATTCTTATGATTTCAGATATAGGAAATATGAGCGTTGAGCAGGTACAACAGTTCGTAGCTGATAATAAGATAAGAGATGCAGTCAGCTTTAAGGATATCGATGACGGTGATAATAACCATTTTACAAAGCTTATCATAAATGGTACATCAAGAGAGATATCAGGCAACGGAAGCGGAGCAAATCCGCGTACCGCTATAGGACAGCGCGCAGACGGAACAGTACTTATGCTTGTGACGGATGGACGAGGTGCAGCAGGACATTTAGGTGCAACAGCGCAGGATTTGATTTCAATTATGCAGGAATACGGCGCAGTGAATGCGGCAAACCTTGACGGTGGAAGCTCATCAGCAATGTATTACAATGGTGCCTATGAGATGACAAGTGTTACATTGTATTATTCAACATCCTCATGGCGGCTTCCGACTGCTTTTGTTGTTGAAAAGAGAGGGGAATAGTTATGGCTAAAAAGAAAAAATTTCCCGTATTTTGGGTATGCTTTGCAGCATTTGCAGCGATTATGGCGATATTCTGGATATGCGTCATAGCTAATGTAAAGAAATGTCTTATCAAATACGAAAATTCACAGCCTGAGTACACGATTGAAGAATATATAGCACAATTTAAGGATGGAAGTATTCTTGACAATCTTGATTTTGAACAGAGCGGAAGCCGCTTTGAGGAGGCAGGAGTCTACAAGACGAAGTTCGCACAGGAGTTAGAAGGCAGGGAGATTACTTATGAAAAGGCACAGACAAGCTATGATGCTAAGGAGCCTATATATAATGTATATGCCGATGATGAGCTTGTAGCAAAGATTACACTTAAAGAGACATCCTCAAAACCTCTTATGTTCATTCTCACACAGCAGGAGTGGGCAGTTGAGAATATAGAGGCAGTCTATGAGACAGGTGATAAGGCAATAACCATAACGGCACCTGACAATTACAGTGTGTTTATCAACGGTGTGAAGCTTGATTCAAGGGAGCTTACAGGAAATGTAACACAGATAGATGCGCTAAAGTATGCTGCCGAGTATGTAACGGTTCCACAGCTTGTTGAGTATAAGGTAGATGGATTGTTAAGTGAACCTGAGGTTACAATATATAATAATCAGGGTGGGCAGGTCATGTTTGAGACTGACGATAACGGTAATATCGTTATAGATACATTCATGACATCAGCCATAGAACCGGAGTTGTCTGCAACAGTGCTTCAGAATGCGAAGAATTATTCCAATTTCTTTTCGAAGGACTTAGATGGCTGTAGTAACAGCGTGGCTCCGATAGCATATATGTTCCCGGCAGATTCATATTATCTTGAACTTGCAGAGAACTACAGACTTAACGATATGTGGATGTACAGCGCTCATCAGGCACCTGTATTTGCTAATGAGACAGTTTCGAATTATATTGTCTATACACCTGAGCTTTTCTCTGTGGAGGTATATTTTGAGAAAAACATGGTGCTCACTCTTAACGGTGAGGCAAGGCAGGATATTGTAAATTCCAGATATTATTATGCGGATATTGACGGAAGCTGGCTTATTGTGGATATGCAGTCTGTGACTGAATAACACATGTGCATATACATCCGGATTTGAACGCAGAATAAGCAATCCCCCGCTTCAAGTGTGTAGAGCACTAAGTGGTGGGCAAGGGGGATGCTTA
>OGDS01002566.1_pt1 | contig 10478 bp, 7 predicted proteins | sample 1570351 | NCBI WGS metagenome assembly OGDS01 (sample SAMEA2581974, study PRJEB24529) | metagenome | biome: Human gut stool | place: China | collected 2011
CGACAGCGCCCTCCAGCCACTTGCCCACGCCGCTCCCCACGATTCCCAGAATCATGTTGCGCAGGACGCCGCCCCTGCTGCCCATCAGCTTTCCGGCCAGCCAGCCGATAATACCGCCGACAATAATAGACCAAAGCATATCGTATTCTCCTTACTTTCCGCAGGCTGCCCGATCCTGCTGGATCAGCAGCTTCAGCGCCTCCACACCCACGGTAACGGCGGAGGTGGTATCCTCGTTCATGTCCTGATCCAGGCCCGCGGCTTCCCGCTCCTGATTCCAGATCACATGGAAGCAGCTTCCACAGCGGCAGCCCAGCGCGGCGGCCTCAACGAACAGAGCGGCGGATTCCATCTCGCTGGCCTTGACGCCCAGCCGCTTCCAGCTCTCCCACTTGGCCTTCAGCTCATAGCTGACGGGGGAGGCGTCGGGGCTGTGCTGGCCGTAAAAGCTGTCCTTGCACTGGACCACGCCGATGTGGAGGGGATAACCCATCGCCTTGGTAGCGTCTACCAATGCGTTGGTGATCTCCCAGTCCGCCACGGCGGGGAATTCGATGGGGGCGTATTCCAGACTGGTGTGCTCGAAGCGGATGGCGCCGGTGGCCACCACAATGTCGCCGGACTGCACGTTCAGGTCGATGCCGCCGCAGGTGCCGGTGCGGATAAAGGTGTCCGCGCCGCACTTGTGCAGCTCCTCCATGGCGATGGCGGCAGAGGGGCCGCCGATGCCGGTGGAACAGGCGGTGACCTTTTCGCCCAGCAGCGTGCCGGTCCAGACGTTGAACTCCCGATTGTAGGCCACCTGATGGGCATCGTCAAACAGGGCGGCGATGGCGGGCACCCGGCCCGGATCTCCGGGGAGGATGCAATACCGGCCTACGTCGCCGGGGACGCAGTGAATATGAAATTGCTTTTCCAGTTTCTGCATGACATTCACGTTCCTTTCACGCGGCCGATCCGACCGGCTGATAACCTTTCGTATAACAGATAGTATAACAGATAAAAGTCTGATTTGTAAAGCCTCGGCAAAAGGACGGGAGAGGAAGGCGGTTCTCGCCGCTGACTTGTCTAAAATTTGGCAATTATGCCGAATCAATTCCTTGCGTGATTCTTAACTTGAGTTTAGTGACCAAAAAATATATAATAATGGTTGCTTTGTAGGTGCAAAATGACGAAGACAGGAAGAAGCGAAGGAAAGGTGTGAAACCGACGATGTTGGATCAGAGTTATTACGAAACTGCCAACGAAATTATCAGCCGGTACCCTCTGGAGGAAAAATCCCTGATCCCCATTATTCAGGACATCCAGGCGACCTACCGGTATCTCCCGCCGGATCTTTTGGACTATGTGGCCAAAAAGATCGGCATTACAGAGACCAAGGCTTACAGCGTGGCCAGCTTTTATGAGAACTTCTCCTTTGAACAGAAGGGAAAGTATGTGCTCAAGATCTGCGACGGAACGGCCTGCCATGTCCGCAAATCCACGCCGGTGCTGCAGTACCTGCGTCAGGAACTGGGACTCAGTGAGACCAAGCAGACCACCGATGACCTGATGTTCACGGTGGAAGTGGTGTCCTGCCTGGGCGCCTGCGGTCTGGCCCCGGCCATGATGGTCAACGAGCAGGTCCATCCCAAAATGACGCCGGAAAAGGCGGCGGAGCTGCTCAAGGAGCTTCGGGCCAAGGAAGAGGAGGGGCGGAACGATGATCAGAATTGAAAACCGGTTCCAGCTCAAGCAGGTCCGGGCGGAATGCCAGGCTGAGACTAAGCAGGAAAAGTGCCGGGTGCTGATCTGCGGCGGCACGGGCTGTCTGGCCGGCGGCTCCGCCAAGCTCTATGAGCACATGAAGGAGTTGGCTGCGGAGCATGAAAACGTTCAGGTGGAGATCGGCCCGGAGATCGCCCATATCGGCGTCCACAAGAGCGGCTGCCACGGCTTCTGCGAAATGGGCCCCCTGATGCGGATCGAGCCTTACGGCTATCTCTACTTAAAGGTGCAGGAGAGCGACTGCGGCGAGATCTTTGAAAAAACGGTCCTCCGGGGTCAGCCGGTGGAGCGGCTGATGTTCCGTCAGGATAACAAGGTCTATCCCTCTGAGGAGGAGATCCCCTTCTACGCCAAGCAGACCCGCCTGGTGCTGAAGAACTGCGGCCATATCGACGCGGAGCGCATTGAGGCGGCCATTGCCGCCGGCGCTTACGAGGGCCTTGAAAAAGCCCTCTTTGAAATGACGCCCAAGGCTGTCATTCAGGCTATTACCGACTCCAAGCTCCGGGGCCGCGGCGGCGCGGGCTTCCCCGCCGGCAAAAAATGGAGCCAGGTGGCTGCCCAGAAGGAGACCGTCCGCTATGTGGTCTGCAACGGCGATGAGGGCGACCCCGGCGCGTTTATGGACCGCAGCATCATGGAGGGCGATCCCCACCGGATGATCGAGGGTATGCTGATCGCGGCCTATGCCGTAGGCGCGCAGGAGGGCTATATCTATGTCCGCGCGGAGTATCCTCTGGCTATTGAGCGCCTGAAGCTGGCCATTGCGCAGGCAGAGGAAGCCGGATTCCTGGGTGACAACATTCTGGGTACGGACTTCTGCTGCCGTCTGCATATCAACCGGGGCGCCGGCGCCTTTGTCTGCGGCGAGGGCAGCGCATTGACCGCCTCCATCGAGGGCAAGCGGGGTATGCCCCGCGTCAAGCCGCCCCGCACTGTGGAGCACGGCCTGTGGGAGAAGCCCACGGTCCTCAACAATGTGGAGACCTACGCCAACGTGCCCATGATCATTCAGCGCGGCGCGGAGTGGTACCGGGGGATCGGTACGCCGGAAAGCCCCGGCACCAAGGCGTTCGCCCTTACCGGCAACGTGTGCAACACCGGTCTGATTGAGGTCCCCATGGGCACGCCTCTGCGGGACATCGTGTTTGACGTGGGCGGCGGCATCCCCAACGGAAAGAAGTTCAAGGCCGTCCAGATCGGCGGTCCCTCCGGCGGCTGCCTGTCCGAAAAGGATCTGGACCGCCACATGGACTTTGACTCCCTCACCAAGATCGGCGCCATGATCGGCTCCGGCGGCATGGTAGTTATGGACGAGGACACCTGCATGGTGGAGGTGGCCCGGTTCTTCATGAGCTTTACCCAGCGTGAGAGCTGCGGCAAGTGCGTTCCCTGCCGGGAGGGCACCCAGCGGATGCTGGAGATCCTGGAGCGCATCGTGGCCGGTCAGGGCACCATGGAGGATCTGGATACCCTCCGGGATCTGGCGGATATGATCGAGAATACCGCCCTGTGCGGCCTGGGCAAGAGCGCGCCCAAGCCGGTCATCAGCACCCTCAACGCCTTCCGGGACGAGTATGTGGCCCACATTCGGGACCGCCGCTGTCCCGCCGGCGTCTGCTCCAAGCTTCGGGTGTACAGCATCGACCCCGCCAAGTGCAAGGGCTGCTCCAAGTGCGCCCGGAACTGCCCGGCGTCGGCCATTCACGGTACGCTGAAGTCGCCGTACACCATTGATCAGGACGCCTGCATCCGCTGCGGAAGCTGCGTGGAGCAGTGTGCCTTCGGCGCGATCACCGTAGAGAAGTAAGGAGGATGCTGCTATGGGATTTATGACCATTGACGGTCAGCGGGTGGAATTTACCAACGAACCCAATGTTCTGACCGTGATCCGCAATGCGGAGATCGATATACCGACCCTTTGTTACCATTCCGAACTGTCCATTTACGGTGCCTGCCGTCTGTGCACCGTGGAGGATGACCGGGGCAAGACCTTTGCCTCCTGTGCGGAGCCGCCCCGGGACGGCATGGTGATCTACACCAATACCCCCCGGCTCATGCGCTACCGCCGGACGATCCTGGAGCTGCTGCTGGCGGCCCATGACCGGGACTGCACCACCTGCGTGAAAAGCGGCGAGTGTCATCTGCTGGAGCTGGCTCACCGCATGGGCGTGGACCGGATCCGCTTCAAGAACCGGGAAGCCAAGTACCCCATCGACGAAAGCTCTCCCGCCATCGTCCGCAACCCCAATAAGTGCATCCTCTGCGGCGACTGCGTCCGTATGTGCGACAACGTCCAGTCCGTGAACGCCATCGACTTTGCCTACCGCGGCACCAGCACGCTGGTGACCCCGGCCTTCAACAAGACCATCGCTCAGACCAACTGCGTCAACTGCGGTCAGTGCCGGGTGGTGTGTCCCACCGGCGCGATCAGCATCAAGACCAACATCGATGAGGTCTGGGACGCGCTGGCGGACCCCAACACCATTGTGGTGGCGCAGGTGGCTCCGGCGGTCCGCGTGGCGCTGGGCGACAAGTTCGGCATCCCCAAGGGCGAAAACGTCATGGGCAAGCTGGTCAATGCCCTGCACCGACTGGGCTTCCATGAGGTCTATGACACTACCTACGGCGCGGACCTCACCGTGATCGAGGAGGCGGAGGAGCTGCTGGAGCGGATCTCCAGCGGCGCCAAGGGTCCCCTGTTCACCTCCTGCTGCCCTGCCTGGGTCAAGTTCTGCGAGACCCGGTATCCGGAGCTGGCGGACAATATTTCCACCTGCCGCTCTCCCCAGCAGATGTTCGGCGCGGTGATCCGGGAATACTACCGCAATCCTGAGATCAATCAGGGCAAGAAGCTGGTGTCGGTGTCCATCATGCCCTGCACCGCCAAGAAGGAGGAGATCCTCCGCCCTGAGTCCATGACCAATGGCCGACAGGACGTGGACTATGTGCTGACCACCACCGAGGTGGCCTCCATGATCCGCAAGTCCGGTATCCGCTTTGAGAATATCGACGGCGAGTCCACCGATATGCCCTTTGGTATCGGTTCCGGCGGCGGCGTTATCTTTGGCGTTACCGGCGGCGTGACGGAGGCGGTGCTCCGCCGCCTTCAGACCGGCCACAGCCGGGTGGAAATGGATCGCATCCGCACCAGCGGCGTCCGGGGCGATGACGGCTTGAAGGAACTGACCTTTGACTACATGGGCAAGGAGATCCGCGCCGCAGTGGTCAACGGTCTGGGCAATGCCGACAAGCTCATCAAGCGTATCCAGAGCGGCGAGGTCAGCTATGACTTCGTGGAGGTCATGGCCTGCCGCCGGGGCTGTATCATGGGCGGCGGCCAGCCGGTCGGCGCCGGTCCCCGGACCCGGAAGGCCCGCGCCAAGGGACTGTATGATACCGACGTCAATATGCAGATCAAAAAGTCCAACGAGAACCCCATGGTCCTTGCTCTGTACGAGGGCCTGCTGAAGGGCAAGACCCATCAGCTTCTGCACCGTAATCTGGGCGTTACCGAGAACTGAATCACAGGAACAGCCCCCGCGGAAACTCCGCGGCGGCTGTTCTCTGCGTATGGGGAGAGGCTCTGAGTGCCCTGAAAACTGATGAAGAAGCTGCGAAAATCTTTCTCACCGTGGAAGAAAGAAATCAAAAGCCAGCCCCTACGGGCTGGCTTTGGGCTTATTGGAATGTCCAGTGGGAAATGTCCGTATCGATGCTGTAAGCGTCAACGGTATCCGACCCGGTGCTGCCGGGGAATATGAGGGTCTGGCCGTCGCTGTCCAGCGTCAGGGGGAAATCACCGGGGCGGATGACCTCCCGGCCGTACTCATCGGTGAGAACAGCCGCTGATTCCAGAATATCCCCGGCGGCAAAGGGGAAGGAGAGAGGCTCCAGCCGATAGAAGGTGGCGTTGTCAAAGCCCTGGTAGCTGGTCTGCTCATCGGCGCTGATGGGCCGCGCCCAGGCGATCAGCCGCTGGTTTTTGAACAGGCCTACCCGAATGGAAACAGCCTTCGTCCGGGGGATCAGGATATTGTCCAGCTGCGTGCTGAGCGTCAAGGCATACTCCATGGCGTCCGGCAGGGTCAGCTTGCCGTTTTCAATCTGCGCCCGGCCTTGGAGATCCGCGTCCCAAAGACTGGCAACGTCCGGCAGGGAGCCGGAATACAGACCGGAATACGTTTGCAGGGGCTGGGTCTGCCGGGTGCCGTCCGGCATGACGAATACCGCGGTGATGGCGATGTCATCCGTCAGTTCGCAGGTCAGCTCCGCCGAGAATTTCTCGCTGACCGGCTGCCCGTTCTGATCCGGCTCAGACAGGACGGTTTTGCTGTTGGAATTGTGGCCGTTGTCCACTGAAAATTCAACGCGCATACCCTCCACGTATGTTTTGGGGACGGCGTAGACGGAGAAGGTCACAGCGTTTTTGGACAGATCGGCGGATACCAGCTCCGTTCCATAGTCTGCTGTCAAAGCGTTCTGCTGTTTGAGGATCTCCTCCACCTGACCGGAGATACTGTATACCTGATTGGACATACTGCACTCCATCTGGTTGATCCGGTTGTAAACGCCATCGAATTGCCGACCGATTGTCCGAATGGAATCATAGATATTGTAGGCGGCACACAATACCGCCAGCGCTGCCAGCACATAGGGCCATTTCTTCCGGGGCTTCGGGGCGGTTTGGGCGGCGAGATACCGCTCCGTGATCTCCTCCACCATTTTCAACTGGGCGTCCGTCAATTCGCCGCTGTCCGGGGCAGAGGCCGTCTCCGGCGCTTCCTCCACTCCTAACAGCCAGCCTACGGTCACACCGAACCGGCGGCTGAGGGCCACCAGCTTGTCAATCTCCGGTAAGGCGGTATCCGATTCCCACTTGTAAATGGACTGCCGGGAAACGCCCAGCTCCGCGCCCAGTGTCTCCTGGGACAATCCGGCCTCTTTTCGCTTCAGGGCGATCCGCTGGCCTGTGGTCATACGCGTCACATCCTTTCGTGGGAACAGTATCGCCGAAAGCGGGCAAAATCGCCACCAACTTCCCGGCGAAATTTGTAAACCGTGGGTTTACACAGGGGTTTTACAGCTTTTTTTCGTAGAGATTCAGGGGGCAGTGGACGTAGCCCATGAAGAAGGTGTCCACCGTCCCGGCGAAGCGGTAGCCGATGGCAGGGTAGAGGTGGTTGGAAACGGCGTTGCTCACGCCAGTGTCGAACCGCATGACGGTCTTGCCCTGACTGCGGGCGGTGTCCTCGGCAAAGGCCACCATCTGCCGGGCCAAGCCCTGCCCCGCCCGGTCAGGATGGATGGTCAGGGTGTGGATAACGGCGACCTGATCGTCCTCGGCGGGGATGGACCAGCCGCCGTTTTTGTATTCCGGCAGCTGGACGCCGTTGAGATTCATGCTGCCCCAGACGGTGCCGTCCTCGTCCACGCCTACATACAGGGTCCCGGCGTTGAAGATATTCCGGGCGGTGTCGGCGGTGGGGTAAGCGCCCCGCTTCCAGCCTGTGTAATGCAGACCGGTGGCGTCCTCATGGTCTAAAATAGCCTCATAGACGGCGGCTACGGCAGGCAGGTCGGATTCCTTGGCAATACGGATCATGGTGTTTCCTCTCTTTTCTCTCGTTTTCAAAAACAGGCGTACCGGACGGTACGCCTGTTTGGTGGTTATTCGGATCTGGAGTCGTTTTCCTGTTTAGATTCAGGTTTCTCGTCAGACGGTGTTTCGTCAGAGGATGGTTTATCCGCACTGTTCGTCTCTCCGTCGGCAGGAGCCTCGATCTTCTCGGAGATCATGTGGACCTTCCGGGCGGCAGGCTCGATGACCTCCGGCTGAGAGGGGCGGAAGCCGTTCTCATGGGCCAGCGTGGAGGCGTAGGCGTCTTCCACGGTGGAGGGGTCCCGGCCCTCGATGATAGCCACCATCTCCGCGCCGGTGATGGTCTCCTTCTCCAGCAGATAGGCCACCACCTTGTCCATGTCCTCCCGGTTTTCCCGGATGATGTTCACGGCGTCGGCATAGCACTTGTCCAGAATATCCTTCACGGCCTTGTCCATAGCGGCGGCGGTGTCCTGCGCGCAGTCCAGACCGTAGCCGCCGTCCAGATACTGGCTGCGGCGGGAGGCCAGAGCCATCATGCCGAACTGGTCGCTCATGCCGAACATGGCAACCATGTTCCGGGCCACGCCGGTGGCCTCCTGAATGTCCTGAGAGGCGCCGTTGGTCATGGTGTTCATCACCACTTCCTCGGCGGCGCGGCCACCCATGGACACAGCAATCTTCGCCATCAGCTCGTCCCGGGTCCGCAGCTCTGTCTTATCCTCCTCCGGCATCAGCAGGGTGTAACCCAGCGCGCCTTGGGTGTGAGGGACAATGGTGATCTTCTGGACCGGTTCTGTGTTCTTCTGCTTGTAGGCCACCATGGCGTGACCGACCTCATGGTAGGCCACCAGCTTTTTCTCAAATTCCGTCAGGACGCTGCCCTTTTTCTCCGTACCGGCGATAACCAGCTCGAAGGCGGCCAGCAGGTCCTCCTGGATCACCAGCTTGCGGCCCTTCCGGACGGCCCGGAGAGCGGCCTCATTCACAAGGTTGGCGAGATCCGCGCCCACGCAGCCGGCGGTGGCCAGCGCCACCTTCTTCAAGTTGACATCCTCAGCCAGCTTGATGTTCCGGGTATGGACCTGAAGGGTGGCCAGACGGCCCGCCAGATTGGGACGGTCGATGATGATGCGGCGGTCGAACCGGCCGGGCCGCAGAAGGGCCTGATCCAGCACCTCGGGCCGGTTGGTGGCGGCCAGAAGGATGATGCCCTTGGTGGGGTCAAAGCCGTCCATTTCGGCAAGAAGCTGGTTCAGGGTCTGCTCCCGCTCATCATTGCCGCCGAAGCGCCCGGAGTCACGGGATTTGCCGATGGTGTCGATCTCATCGATGAATACGATACAGGGGGCTACCTTGGCGGCCTCCTTAAAGAGGTCGCGGACACGGGACGCGCCCACGCCCACGAACATCTCCACAAAGTCGGAGCCGGAGATGGAGAAGAAGGGGACATTGGCTTCGCCGGCCACGGCCTTGGCCAGCAGCGTTTTGCCGGTGCCCGGAGGGCCTACCAGCAAAGCACCCTTGGGGAGCTTGGCACCGATGTCGGTATATTTCTTGGGATTGTGCAGGAAGTCGATGATCTCCGTCAGGGATTCCTTGGCCTCGTCCTGACCGGCCACATCGGCAAAGGTGACGCCGGTCTGCTTTTCCATGTAGACCTTGGCGTTGGCCTTACCCACGCCGCCGATCCCGCCCATGCCTCCCATGCCGCCCTTTTTCGCCATGATCCGCATGACGAGGGAGAACATGAGCATGATGAACACAAAGGGCAGAATGAAGTTGATGGCGAACAGAAGGAGCGGGCTCATCTGAGGCTCGTACTTCGTGTCATAGTCTGTTTTTCCGGCCTCATGCATCCGCTCCACCAGAGTGTCATTAGACTCCATCTTCACGGTAAAGAGCTTCAGCGCCGCGGTATGCTCCTTGCCGTCGGCGTCGGTAAAAGCGTAAACGGCCTTGCCGTCCTGATCCGTGGACTTGGTGTAGGCGGTGCCGTTCTCAGCGGTGTAGACATAGCCGTCCTTGGGGACGATATACAGCAGGCCCTCGGAGAGGTCCACGGTGACGTCCTCCACCTGCTTGCTCTCCATCATGGCGATGAAATCGCTGTACTTGATGTTGATGTTGGAGGCCTGCTTTCCGGCGGACCCCATGTAGCTGCTGGTGCAGTAGAACACCAGCGTCAGCACCAACGCCCAGGCCACCAGCTTGACAGCGCCCAGCAGATTGCGGTTGCCCCGTCGGTTTTTATTGTTTTTATCGTTCTGGTCCATTGAGAACTCCTTTCAGAGTGTGTGAAATTAAAAAGCAGTATAGCACAACCTCCTTGAAACCACAAGGAAAAGAGACTGCCTTTTCATAAACTTTCTGTAAATTCAGACGCGCTAAGGCGGAACGATTTTTCAAATTCATCTTTATTGTGGACCGGTTCTGTGATATACTGTAAAAAGTATACCCCGCAGATTTTGACAAATTCCGATCATGAGAGGATTTCAATATGACAGACGAAAGAAAAGACCAGCTGACCGCCGAGGCCGACGGCCTCATTGAAGGCCGCAACGCGGTGATCGAAGCCCTGCGGACGGAGGCCAGCATCGACAAAATTTTCATCCAGAAGGGTGCGGTGGACAAGACCCTGGGCCACATCGCCTCCAAGGCCCGGGCGGCGGGCATCGTGGTGGTGGAGGCCGACCGGCGCAAGCTGGACAACATGTCCCGCACCCACGCCCATCAGGGCGTCATCGCGCTGGCCGCCGTGCGGGAATACGCCACCGTGGAGAGCATCCTGCAAGCCGCCGCCGCCAAGAACGAGTCGCCCCTGATCGTGGTGTGTGACGAGATCTCCGACCCCCACAATCTGGGCGCCATCATCCGCAGCGCGGAGTTCGCCGGGGCGCACGGCGTGGTCATCCCGAAGCACCGCAGCGCGGGTCTGACCGCCGTTGTGGGCAAGGCCTCGGCAGGTGCACTGGAATATCTGCCGGTGGCGCGTGTGGCCAATCTGGTCAGCTCCATCCATGATTTGCAAAAGGCCGGGGTCTGGGTCTTCGGTACAGCGGCAGACGGCAATACGGCGCTCTATCAGGCCGATCTCAAGGGTCCGGCA
>OGDS01002585.1_pt1 | contig 10419 bp, 9 predicted proteins | sample 1570351 | NCBI WGS metagenome assembly OGDS01 (sample SAMEA2581974, study PRJEB24529) | metagenome | biome: Human gut stool | place: China | collected 2011
CATTGCCGGATAAAGAAATAGATCAGATTGCATGGGTAAGAGCAGCCAACCAGCACAGAGCGATTGCGGAAGAGATTATTCTCAAGGAATTGATTTATGTTTAAATGAAGGTGATGAGGTCGTGGATTGCGACCTCATTATTGTATGAAAAATAGCAGTAGGCAGAATGAGAAAAATAGGGTAAAATGGGAACATGGATTTTGGGAACTCATAAGAAATGATTGTGCGGTAAAGTAACTTGAAATGCCAGTCTGGCATTTCAAGTTATAGAGGAGATGGAATGGCGGATCAGAAAGTAAGAGAAATGGAACCAGTGGAAACACAAATAGTTGAAATCATGCCACCGGACGTTGAAAATCTGATTTATGTAGTAAGAAACAAACAAGTCATGGTGGATAGTGATCTGGCAATGCTTTATCAGGTAGAAACGGGAGCGTTAAACAGAGCCGTTAAAAGAAATATTGCCAGATTTCCAGAAGATTTTCGATTTCAGCTTACAAAAGATGAATATGAAAACTTGAAATGCCAATTTGGCACCTCAAATGGCAGTGGAACAGAAAATGGTTATGGTGGCAGACGTACATTACCGTATGTATTTACAGAGCAGGGAATATCCATGCTTGCAAGTGTATTGCATAGCGAGGTGGCAATTAATGTAAGTATAGGTATTATGCGTGCATTTGTAGAAATGCGACGGTTTATAGCCAACAATGCACTTTTGTTTGAAAGGATTAGTAACGTTGAGCTAAAACAACTGGAATATCAGAAAAAGACAGATGAAAAACTGGAACAGATTTTTGAGTACATATCAGATCATGAGGAGTCTAATCAAAAGATATTTTTTGATGGTCAGATATATGATGCATTCAGCTTATTGATAGGACTGATTCAGAAAGCAGAAATGGAAATTGTTCTGGTAGATGGATATGTGGATGTAGGAACATTAAATATTTTGTCAAAGAAGAAAGAAAATGTGGCGGTGACAGTTTATACACAGCAACGGACAAAATTATCTCAAACAGATGTAGATAACTTTAATGCACAGTATCCTAAACTGGATGTGAAGTACACAAGAGCATTTCATGATCGTTTTTTAATTCTTGATAAAACGAAAGCATATCATGTGGGTGCGTCTTTGAAGGATGCAGGTAAAAAATGTTTTGGAATTAATCTGATTGAAGATGCAGGTATTGTAAGAGATATTTTACAGAGATTGGAATTGGAAACAGAAGAATAGAAAAGTAAGTTATGCAGAAAGGCGTGAGTCATAAGAATATGGCTTGCGTCTTTTTCTGTCTGGAAAGGAAGTGGGGAGCATGGCACAGATTTTTCGTGTAGAGAGAACTAAGAATTTTACGGTAATGAGTAATCACCATTTCAAGAATAAGAATCTGACATTGAAAGCGAAAGGTCTATTATCGCTGATGTTAAGTTTGCCAGATGACTGGAATTACAATATGCAAGGACTGGCAACATTGAGCAGAGATGGGATTGATTCTGTTCGTTCTGCAATTAAGGAATTAGAGCATCATGGATATGTGGAACGTCATAGATTGCGTAATGAGTATGGCTTTTATGGCGATACCGAATATATTATCCGGGAAGTTCCATTAGGAGAAGAAAATGATTAAGTGGAGAAGAGAAGTGCCTAAGGGTGGATAGTCCAATTTTGGACAATCAGGTCATAGGAAATTTCTATCTCCGGACATCAGAAAATAGGAAAACCAGATATGGTAAATCCCATACTGGACAAACCGTTGCTATTAATAATCCATGTTATTAAATATGAATTATTAAAGAACCAGTAAATAAAATATCCATCTTATCAATTCACGTAAGTATTAATAGGATTGGATAAGAAAAGAAAGAATGAGGTACGATTATGCGAACAATGAAAAAGAACAATAATGAAACAGTTATGGTGATCGGGATTGATCATGGGTATGGAAACATGAAAACAGCTACCAGATGCTTTCCAGCCGGTGTAGCCAGATATGACAAGGAGCCAATCTTCCAGAATAATCTTCTTGTTTACAATGGCATGTATTACCAGATCGGAGAGGAACACAAGGAGTTCTGTGCAGAGAAAACGCAGGACGAGGACTATTATGTGCTGACACTGGCGGCTATCGCAAGGGAACTGGATGGGAAAGGTATGAACCGGGCAACGGTACATATCGCAGCCGGACTTCCCCTTACCTGGGTAGCTACACAGAAAGAAGATTTCCAGAAATATCTTCTCCAGAATGAATGTGTGGATTTTACATTCCGCAATAAAGAATATCATGTGGAGTTTGCAGGAGCTGATATTTACCCACAGGGATTTGCAGCAGCCTTTTACCGCTTACAGGATTTCAAAGGAATCAACATGCTTGTGGATATTGGAAACGGAACTATGAACATCATGTATATCAACAATTCCCGTCCATTAGAGAAGAAATGCTTTACAGAGAAATATGGAACGCATCAGTGTGTGCTTGCTGTAAGGGAATCCCTGCTGAAAGAACTGGGAACAGTGGTGGACGATCTGGTGATTGAGCAGGTGATCCGTACCGGGACAGCAGATATTGGTGAGAAATATCTGACAGTCATTCGTAAAGCTGCCGGAGATTATACGAAAGAAATCTTTCATAAGCTGAGAGAACGGGAATATAATCCAGAACTGATGCGTCTGTATGTGGTCGGCGGTGGCGGTTGTATGATCCAGAATTTTGGAGAATATGACAAGAGGCGGGTAACGATTGTACGGGATATCTGTGCCACAGCGAAAGGTTATGAAGCAATGACCGTAAGGAAAATCCAGAGAAACGGAGGGATGCTTGTATGAGAAAAGAACGGAAAATCATCAATACAAATATCCGTTTGAATCTTTGTGATGAACAGGACAGGCAGGCATGGGAATATTTGCAGACGATGGACAGGGAAAAATATAAATCGTACACCAGAGCAGTTGTAGTTGCTTTAAACGATTATTTTTCCAGAGAGTACAGGAATGAAGCAGATCCGTATCTGGAAACCAGAGAAAAGGAAGATGCGTTTTTGGAAAGAGTGGAAATAGCTGTCAGGGATGGAGTGAAAGAATCCGTTCCGATGGCTATAGCGAAGAACCTGATGGAAATGCTTGTACCGTTTGTAAAAGAATCGGTAGGAGAAAGTAATCTGCCGGACAGAACACTAACAATGGAGAAAACGGATGGAGAGATCGCAGAAGATAATCTGGACTGGGAGAAAGAAGCTGATATGGATGCAGCACTGGATTTTGCGGACAGTTTTTAGATGGTTATGAAATAGCAGTAACAGGAAAACAGACTGACAGTAAGGAATAGCTTTACAAAAACAGAATAGCAGAAAAAGACAATGGCAGTGGTGACATTTCAGACATTATGAATTGGAGAAATGTTTATGACTGCTATTTTTATGTCTTTTAGCAGAAATGGAAAGAGATCCAGAAAAAGAAAGACAGAAATAACAGGATAATATAACAGAAAAGCGTTGGTAGATGGGTGGATTGAACAAGCAAGGCGAAGAAAAGAATAGAGTGCCGGATACGGCACATGATTGTCCGATACTTCGCATCGGAGTGATGCAGGAACAGCCTGTTTCAGAAAGAGAAAATCTATCGAAAGGGGAGCTTTTCTCTTTCTTCCACAGTCAGTTCCTACATCACAAAACCACTGTCATCTATATTTTGGTTTGATAATGCAGTGGGGAAATGTTGCTTGGTTGGTATCAGTTTAGTAGTGGGGAGATGACAGGCAAGTTTCGCAAAGTGGCAAGCCACTATGCACCGGAGCCAGCCTTTGGGCTGTTCCTAAACTTGCCAGAGGGCTCCGCCCCTTGGAACCCCGGCACGTCAATGGCGTAAGTATTCCTGCGAAATGTCCACCGGACATTCCTACGGAACACTTACTGATTGACTAGGACGCTGTCCTGCACCTGCCAAAGGGGAATATTGCATTTCCCCTTATGGAATCCCCTGCTAATCTACCAGCCGGAAAGGTTATGGCTGATTTATAAAAAAGATAGAGTGGAGAAAGGAGACGAAGATTTATGCGAAAACGAAATTATACGGTAACAATACGAATGAATAAAGCAGAGTATGATCTGTTTCAAAGCAAAGTAAAAGAATCCGGAAGAACACAGCAGGAAGTAGTAATAAAAGCAATCGCAGATTTGAAGATAGCTTCTACAGAGGAAGTGGAAGAACTAAAAAGATTGAACCAGATGTTTGCAGATATTATCAGTCAGCTCCGGGGAGCTACTACAAATATCAATCAGATTGCAAGAAAGCTGCATACAGATGGAGAAGTTCCAAATGACAGTACGCTGTATTTTCTCAATAAAAGTATTCTTAAGTACCGGAAGGAGACTGAAAAGATATGGCTATTAATAAGACGATTAATAAGCGGACAAATACACATGGAGCAATGAGAAACTGCATCGAATATGTTTTGCGACAGGACAAGACCAACGAATTATTTACCTGTGTAACAGGCCCGTACTGTCATGACGAGATCAATTATGATCTGGTGTACAGAACCTTTCTGGAAGAAAAGAAGATGTGGGATAAAGATTCTGGGAGAATGTACGCTCACAACATTATTTCCTGGCATAAGGACGAGCAGATTACTCCGGAGCAGGCATTAGAATTTGGAAAAGAGTTTGCAGAAAATTGGTTCAGTGGATTTCAGACCTTAGTGACTGTGCATAAGGATAAAGATCATATCCACTGCCATCTGGTTACTAATTCAGTGAGTTATGAAGATGGGAGAAAGCTGCATAATACAAGAAAAGATCTGGAGCGGATGAAACAGCTTACCAATCAGATGTGCCGGAAATGTGGACTGACAGTTGCCGAGAAAGGAAAGCACTTTGATGGAAGCCAGATTGAAAAAGGGGAAGTCATTGCATGGAGCAAAGATAAATATAACCTGTTCCGTCAACAGGCAAAGGACAGCTTTGTAGCGGATTGTGCAATGGCAGTATTAAAGGCACTGGAAAATTGTATCAGCAAAGAAAAGTTTATAGAAAAAATGAAACAGTTTGGATGGAATGTAAACTGGACAGAAAAGCGGAAACACATCACATTTCAGAATCAGGATGGAAAGAAAGTGCGTGACAGCAATCTGTCAAAAACATTCCATCTGGACATCAGTAAGGAGGGCTTAGAGAATGAATTTGATAGAAATAGGCAAAAAGCCAGAGATTCAGCCGACAGAGACAGCAGATCAGACGAAGAACTCAGAAACTATTACAGAGAGCTTGACGCAGCCATTGCAGACACCAGAGGAATCACCAATCAAGCTCAAAGCGGAGAGGGATATTCTCGTACAGAGTTTCGAGAAAGCGAAAGAGTTCATGCGAACACAGAAAAAGCAGATACAGATGCTGGAAGAAGAGAAACAGACGATCTTGTCCGACAGGCAGAGATTGCGAGAAGAAGTTCGGAAATCAACCGTAGAAATTCAGCGTTTGACAACCGAACTGTCCGAAACGCAGAAGCTGAATCAATCGCTTCAGCAGAGCAACGACGATCTGAGGAACAGAAACGGTTTGAAGAGCAGGAGCGAGCAAGAGCTGCTCGAAGAAGAAATAAAAGACGTTCAGGACCAGAACTCTAAATTACAGATACAAGTGAACCAATCATCTGTGGAAGCGGTGGAACAGGCACAGCAGAAACAGGAAGAAGCTGAAAAGAAGGTAAGGACAATACAATGTCAATATAACAAATTACAAGAGAATGAAGAAACGATGAAAGAAAAGGCGGATCAGAAAATAAAAAGTCTGAAACAAGAAATGAAAGAAAAAACAAGTTTCTGGCAGATGGTATATATTATTTTTTTAGTATTTGAGATGATAAAAAGCACAGTAGTTCAGAACGATTTATTTGCTTGTATAAAAGTTCTGATAAGAGTTTGGTGTAGGTATGTAGAATGGGTAATCCGTCCATCAGAATTAAATATTTGGGGTGAGAAAGAATATTTTTCAACAGAATGGTCGTGGTGTTTGCGAGTTATGGCAATTGTTATCGTTGTTGGAATTGTAATTGCAGGTGAAATGTTTGTTTTGAAAAAAATAGAACAGTATCGAAGAGTGTGGGATAAATATTCCATACGGTTTATAGTGGTCAGCTTAGAGATGATTATTATATCAGGCGATGCACTAAGAAGATTTATGCCAATAAATCTTGTGGTATTATTTGGAATGATAAATATCGCTGTCATGGAAATAAGAATTTATTGTCGTGGAGCTAATGAAATACATTAAAATCAACGATGGTTATCAAAAACCAAATTTGATTATTGACAATCAAGAAACTAGGTGCTATAGTAAAATTATAGAAAATGATTGTGAATAACCAAAGGAGGAAGTGGCATTGAAGACTTCGGTTAAAGAGCTAAAAGCAAAAGAAATCTCAAAAGTTGAAGAGATTAGCTGGAATATTTCAAACAGGATAAGAGAATCTGGAAATGCTTCTATGTACGGTGGGTTTTGTTTAGCATATGTGGCCTATGTATCCTTAAAAAATAAGATAATAGATACAAACCAGTTAAAAGAATATGTGGAGCTGACTTTTTCACCAGAAAGAGTCAGTTTCATAAAAGAAAATATTGGAAATTTATGGAATGTTGCAATAGAAATTTCAGAAGAATATTCAGAAGCTGCACTTTTAGCGACTGTTTTATGGTGGCAATTACAGGGAAATCGTTTCATGGGAGAATGTGAAACACCACAGAGTGTTGTAAAGCTGGCAAATGAGATTCTTCAGATTTCAAATGATAAGGTGGCAGATTTTTGCAGCGGAATTGGTTCGTTTCTTGTGAGAGCCATAGAAAAGAGTCCAGAATCACAATTTTATGGTACAGAGATTGTGCGAGATGTAAAAGAAGTGTCAGCAATCCGTACAGAACTGATATCTGATCGGGTAAAAATTGAGCAAAAATCAGTTTTAAATATAAAGGATAATTTGATGTTTGATAAAATATTCTGTGATTATCCATGGGGAATAAAAGCAAAAGACAGCATTGGAAGTAACGAAGCATTACAAGCAATATATGATGAGATACCAGAAGTACAGAAGGTGGCAGCAGGAGACTGGATATTTATTATAAATGTCATGAATCACCTTAATAAAAATGGTAAGGCTGTTATTTCGGTAAGTAATGGAGTTACCTGGAATGGTGGAAATAATACAATCATTCGTGAAAAATTTGTTAAACAAGGATTTGTGGAAGCAGTGATTGCTCTTCCGCAAAATTTATATCTGAATACAGGAATTGCATGTTCATTACTGGTGCTAAGCAGAAATAATAAAAATATAAGAATGATAGATGCAACAGAAATGGTATCGGTCGGACGGAGACAGAACATTCTTAGTGATGAAAATATTTCTGAGATTGTTGAATTGTTGAATACTGATGACAAAAATTCAAGATTGATTTCTATTGAAGAAGTAGCGGAAAATGAATATGTTCTTAATCCGTCAAGATATCTTCAACAAGAAACAGTTGTAAAAAATGGTGTGCTTTTTGAAACTGTAATAAAGAATATAACAAGAGGAGCACAAATTAAAGCATCTGTTTTAGATGAAATTGTATCAGATAAACCGACGAACATGCAGTACTTGATGTTGGCAAATTTACAGGATGGAATTATTAGTGACGAACTTCCATATTTAAAGGGAATAGACTCTAAATATGAAAAATATTGTATAAAAAATGGAAGTCTGGTAATTTCCAAAAATGCATCGCCGGTGAAAATGGCGATTGCGTCTGTACAAGAAGGCAATAAGATTTTGGCAAATGGAAATCTCTATGTTATTGAACTAGATAAAGATAAGATAAATCCTTATTTTTTAAAAGCGTATCTGGAAAGCGAAAATGGGAAGGCGGCTTTATCCAGAGTCGCAGTAGGTGCTACCTTGTTAAATCTACCGGTGGAAGGATTAAAAAAGGTGATAATTCCGTTGCCGGATTTAGAAAGTCAGAAAAAAATTGCAGATCAATATTATGCGAAGCTAAGTGAGATTAAAGAATTAAAATACAAACTGGAAAAGGCGACAGAAGAACTGGAACATATTTATACGGAGGAAAAATAAATGGACGAGAATAATAAATTTGATGTAGTTGGAACCAACATAGCAGAAAAAGCGACGATGATCTGGAATGTAGCAGATATGCTTAGAGGACCATTCAAACCGCATGAATATGGTTTGATAATCTTACCAATGACAGTAGTAAAAAGATTTCATGACTGCCTATTGTCGACGCATAAAGCAGTACTTGAAAAGTATGAGGAAGTAAAGAAATTTGCAGTTATTGATGGATTTTTGACAACAGCCTCTCAGTATCAGTTTTATAATATCAGCAAATATACATTTGATTCATTGCTTGCTGATCCGGAAAATATTGAAGCAAATTTCAGAGATTATTTAAATGGATTTTCTGCAAATGTCCAGGATGTGTTATCGAAGTTTGATTTTGACAATATTATCCGTAGAATGGTAGAAAGCAATACATTATATCTGGTTATCAAAGAATTCAATTCCCAGAAAGGTTACCTGGGACCGGATAAAATTAGTGCTGTAGATTGTGGCTATATTTTTGAGGATCTGGTAAAGAGATTTTCAGAGTCTTTTGGTGAAGAAGCAGGAGCACATTTTACCAGCAGAGATATCATTTATTTAATGACGGACTTACTTTTATCTGATGCAGATCTGAGTAAGGGTGGAAATGTAACTGTGTATGATATGGCAATGGGAACCTCTCAGATGCTTAGCTGTATGGAAGAAAGAATCCAGGAATTAAATACAGAGATTGGAGTTACCTGCTTTGGTCAGGAGTTCAATCCGTCCACGTTTGCGATTGCGAAAGCAGATATGATGATTCGGGGCGGTGATCCGAATAATATGAGGTTCGGTGATACCTTGTCAGAAGATCAGTTTAGCGGTTATCAGTTTCAGTATATTATTTCCAATCCGCCTTTTGGAATCGACTGGAAAAGAGAAAAGGCAGCAGTGGAAGTAGAAGCAAAGAAAGGTGATCTGGGAAGATTTGCACCGGGACTTCCGAAAATATCAGATGGTCAGCAGTTGTTTGTATTAAATGGTCTTTCAAAGCTTGCACCAAATGGGAAAATGGCAATTATTCAGAACGGTTCACCACTGTTTTCCGGAGATGCGGGAAGCGGACCGTCAGAAATCAGAAGATATATTCTTGAAAATGACTGGCTGGATGCAATCGTGCAATTAGGAACCGATATGTTTATGAATACAGGCATCAGTACCTACATCTGGATTTGTTCCAAGGATAAACCGTTGCATAGAACTGGAAAAGTGCAGTTGATAGATGCATCCCATTGTTATGAAGCAAGAAGAAAAAGCATCGGAACAAAAAGAAATGATATTACAGACCAGTGTCGTGAGTTGATTGTAAAGGCATATGGTGCATTTGAAAATGATGCTGTATATGGAGATAAGGAAGGTATTTATTGCCAGAGCAAAATATTCGATACAGAGGAATTTGGATACCAGAAGATTGTCGTAGAACAACCCCAGAGAGATGAAAATGAAGAAATTGTAATAAAGAAGGGAAAGCCTGTAGCAGATACATCTCTGCGTGATACAGAAAATGTGCCACTGACAGAAGATATCAAGGAGTATTTTAAGAGAGAAGTATTACCATACGCACCGGAAGCATGGATTGATGAGAAGAAGACAAAAAAAGGATATGAGATTCCAATGACAAGATATTTCTATGAATATCAGGCACCAGAACCAGTGGAAGAAATCGCAGTGCGTCTGCATGAACTGGAACTGGAAATTCAGAGCAGTTTGGATACTTTGTTTGGGGGTGAATGATATGAGTAGAGAGATGAAAGATTCTGGGGTTGAATGGATTGGGGAGATACCGAAAAATTGGAATGTGCAACGTGTAAAAAATGCATTTGTTCGAAAAAAAACAGAAGCACATCAAGAAAATCCAGTTGTTTTATCGCTTGCAAGGGCAGGAGTAAAAGTACGTGATTTATCAAAAAATGAAGGACAAATAGCAGAAAGCTATTACAACTATAATCCTGTAGAATTTGGGGATTTGTTATTGAATCCAATGGATTTATACAGTGGTGCTAATTGTAGTATTTCAATGGTTGAAGGAGTTATTAGTCCAGCTTATATCAATCTTCGTGCAAAAAGTGGCTATAGTTCAAGATTCTATGATTATTACTTTAAAACACAGTACTGGTCAATGGCAATGTTTGCACATGGGAAAGGTGTTTCTTTTGAGAATAGATGGACCCTAGGAATTGAAGAATTGTTTAACTATAAAATTCCGGTACCGCTGGAGGACGAGCAAGATAAGATTGCAGATTTCTTGGATGAAAGATGTAAAAAATTAAGGCTTGCGACAGAAAAAGTGCAAA
>OGDS01002589.1_pt1 | contig 10410 bp, 9 predicted proteins | sample 1570351 | NCBI WGS metagenome assembly OGDS01 (sample SAMEA2581974, study PRJEB24529) | metagenome | biome: Human gut stool | place: China | collected 2011
TGATGATCCAGGAATTTTACTCGGTGTAGATAAGGAAGTAATGTCTTGTTTTGCTCTTGCACATATTGAGAGCAACAAGGAACTTACTGAGGTTATAGAATTAGGCTTTTATTATTTGGAAAAGAACACTCAAAGCACAGCTTCAGCACAAGGAAGCTTCTATAATTATTACGGAAAAGAAATGCTGCAAGGTGTGATCGGCAAAATAATCGAAACAGCTTATAGAAAAGACTCATTTAGTTTGTCAACTTTATTTTTAAAAGAGTCAAGATATGCAAATATCGACTATAGAAAACTAAAATATGATATTTCCAAAATGAAAAAAATCGGGCACATATTTTCTCCAAACGCAGATCAAAAGGAAATGGTTATTTCTGATATAATCTATATGAACAAGTTTATTGATAACGCAAATTCTCTCACCAGAGCTAAGATTCAAAACAAAATTTCAAAAGAACAAATTATCTTTTTCTCAGATAAGAAAAAATGGGACAACTATCAATTCTGCCATTTCACATACTCGCCTAACACACCAACAGGGAAAGCAGCAAAATATCCCCTCGTGCTTAATTATTATTCGTGCTCGAAATCATCATCTAAAGATATTTTGGGCAATCCCATAATCACAAGTTCAATTAACGGTAATATATATTACCTGGCTGACGGAGACATTGGAAAAGCTGAAATATTCATTTTTTCTATGCGTAAATTTTACAAAATATATATTTTAAAAAGAAAAGGCACAATCGCAATTACAAAAATTGTTGTTAATAAAGACGGAAATGAAACGGAATTATACAATTCTAACAGGAATTGCTATTAGCGGTGATCAGTTTATAAAGTCAACATAAATATTATTTTGTTTGGATTTCACTTTTTAAAAATTTTTTTTATTGTAAATCTGATAATATAGCAAAAGAGGAAAGCAAAAAACGTTTAGGGCGTTTTTTGGAATTGCTCGATTACATGATTATTAATGATATTAAAGCTGGCATTATGCTGCCTAAAGCTAACAGTTTTAATATGCAAACCAAGAAGGTTGATCCTCGTTGCTTAAAAAATTTCATAAGAATGCAATTTCAAAACAATGAACCTTAATATTCACATTACTTTTATACTATACAAGAAATATTTTGGATTTGGCTCAGCAAGCACTGAATTTGGCTATCCAAATTCGGGGATGCTGCTACGGCATTACCTTAGCAAGCATCGTCTTTGTGTCCACACTTGGCTTAGCGAGCATCGCCGCCTGCGTCCACACGACCTTGTTAGGGCAAATCCCTAAAACCCTTTGAACGGAGAATTCTATGGATATAAACGAACTCAAAAAACAGATGGTTCCGTATTGGCGTGACATTTATAATCTGCAATACGGAAACATCTTCAAGCAACTATTTGTTCGTATCAAATACAGAATATTAGGAAACCGTTTCGGAGCATCGGAGATTCCGGACAACATTCTTGAAGCCATTGCACGTACAATGCTACCTGATATCCTTGAATTCTTTCTTTCAAAAGAAGGACAGGCTGAATTTGCGGCATGGAAAGCAGAACAAGAAAAGAAAGACAAAAAGTGATGTGAGGGGACAATATGGGATTGTTAAATTTAGCAAGTAGCGCTTCTGCGTGGAGAGGCTATGAATACTATAAGGATGGTAGTGTTCTGCTAAAAAAGAAAATCACCGACCACGAATATAGCGGTACTTTGCGTGGTAGCGGAAATAAGCATTATGATGTCTTTATAGACATCGAACATCCGAGAAAATCTCATTGCAATTGTCCGCATGCCAATGGCAAACGAATTATTTGCAAGCATCAGGCTGCTCTGTATTTTTCTGTTTTTCCGAAAGAGGCGGATCAGTACTATAAAGAAGTTATTGAATATGAGGAGGAAGAAGAACGGCGGCAAGAAGAACTTGATAAAAAGGTTGTCGCTTATATTAAAAGTCTTTCCAAAGAAGAATTACGGCAAACCTTGTATGAGGTTCTATACGACGGCGCAGATTGGGTGTTTGAAAGATTTGTGAGAGAACATATTGATTATTAAATGAGCAAGGCGAGGGATAAAAAGCCCTCGCCTTGCTGCAATTACTTATAAACTAAGTTTATTTAAGATAAAATCCCGTACTCTGCTTTGAATGTTGTTCATCCGTCTGATCCATTCAATTTGATCGGAAACTTTTAACTGCTTGGTTACGCCCTCGTTTTCAGCCGTTTGTCGGACTAAAGAATCAAACATTTCGCAGGCATTACGATCCATGTCGGCAAGGTATTTGTTTAGAGTTCCGTTTAGCCGCATAACATTGATGACCGTCCGATTATTGCGGTAAAGAAAATCATAATGCATTCTGCCCCAAGCGCCGATGTTTTTAAGTTCTGTTTTCATAACAAGTAACCTCCGAATTTATTTTTTGTGTTTTGCATTAAAGCTCGGATAGTCTATGAAAATGACAAATCCGAACCCTTCACCGATTGGTTTAGGGTTCGGATTTGTACTGTTTGGTGCGGGTAAGAGGACTTGAACCTCCACCGAGTTGCCCCGACTAGAACCTGAATCTAGCGCGTCTGCCAATTCCGCCATACCCGCAAATAAAGTAATAAGTAAAAGTGAAGAAGTACGCTTCACATTTTTTAGCGTCCTCTAAATTTTACACGGCGAGGACAAACCGAGGCGAAGTCTTGAATCTTCAGATAAATCTTACTTCAAAACTTATTTCGCAAATAAAACAGGATACCATGTCTGCCGGGCTTAAACGCATAAATGCAAGCGTCGGCAAACATTAGTATACCATGTTTTGTGCATTTGTCAAGTGTTTTATTAAGCAATATTTGCGCGATCCGTTTTGCCTTTAATATTTTCCCTTCATACCGAGTGCTTTTCTGACATGCTTTCGAAGCTTTACAAAATACAGCGCTGTCATCCTTGTAAGACAGATGTCGTATATAAGAAACGCAGCGTTTGCGGCAGCGAGGAAGAGCGCCTTTGCCACGGCGGCGCCGAGCATCTGCGAATCTATCGCCTCGACACCTAACAGCCTTACCGTGAACTCATATGCGGCTATGACCGCAATGTTGAACAGCGCAAATTTTATAACATATTCCGGTATTTTTTTGCCCATCCGCTCAATAAGCATTTTCAGTATCGGGTAATACCCTAAAATGGCTATATAAAAGACGAGTGCTTCACGGTCGGTCGGCAGAATGAGCGACAGCACGGCTGTAACGCCGTAGCACAGAAACGCCCAGCCTGCGCCCAGCTCTATCGCCGGTATCATGAACAGTATTCCTGCTATAGCCGGCACGGTATAAAGCATTACCGGTATATTCGTGCCGAGCATAAGTACAACCGCGAGCGCCGATATAACGCCCGTGCAGGTGATCTTCGCGGTGTTTTTCATGTCACATACAACGGCAGCACATGTCTGCACACATAAGTCCGGCGCAGATATCGCAGACGGTACATTCGGCACCGCCGCCGTTGCCACGGTAGGACGCATACCCATTGCGGCTGTGCTGCATCTGGCTGAACGCCGCGCGGTATTCCGCATTTGACGGATCCATGCGGCAAGCGTTTGCCATGCTCGTATACGCAGCGTCGAACCAGCCGCGGCGGTAGAGCACGCAGCCATTTAAAAAGTACCACTCGGCGGTACGGTTTTCGGGCGGCACACCGTCAAGTATCTCCTGAGCATCCTCAAATCTGCCGGCATTTATAAGACTTCTGACATCGTTGAAATCAGAGCCTGCGGTCTCGTTTCCGGCACCCCAGTTGTTGCTCTGATTATAGCGCTTGTTGTCGGTTTTCCCGAACCTTCTGCTGCTTATTATCTTGTCGTACGCCTCGTTTATTTCCTGCATCTTTTCATTAGCAAGCTCGGCGGCGGTGGGATCGCTGCCGAAATTGTCGGGGTGGTACTTCCTTGCCATTTCGCGGTACGCCGCTTTTATCTGTTCGTCGGTAGCATTGCGGTCAACACCGAGCACTGCGTAAGGGTCTTTCATCTGTTTACTCCTCTTTAAATATCTTTTGCTGACGGTGCCACAGACCGTCATTCAATATGTTGTCCACCATCGGCCGCATTACGCCGAGATCCGGCAGCGAAAAATAATTTCTGCACTCGTCCGCCGCCATGTTCATGACCGGCTGCAATCGTTCTTCGGCGTATTTTTTAGGGGCTTCAGACCTTTCGGCTTCAGCCTTTATCGGATTGAAATTGCCTTTTTTGATATCCTTTTCTATATCGTCCGCAACATCGCAAAGGTATATCCATTTTCCGAGGCAATATCCTGCCCTTGACAGCACGCTTTTGTATCTTTTATCGTCGGTCACAAGCGCAGCTATTGCGGCTATTGCCTTCGCGGTCGGCTCTGCCGCTTTGTCAAGAGAGCAATTGGGGTCGTTCTCGGCAGAACGCTGGGCAGTCAGATAATCCTCGATTATGCACTTAAGTTCCGGCACATCACGGTAGGCTTTTTTGCTCCACCGCGCGGTGAAAAGGCGCAGAAATCTAAATAAGAGCCTGCCGAAAAAGCCGCTGTCTTCGATGTTGTCGCTTAATTTTGCGTCGGTCAGCGCGACTCCTGCCGCGGCTGCAAGGCGCTGGTATCTGCCGTCGTTTTTGCAAAAGGTGCATTTTTTCAAAGGGTTCACCCTGCACCGGCGCTGCTCTGCACCCTCGAAGCCGCCCGACATGCCAATCGACAGAAGCGAAATAAATGTAAGGTCGTAGCTTAAGCAGAATTTTGAAAGTGCGCCGTACCGCCGCCCCATTTCGCGGCAAAGGCCGCAGTAGACCGCGTTATACACCTCGAACTCTTTTACCTTCATTTCCGGCTTCCACACCGTCACATATCCGAACACCTTATCGCCGCCTTTTAATTTATTTTACATAAGGCGGTTTCAAAATGGATTAATACTTTGTAAACATTGTGTTGCACTTGCCTATATATTCATACCTCAGTGCGTTTTTTGCCGACACCGCAAAAAGACGGCGCGGTGCTCTGCGGCACTGCGCCCCCAATTTTCCTCGTCTGCTCATAGCCGGCACCTGATCCGACTTACAGCATCTTTTTCAAAAATCTTCCTGTATACGACCTTTCGCACCTTGCAATATCCTCCGGCGTACCGGTGGCTACTACATTTCCGCCGCCTGCTCCGCCCTCGGGGCCCAAATCTATGATATAGTCGGCGCATTTTATGACGTCAAGGTTGTGTTCAATTATTATCATGCTGTTTCCGGCGTCAACAAGCCGGTTGAGCACATCTATCAGCCTGTTGACATCGTCGGTATGAAGCCCGGTGGTCGGCTCGTCAAGTATATAGATTGTCCTTCCGGTCGGTCTTTTTGAAAGCTCGGTTGCAAGCTTGACGCGCTGCGCCTCGCCGCCAGAAAGGGTGGTTGCAGGCTGACCGAGCTTCACATAGCCGAGACCTACGTCGTAAAGCGTTCTAAGCTTTCTTGCTATCTTTGGGTGGCTTTCAAAGAAGTACATGCCCTCCTCAACCGTCATTTCAAGCACATCGTAAATGCTCTTGTCACGGTACTTGACCTCAAGGGTCTCGCGGTTATACCGGCTGCCCTTGCAGACCTCGCAGGGAACGTATATATCGGGCAGAAAATGCATTTCTATTTTGATTATGCCGTCGCCCTCGCACGCCTCGCAGCGACCGCCGCGGACGTTGAAGGAGAAGCGCCCTGCCGAATATCCGCGCGATTTTGCCTCACGCGTTGCGGCGAACAGCTCGCGTATGTCGCCGAACACGCCGGTATAGGTCGCTGGATTAGACCTCGGCGTTCTGCCTATCGGAGACTGGTCTATTTCAATTACCTTGTCAAGATTTTCAAGTCCCTCAATGCCCTTCTGCCTGCCCCAGATGCGCTTTGCGCCGTTGAGTTCGCAGGCAAGGCGCTCATAAATGACGCTGTTCACAAGCGATGATTTGCCCGACCCCGAAACGCCGGTCACGCAGACCATTTTCCCAAGCGGTATTTCGACGTCTATATTTTTAAGATTGTTTTCGGCGGCGCCCAGCACTTTTAGGAACTTTCCGTTGCCCTCACGCCGCTTTTTGGGCACCTCGATCTTCTTTCGTCCCGAAAGATAGTCGCCTGTCACAGACGAGGTGCACGCCGCTATTTCGGCAGGAGTACCTGCCGCAACAACCTCTCCGCCGTGTATTCCGGCGCCCGGTCCTATATCGACTATATAGTCGGCTTCACGCATGGTGTCCTCGTCGTGCTCCACGACCACCACGGTGTTTCCGAGATCGCGCAGGCTTTTGAGCGTTCCGAGCAGCCGCTCGTTGTCGCGCTGATGAAGTCCTATGCTCGGCTCGTCAAGAATATAAAGAACGCCCATGAGCGATGAGCCTATCTGCGTCGCAAGCCTTATTCGCTGGCTCTCACCGCCCGACAGCGTGCCGGACGAGCGCGAAAGGCTGAGGTAATCAAGACCGACGCTTACAAGGAAGTTGAGCCTTGAATGTATCTCTTTTATTATCGGATCGGCTATCTTGCGGTCTCTTTTTGAAAGATCTATTCCATAGAAGAATTTCAGCGAATCTACCACCTGCATATCGCAGACCTGTTTAATATTTTTGCCGCCCACCGTGACCGAAAGTATCTCCGGCTTCAGCCTCGCACCGTGGCAGTCGGGACACGGACACTCGGTCATGAGCGCCTCTATCTCGTTTCTTGAATAGTCGCTGCTTGTTTCCTTGTAGCGGCGCTCAAGGTTGTTTATAACGCCCTCAAACGGCGCGGAATATGTGCCGCCGCCCCACTCGGGGCTTTTCGTGAATTCTATTTTTTCGCCGTCGGTCCCGTAGAATATGATGTTTTTTATATTTTCCGGCAGCTTTCCGAACGGTGTGTTTATATCAAAGCCGTAGTGGTCCGCAAGCCCCTTGAAATACATCAGAGCCATGGTGCCCTGCTCTTTTGCACCCCAGCCTGAGGTGCCCCAGCCGCTGGCGCGTATGCATCCTTCGGCAAGCGACTTTGACTCGTCCGGCACGACAAGCAGCGGATTTACCTTCATGAATATTCCGAGTCCCGTACAGGTCGGACAGGCACCGAACGGGCTGTTGAAGGAAAACATTCTCGGTGCAAGCTCCGGCACACTCACCCCGTGCTCGGGGCAGGCGTAATTTTCGGAAAAGGTCTGCTCACTGCCGTCCGACAGCAGGGCGGTCACGATGCCGCCCGACAGCTTGAGCGCGGTCTCGATACTGTCGGTAAGACGCTTTGCTATGCCTTCCTTTATCACCAAGCGGTCAACAACTGTCTCTATGGTATGCTTTTTGGTCTTTTCAAGCTTTATTTCTTCCGATATATCCCGTATCTCGCCGTCAACGCGAAGCCTTACAAAGCCGTCCTTGCGTATTTTTTCTATGAGCTTTTGGTGCTCGCCCTTTTTTGCGCGAATTACCGGCGACAGTATAATGAGCTTTTCGCCCTCACCGTATTCCATTATGCGGTCAACTATCTGATCGACCGACTGTCTTACTATCTCCCTGCCGCAGACCGGGCAGTGCGGTATGCCGATATGCGCGTAGAGCAGACGCAGATAATCGTATATCTCGGTCACGGTGCCGACCGTCGAACGCGGATTTTTTGACGTGGTCTTCTGATCTATAGATATCGCCGGCGACAGTCCGTCTATGCTGTCAACGTCCGGTTTTTCCATCTGACCTAAAAACTGACGCGCGTACGACGACAGCGACTCGACATATCTTCTCTGTCCCTCGGCATACAGGGTGTCAAACGCAAGCGACGATTTACCCGAACCGGACAGTCCGGTAAGCACTACCAGCTTGTCCCTCGGTATATCAACATTTATATTTTTGAGGTTGTGCTCCCTTGCACCCCGTATTGATATTTTGTCGGTCATTTCTTTTCTCCTTTTATCTCGGCTATGCGGTCGCGGAGCATTGCCGCCTGTTCGAAATCAAGCAGCTTTGCAGCCTGCTTCATCTCTACGGTCAGTCTCTTTATCATCCCCGCGCGCTCGGCAGCCGACATGCGCTTCCACTCATTTTTAAGCTCCTGCTTGGGTGTTATTTCTATAACGTCGCGGATATCCTTGACTATGGTCTTCGGCGTTATGCCGTGCAGACGGTTGTATTCCGACTGGATACGGCGGCGGCGCTCGGTCTCGGTTATGGCGCGCTCCATTGACGGCGTAACGCTGTCGGCGTACATTATTACTTCGCCCTCGGCGTTTCTTGCGGCACGGCCCACCGTCTGTATCAGCGACGTTTCGGAACGCAGGAAGCCCTCCTTGTCGGCATCAAGTATCGCCACCAGCGACACCTCCGGTATATCCAGTCCCTCTCTTAAAAGGTTTATACCGACAAGCACATCGTATTCTCCGAGCCGCAGCTCCCTTATCAGCTTCATGCGCTCGATGGTCTCGACGTCAAAGTGCATGTACTTTACCTTAATGCCCATAGTGTCAAGGTATTCGGTAAGATCCTCAGCCATTTTCTTGGTAAGCGTGGTGACCAGCACGCGCTGATCTTTCGCCGTTCTTATATTAATTTCCGAGACAAGATCGTCTATCTGCCCGTCGGTCGGCTTGACCGTTATCATAGGATCGAGCAGTCCGGTCGGTCTTATGACCTGCTCAGCCAGGCTCACGGCATGCTGCCTTTCATAGTCGCCCGGAGTCGCCGAAACATATATCGCCTGATTGACATGCGAATAGAATTCCTCGAAGGTAAGCGGACGGTTATCGTATGCCGACGGCAGTCTGAAGCCGAAATCTATAAGGTTCTGCTTTCTCATACGGTCGCCGCCGTACATTCCCCTTACCTGCGGCAGCGTGACATGCGACTCATCGACAAACATAAGGAAGTCCTTCGGGAAATAATCAAGAAGTGTAAAGGGTGTGCTGCCGGGAGCACGGCGCGACAGTACGCGCGAATAGTTTTCAACACCCTTGCAGGTACCTATTTCGCGCAGCATCTCAACATCGTATTCTGTGCGCTGCCTTATGCGCTGAGCCTCAATGAGCTTGCCGTTCTGTTCAAAGAACTTTACCTGCTCCTCCATTTCCTCCAAAATGTCGTTAAGGGCAGCCTCGCGCTCGTCCTCTGGCACTATATAATGCGTGGCAGGATATATACCCACATGTCCTAAGGTAGTCTTGACCTCGCCGGTCAGCGGATTTATCTCACACAGCCTGTCGATCTCGTCGCCGAAAAACTCTATCCTTACGGCAGTGTCGCCCGAATATGCCGGGAAAACCTCGACAACGTCGCCCCTGACCCTGAATTTATTTCGCGCAAAGCCAACATCGTTGCGTTCGTACTGCAGGTCGACCAGTTTTCTTATAAGATCGTCCCTTGATTTTTCCATGCCGGGTCTCAAAGATATTATCATGTTGCGGTAATCAATAGGGTTACCGAGGCTGTATATGCAGGAAACGCTGGCGACAATTATAACATCGCTGCGCTCCGACAGCGAACAGGTCGCCGAATGGCGCAGCTTGTCTATCTCGTCGTTGATAGCCGAGTCCTTTTCTATATATGTGTCGGTGCCGGGGATATACGCCTCAGGCTGATAATAGTCGTAATAGGAAACAAAATACTCCACCGCATTCTTGGGAAAGAATTCCCTGAACTCCGAACACAGCTGTGCGGCAAGGGTCTTGTTGTGTGCCAGCACTAAAGTCGGCTTATTTACGTTGGCTATTATATTCGCCATTGTAAAGGTCTTGCCCGAACCGGTGACGCCGAGCAGCACCTGCTCTCTGTCGCCTGCAAGCACACCCTTTGTAAGCTTATCTATCGCCTCGGGCTGATCGCCGGTCGGTTTATATTCCGAATGAAGCACAAATTTATCCATAATGATCCCCACCGATCTTTCCAACATACCACATCATTGTACCACATTATTTTTATAAAGTAAATAATTCCGGACAAAAAAGTCAAACATTTGTTTCAATTTTTTGAAATCCTATATTTTTTATTATGTGCAAAACACATGGCAGTACACCGGACAGAGATAAAAATAAGGACGGTCGTATTATGACCGTCCTTAAACTATCAATCCATTTCGAGCAGATGCCGGTCGATCAGTTCGACATATGTTTTGCCCTTAGGCTCAACGTCGAATATCTCGATCGTGTTTTTGCTGTCTTTCAGAAGCGCGCCGGGAACATAAAGGGTCATCTGCGGTCCTACATTCCAGTACCGTCCGATGTTGAAGCCGTTTATCCAGACACAGCCCTTTGTAAAGCCCTCCATGTGAACAAAGGTGTCGACACCTGCCGCGGCATCAAATCTGCCCTTCATAAAGACCGGCAGATCCTGTCCGACCACTCCGTCTGTCGCCTTATAGTGCAGACGGCTTATGTCATTAAGAGGTAAGGATATCGTCTCCCAGCCTATCATTGCAAGACAGC
>OGDS01002602.1_pt1 | contig 10363 bp, 10 predicted proteins | sample 1570351 | NCBI WGS metagenome assembly OGDS01 (sample SAMEA2581974, study PRJEB24529) | metagenome | biome: Human gut stool | place: China | collected 2011
GTAGTCAATTGCAAGAATTTTATTAACATTTTTTATTTCTAAACTGTCAAATGAGCATACTGTGTATGATACAAATTTGCCGTCAGTGTATTTTTTGACGCAATCATTATCTTTTTCTACATACAATTTATCATCAATGTATAAATTTATATGAATATTATTATCTCTTGCCCATTTAATAATTTGTTTTGCAATTTCAGAATCCAGGTTTTGTTGATATAAAGTATTGCCGTCGCAATCTTTAATTAGTCCGCCTTGATATGAAACTACAGGTGTTTTAAGTCCCAATTCATTCGTTATATGATGAGTAGCACAATGCATTCTGCCTGTTACGAGTACAACTTTAACATCTTTTTTGCAAAGATTTTTGATACAATTTTTTACACCGTCAGAAAATCCGGTATCCCATTTAACAATAGTGCCGTCAATGTCAGTTGCAACCATTTTAATTCTTTTTTCAGCAGACATAATTTATCCTTTAATTTGGGCTCTCATTAATGCACAAAGAGTTTTTGCGTCATTAATTTCACCGTTATCAATCATTTTTAAAACGTCATCATATTTATATTCAAGTGCTTGAATAATTTCGCCTTCATCAGGGTGGCAGTGAGTAAATTCTAAATCTTCAGCTTTGTATAAGTACAATTTTTCATCACTATATCCCGGTGATGTATAGACAAAACCTAAATCAGTCCATTTATTGGCACAATAACCTGTTTCTTCTTCCAATTCTCTTTTAGCTGCTTCAAACGGATCTTCTCCAATTTCAAGTTTACCTGCGGGTAATTCATACAAAACTTCTTTCATTGGATATCTGAATTGTTTAACTAAAAGAATTTTATCTTCTTTTTTAGCTAAAATTACTACACCGCCTGAATGTTTAACAACTTCTCTAAAGCTTTTTTGCCCTGTTGGAAGTTCAATTCTGTCTTTATAAAGCTTTACTACTCTTCCGTCAAAAATTAATTCTGATTCAATAGTTTTTTCTGTAAATTCCATAATTAAATCTTACCATGAAAAAACTTACAAATTTATTTGCAACTTTTTAATTTTTTCCAGCCAATTTTTTCAGGACAATGTAAGTAGTCCATATTTTCATTGTAAATAATCCAAGCTGTACAACCTCTACCTTCTGATTTTTCTCCTATACAACCTTCTTCAAAGCTATTATTTCCAGAATTTTCTAAGTTGGTTCCTGTAGGTATTATTCTATTTTTTGTTATATGAAAACTAAATACATCACGTCCAAGAATATTAGGTTTTTTTTGTCCATTTATATCTACACGCATTTGTCCACAAATTTCTTTTACATTACCTGAATTTTTAGTACAAGTTTTATCTAGAACATATGTTAGAATGGCACTTCCATCTGCTAAAATTGCTTTTGAATAATATTTATCTGATGAATGTTGAAAAATTCCTCCTGTTAAGGTGGTTGTATTACTCCAGCATTTATATTGTTCACTGCCACAGTATTCAATAATATTTAAATATGGTTTAAGATAATTTAAAAAATTAGTATTTTCTTCCCCTAAAGATTCATTATAATTTAATAAATCCCAAGTATCAGGTGTTCCAAATTCGTTTAATGCAAGATTGTATGCTTGTGAGGTTATAGAATAAAATTTTTTTAATCTGCTTACAGTTTCTTTTTCTTTATAATTTAATATCAATACTGGTAATGTTAATGCTGCAATAATGCCAATGATACCAAGAGTGATTAAAATTTCTGCAAGAGTAAATGCGTGATTTTTATTACTCATATATTAGCCTTTCTGCAATATTCTACATATAACTACTTGTATAATTATAAAATTACTCATATACGAGTAATATATTAATTAATTTAACGTGAATTGTCAAGTAACATATAATCATAAAATGAAAGCCAGAAATAAAATAAAATCTCTAATTGCATTAAGGTGTTTAACCATAACTAAACTTGCTATGTTAATGAAAGAAAAAACAGGTAAACCGTATACTTTTAAAAGTCTTACAGGTAAACTCCAAAGGGGGACTCTTTCATTAGATGAAGCTTATATAATTGCAGATTTGTTAGGATATGAACTTGAATTTATAGATAAAATGAAATAATTACAATGCTCTGATAATAGCTTTTATGTTTATATCAGTTACCTTTAGTAATGCAATAGTTCTTGCTGTATCGTTGAAATTACCTAAAGATTTTAATGTTTCTGCAGTTTTTAAAATTAGAGTTTGATTATTTGATTTTAAAAGTTCTCTAATTGCGATTACATCTGTTGCAAAATCAAGTGCGGTAAAAACTAAAGGACTATTTTCATTTAATTCTGCATTTACATGTTTTTCTAAATCTTTTTTATTCGCACTTTTTAAAAGTTTTTTAATATCATTAATTTCATTTCGTGTATTTTTGTCTTCATCAAATAAATATTCGTCGTTTTCTGTTAAAACTTCAAATTTTTCTTGAGCATTTAAAATTACGATTGCAGTTTTACTGTCATCGTAATTATTGATTAGTTTTTCAAAAACTTCAAACAATTCAAAGTCAAAAACACATGATAGCGGAAGGATTTCTCCAAGTCCGTTAATTATGTAATTGATTGCCAATAGAGTATTTTCATAATATTTATCAAGCAAATCAAATAAATTTTCAAGATAGGGTATTTCTCCTGCAATGTTTTCAGGCATTGTAGAATTTTTCATTGTTTCAAAAATTGCAGGAATAGCTTTTTTATCTCCATATGCTACTAAAAATTTTACAGCTGATAATTTTTCGAAATCATCACCGTTGTTCAATTTTGTAATTGCAATATTATATGTTTCATTATCTCGCCATTCTCCAAGTGAGGATGCGCAATTATGGGCAAGATAGTCATTTTCTGAATATGAATTAGCTTTCAAATATTCATAAGCTAGGGGATCTTGGATATGTCCAAAATATTTTGCAGCATAAATTTTTTCTTCTATAGTGCCATTTTCAAATTTTTCAAGCATTAAATCCGTTAAATCTTCATCAGCATGTTTTACGAGAGCTGAAATGATTACATCTTCATAATACGGAGAATAGTATTTTAAAAACTTGATTAAATTTTTATAATTATTTTCATTAATTTCTTTTGCAATTCTTTGGGCAACATTGTCTTTTACAAAATCAAACAAAAAACTATCATTATCAACGAGCTCTTTAAAAAGTTCAGTATCACAATCATTGATAAGGTGTTTTGCAACGGCTTCGTAGCCGAATTTACCCGTAAGTTTTTTTAATTGTTCAGACATATAAATAGGTTTCCGTATAAAATGGGTTTAATAATTAATCCAAATAGAATACAGTAATAACTTTGTGACCTTCTTCAGCGTATTGAACTGCATTATGCAAAGTTTTACTTGTATGTGATAAGAAACAAATTAATTGGTTACAATCGTCGATAATTTCTCTGTTGCAAACACGAGAAGCATCTGCTAATGTCATCATTGCTCTGTCAGGATGTTCAATGATATTTGGCACTCCAATAAGTTGATTTTGAACATCAGAAGGTTGTTGGCCGATTGTTTGAGGTAAAATAACTTTTAATTTATCAGGATTAGCTTTCATAGCGCCTCTGATTGCAGCAGCGTTTGTACCTGAAGAACCGCCTGATGTAATAATTGTATTTCCTTGAGTTACAAGAGCTGTAGCAAGTGTCTCAATCATTTGTTGATGAGTAATTGGAAGATTACGACTTCCGATAATTGCAATTTTCTTTGCAGATTGTTGAATTGTAGCTAATTCCATTGCTAATTCATCTACCGTATCAGGTGAATCTGACGATACTGTGTCCATGTCATCAATAGGTACAACAATTGAATTTTGTTTTTCTTTATTTTCGTCTTCAGAACCCATAAAAATATTCATCATGTCAGTTTCCACCATTTTTCCTACTTTCTAATTGCAATCTATATATTTTTAGTTTATGCTGATTATATCACAAAAATTTGATTTTGGGAATAGGGATATGGAAAATATACTGGATAATCTTAACAAAGAACAGAGAGAAGCTGTTCAAACAATTCAAGGCCCATTGCTAGTTTTAGCAGGTGCAGGGAGCGGAAAAACAAAATTACTTACCTCAAGGATTGCTTATTTAATTCAAAACGGTGTAAAACCGAGAAATATTTTAGCGGTTACATTTACCAACAAGGCGGCTAAAGAGATGAAAGAACGTCTTGGAAATATTTTGGGTGAAAATGTTGTTAAATATATGTGGGTAGGTACTTTCCACGGTATTTGCGGAAGAATTTTAAGAGAAAATATTGAAAATTACAGCTTTCAATCCGGTAAAAAATTAGATAAGAATTTTTCTATTTACGATGAAAATGACAGTAATGCTGTTATTAAACAGGCTATAAAAAAATTAAATTTAGATGATAAAGTATATCAGCCTAAACTTGTAAAATCAGTAATTTCTAATGCAAAGAATAAAATGCAGGATGCTTATACATTTGCGACTTTTGCAAGAGATTTCAAATCTCAAAAAATTGCGGCAATTTATGAAGAATATGAAAATGCTTTGAATAATAACAATGCTATCGACTTCGATGATATGCTTCTTTTGACAGTAAAACTGCTTGAGCAATGCAAAGAAGTCCGTCAATTGTATTATGACCGCTTCCAACATATTCTTGTAGATGAGTTTCAGGATACAAACATGGCTCAATATAAGCTGATTAATATGTTATACACAAATCTTGAGCCTGAAATTCCTGATGAAAGATCATTATGTGTAGTAGGTGATGTTGACCAATCCATTTACAGCTGGCGTGGAGCTGATTACACAATTATTTTGAATTTCCAAAAAGATTTTAAAAAGACTAAATTAATAAAATTAGAGCAAAATTACCGTTCAACAGCAAATATTTTGAACGTTGCAAACGCAATTATTGAAAATAATACAGAGCGTGTGGACAAAGTTCTATATTCACAAAAAGGTGACGGTGAGTTAATTGATTATTACGAAGCTCAAGATGAAGCAGATGAAGCAAACTTTATCGCAAGCAGAATTAAACAAGATTCAGGCGGAGATTATAACCGTTACGCAATTCTTTATCGTACAAATTCTCAATCCCGTGCACTTGAAGAAGCATGCATGGCTGCAGGAATTCCATACAGAATTTACGGCGGTTTGAAATTCTATGACCGTAAAGAAATCAAAGATATAATTGCTTATCTTAAATTAATCTACAACCCTGATGATTCGCAAAGTTTCAGACGTATAGTAAACGTTCCGAAACGTGCTATAGGTGATACTACGGTAAAAGCACTTTCTGATTTTGCCGACTCAAAAGATGTAAGTCTGTTTGAAGCGATTAAAGAAATTGAAGAATCAGAATTATCTCCGAGAGTTCAATCAAAATTAAAGGATTTTGCAGAATTAATACTTAAATTTAAAAATGCAGTAGGCTCATATTCTTTGCAGGAGTTTGTAACTCTTGTTATAGAAAAATCTGGATATTTGGCAGAATTGCAATCACAAAATACTCCTGAAAGTGAAGCTGATATTGAAAACTTGCAAGAATTAGTAAATGTTGCGGGTGAATTTGTTCCTGAAGAATCTGATAATGCTTTGGGTGAATTTTTGCAACAAGTAGCATTGGTGTCAGATCTTGACGGAATGGACGATATTTCAAACAACGTTACTTTAATGACTTTACACTCTGCTAAAGGTTTGGAATTTCCTATAGTATTTTTAGCAGGCTGTGATGAAGGGGTATTCCCGCATCAAAGAACATTTAATATTCCATCAGAAATGGAAGAAGAACGTCGTTTGATGTATGTAGGCGTTACTCGTGCAGAAGAAAAATTGTATCTGTCTTCTGCTAAACGTCGTCAAATGTGGGGTGAATACAAGTATTACAACCCTTCAAGATTTATTGATGAAATTCCTCGTCAACTTCTTAACTCTATCGGTTTTGAAGGGTCTACAAGCGGAACTTCAACATTCCAAAATGCTGTATCAAAAGCTAAAACAGGCAAATCTGATTTTTCATATTCTGCAGCACAATCTGACAGTTACGGGTATGTAAAACCATCTTCAGGATTTGGAAAAGGTTTTGTTGCTCCGACAAGAGGACTTGCAACAGGAAATTCTCAAAGCGACAGACAAAGACAAAATTCTTCATACTACAACCAACCCCAAAGGACTCCAAGTCGTACGATTTTGGTTAAATCAAAAGAAAATAAACAGCGTGATGAAGAAAAAGGAAAAGAATTTTTTAGAGGTAATGATATAAAACGTATGCTCGAAGAAAAAAGACAAAAAGAGCGTATGCAACAGGAAGCAGAGGCAGAACGTCAAAAGAAAATGGAGACGACAACTCCTATTGAATATGTGTTTAATGAGGGAGAAAGAGTTTTCCATGACAAGCTCGGTATCGGACATATCAAAGAAGTTACCCAAATCGGTGACAGTATGATGTATACAATAGACTTTGGCCGTCAAGGTGTAAAGGCTATGGACGCAGCTTATGCAAAATTGAAAAAGTTCTAATATATTTATCTAAAAAAAGTAGTTTGGACTGCCAAGAATAGGACTTCTTCTGAATTGACGTAATAATGTTGCTGAATAAGGTAGTTCTTCATACATTTTTAATTCTTCTGGGAATGGTGATACTTTCATTCCTGTGTATGTTTGTATGATTTTTTTGTCATATTCTTCAATCCCTGATGATTGTGTAATTTCTACATTTTTTATAGTTCCGTCTTTTGCGATAATACATTTCATTACAGGTTCTTGTGGAATGTATGAGTAGATTGTCGGAATTCTATCAAATAAATAATCGCTGACTTTGTGCATGTATTTTTGATATGCTTGTTTAACTTCTTCAGGAGGTTCGACAGGCATGATGGACATTCTTGCTGTTTGGTATTTTTGAATTTTGTGTTGGAATCCGCTTGTCATTACGATATTTGCAAGGTTTGATTCTTTTGGGAAAGGTTTGAACGGAGCTGATTTTTGAACAGCTTCAATTACAGCTTTATCAAAATTTGTTCCGCTTGCCTGCTTAACTTGAATATCGGTAACGCTTCCGTCAGGGTGTATTGTATAACTTACTGCAGATACTGCATCTTCAGGCCCTGTGTATTTTAGATTACTTTTTACTATATTTTGAACTTCTTTGCCATATTCATCAACGAATTTGTTTACATCAAAGTCATCTGCAAATGCAAAATTTGTTAATAACCCGACAAATATAAGTAATTGTATAATTTTTTTTAACATTTTAGTTCCTCATTTTAGAATTTACCAGTTGACAGGAATAAATATAGGAGGATAAATTCTTGTATTTTTATTCATGTCAAATGTGTATTTGATTTCTTTCTTTTTTAATATGGCAGGAGGTTCAGGTAGTCTGTAACCTGTTAATGTTTTTATAATATTGTTATCATATCTTTTAGAACCAGAAGATGATAATATTTCAACTTTTTTGATAGTTCCATTTGGTAAAATTGTTATTTCAAATACTGCACTGTCAGTTATCCAAGAATAAGATGTTGGAAAACGTTTTTTTATTAGTTCTCTGACTTTATAATAATAGCGATTATCAATTTGTTGTGCGTTTGGAGTATCTTTGACATAAACATTATTATGCACATTGTAAGTATTTGTGAAATTGAAATCATAATTAATATTTATGCTGTCATATTTAATATCAGGTGGAAACGGTTTAAATGGAGCCGATTTTTGAACAGCTTCAATTAATTGTTTGTTGAGTTCTTCATCTTCTGATGATATAACTTTTATGTTTTCAACAGAACCATTTTTATTTACAGTAAACGATAATGTTGCCTGTGTATTTTTTTCTCCTTTATATTTAAAATTTGTATTGATTTGTTCTTGTAAGTATTTATTATATTCTTGAATCTTTTGATTATCAGATTCTGCAAATGTAATATTTCCTGTTAAAAATGCAAGAATACCAAAAATTATAAACCATTTTTTCATACATCAACCCTCTTTAATTTTTTATGAAATTTTTATTAAAAAAAGACCTTTTAATTTTATTTTCTAATTCGATTTCAAGTTTGTTCTAAAACTTGATTGATAAATGAAGCGGTACGCTTCATTTGAAACGTCGCATCATTTTCATAGCTTTATTCATTGCATGCTTGCCAAGTTTCCCTTTGAAACCGCCAAGACCGCCCATGTTACCCATTTTACTCATGTCAGGCATGCCTCCGCCCATTTTACCGAACATATTTTTCATATCTGACATGCCTTTCATCATCATTCTCATTTGTTCAAACTGTTTTACATATGTATTTATTTCTGCTAAATCCATACCGCAGCCTTTTGCAATACGTTTTTTACGACTTGTGTTAAGCAAGTCAGGGTTTGAACGTTCTTCAGGTGTCATGCTGGAAATGAACACTTCCATTTTTTTGAATTGCTTGTCACCTTCATGAGAAATCTTATCTCTGTCATCTTTGCCTATATTAAGACCAAGCATGCCAAGTAGGTTGCCCATAGAACCGAAAGCTTGCATTTGTTTTTGCATTTTCAAAAAATCGTTGTAAGAAAAGTTATTCTTACTCATTTTTTCTTCAAGTTCACGAGCTTGTTTTTCATCAAAAACTTCCTGTGCACGTTCTACAAGTGATACTATATCACCCATTCCTAAAATACGTGTAGCCATGCGTTCAGGGTAAAAATCTTCTAAAGCGTTAAGTTTTTCGCCTGTACCTGTCAATTTAATAGGTTTTCCTGTGCAGTATACAACGCTTAAAGCAGATCCGCCTCTGCTGTCACCATCGAGTTTTGTCAATACAAGACCTGTAAGACCTAATTGTGCATCAAAGTTTTCAGCTACATTTACAGCTTCTTGTCCTGTCATTGAATCAATTACAAGAAGTTTTTCAGTCGGGTGGAAAATTCTATCTATTAAAAGAAGTTCCGCCATCATATCAGTATCGATTTGTAATCGGCCTGCAGTATCTAAAATAAGTGTATTAAATCCGTTTTGGTTAGCATAATCAATTGCTCCGCGTACAATTTGTTGAACGTCTTTGCAATCAGGGATTGTAAAGACTTCATTTTCAATTTCTTTACCAAGAGTTTGTAATTGAGAAATAGCTGCTGGTCTATATACGTCACATGCTACAAGTAGTGGTTTTCTGCCTTCTTTTTTTAATTTAACTGCAAGTTTAGCAGATGATGTTGTCTTACCTGACCCTTGAAGACCAAGCATCATAATCATGTTTGGATTACCTGAAAAATCAAGCGGTTTAGCTTCTTTCCCAAGTAAATTTATAAGTTCATCGTGAACAATTTTGATTAATTGTTGAGAAGGATCAACACCTTCTAAAACTTTTTCACCCTCAGCTTTATCTTTAATAGAAGATATAAAAGCTTTTACAACACGTAAATTTACATCAGCATCTAATAATGCACGTCTAATTTCTCTGAGAGCTTCCTGCATATTATCTTGGGTAAGCTCTTTGCCTCGAGTTTTACTGATTATTTCCTGTAATTTTTCACTTAAACTATCAAACATATTTGAATTATATCATAAACTAATCTTCGATGTTATCGTAATTCATGTCAGTTTTTATATCATCTTTATGTTTGTCTTTGTATTTTTCATGCATAATTAATAAAGGAACAGAAATGGGAAATGTTAATATTGTTGCAATTCCCAAAAGACCTTTTTTAAATCCCGGTTTGTTAGATGGATCCGGGTTTTCAGGAGGATTGATGTCAAAGCCGTAATCTTCACCTACACCAAAGTTAATTTTATCTGAAATTGGTTGTGTTATATTGTCTGCATTGTTTTGTAAAAATGATTTTGTATTATTTGTTAAAAATTTTCTTACATTAGTTGATGTGATTGATTGTATACGCATTATAATTCCTTTATAAATTGCTTTTGCATGCATTATAAGTCGAAAAAGATTTATTTATGCTACTTTCATAGTAAAAATTTTACATTATTTTACAAATTTTTTTATTTGTAAAACATCATACATTTTTATGATTTCATTTCAAATCTCGTTTGCTAATATATAACCATACTCCTTAGAGAACTAAGATACACATATCCCTAATCAACAGCTATGCACTTCAAATGTACATAGCTTTTTTTTATGTTTATTCAGGAATTTCCATGCACATACAGTGAATTCCTCCATATTGTTCGGCGAAAAGTTTTTTTTCAATGGCATTATTTTCACCTGATACAAAATATACTTTGTCAACGTATGGTTTTATTTTATCTAAAAATGCTTGTTCAAGACTAAATCCCGTTTTTTCTTTGATTTCATCTGTTAGTCCAAGACTTTCATCAAGATGTGATTTATTTGTTATATACACAACTTCATTTTTATTGTTAATTAATACATGTGCGTTCA
>OGDS01002603.1_pt1 | contig 10362 bp, 5 predicted proteins | sample 1570351 | NCBI WGS metagenome assembly OGDS01 (sample SAMEA2581974, study PRJEB24529) | metagenome | biome: Human gut stool | place: China | collected 2011
CTGTTCTGCTAAGATAAGCATGCACCCGAAGAGGTGCTACTTTTAACCATGTTTTCTAAGTGAGTGTTTTTTTATAAAAAGTATCACCACTTCGGGTGATTTCCCCTGTTTTTACATCCGTGGGTGTGCCACCCACGGTTACATAAGTGTAGCCCTTCGGGCATCTCTTGCCAAATGTTCTGTGCCTCCGGATGTACCAACAAAACAAATGTACCGGCAGATTACAAATCTGCCGGAATTGATATAAAGATTTTAGCCTTGCTGCTTTTCTTAAAAAAAACTGTGTGCCAATGTTATTGTTGACATTGACACACAGTTTAATTTTTATATATTTATCGAATTTACATTATAGTTTGTCCGACGGATAAGTCACGCCCCATTCTTTGCGCAGGCTGTCGAGCAGCTCCATAATGCGTAATGTTTCTGCGTGCGGCATGTCCTCAGGCTCAATCATTCCTTTGCGTATGGCTTCCATGGCGGCATGCACTTCATATTCATAGCCTGTGATTTGTGGCGGACAGGTGTATACGCCTGTCTGCTTGTGGTTAGTGTCGTAGACAGTTACCGTGTGCGGATTGTTGATGTTGTCGATAACCATATAGCCTTTATCGCCCGACACCACTCCCATGCGGTCGTTGGCACAGCGTGCCGTGGTCTGCATCACGGCCATCTCTCCTTCGGGATAGATAAAGGTCATGCTGTTCTGCAGGTCAACTCCCAGCTCGTTTTTGCTGCAGCATGACATTATGCGCTCAGGCGAATTTCCAAACAGCATGAAGGCAAGGTTGATGGGGTAGACGCCAAGGTCGAGCAGGGCGCCGCCGCACAGTTCCGGTTTCTTTATGCGTTCTTTGTGCTCTATCGGATAGCCAAGGTTGGCTGTCAGCATATACGGGCGGCCTATCAGCTCGCCGCTGTGCGCCATCTTTACTATTTCTTTAGAGAACGGCATGTAGCGTGTCCAGATGGCTTCAGCGAGGAACACTTTGCGTTCACGGGCCAGCGCCACCAGTTCTTCAGCCTGCGCCTTGTTGGCTGTAAATGTCTTTTCGCACAGCACGGCCTTGCCGTTCAGCAGGCACTGGCGCGCCTGCTCATAATGATGCGAATGTGGTGTGGCAATATAAATCAGGTCAACCTGCTCATCCTGTATCAGTTCGTCGTAAGAGCCATAAGCCTTTTCTGCGCCCCATTTATTCTGAAACTCCCTGGTCTTTTCAATGCTGCGCGATGCTATGGCATAAAGATGTGCTTCCGGCATGCGCCCTACAGTTTCGGCCATTGATGCCGCAATGCTGCCGGCGCCGATAATGCCTACACGAAATATTTGTTCCATATATATACTTGTCTTAAAGTGATGTTGATTAATCGTAAATGCTTGTAATTTAGATGATTGTCGAAAATTTGCCGTGTCCTTATAATGATAAAGAATAAAGAACTGCGAACAACAGTCGCTCTGATTACCGAAAGCAAAGTTATACAATTATTTTGTATTACAGATAGTTTGACTGTTCCGATTTATCAATTCCGCAATTTTTTTGATGCAGATGCCGGCGTAAGTTTTACGCCTAAAGAACATTAGCCTTGTTGCTTTTATGCTACGTGATAAAAAGTAAAAAGTCAGGCATAACATTATCCGCTGTTTCCCTGCAAGCGGCATAATACCAACAAGACTAATGTGCCGGCTGATTTGCACGAGTTGTTGAGCGTAGCGAAAAATCTGCCGGAATATAGTATAAGGATTTTGTGTTTCGGATCAAAGATCATTCAATAAATTGATATTGTTTGGTAATTTTATTATATTTGCACTGCGTAAAAATACGCATTCCACTGCGTAAAATGTAAACCGATGTATAAAAGAGCTGAATATCAAATAATTAAGAACAGAGCGAGGTGGTAAAAAAGGAATGGGACGACGATACATTCCATGACCGCGTCTCGGATCACAGATCCTTATATTTTTTGCTGTCGGATAGCATATCCGCCAGAACATTAGTCTTGCTGTTTCTCTACAATTCCCCGTGCCGCCGGATATATACCAACAAGGATTTTTTTAGTAGTTAGAACCAGAAGCCTTGTGGCTTAAGAACAAGCGGCATATATCAACAAGACTATTGTGCCGATTTATTAGCAATAGCCCGTAGGGCTACATTTTTGTAACCGGGTGTGGCGAAGCTCAGCGAAGCCACGCCCGGCTGTCTTACAAGGCGAAGCATGCACCCGAAGAGGTGCTACTTTAAAACATATATTCTGAATGAGTGCCTTTTTATAATAAGTATCACCACTTCGGGTGATTTCCCCTGTTTTTTACGTCCGTGGGTGTGCCACCCACGGTTACATAAGTGCAGCCCTTCGGGCATCTCTTACTAAATGTGTCGGTTTCCGTGCCGACGGATATGTACCAACAAGACTAATGTGCCGGCTGATTTGCAATTGTCGTGCAAGCGAGAGCAGAAGCAAATTATATTTGGTTATGCCGAGCGCAGCCGACAATCAATAAAATTAATCTGCCGGAACTGAATATAAGGATTTTTTAATCCGCTTGCTTCCTATTTTTTTGATTAATAGGTATGAGTCTCGGATCACAGATCCTTATATTTTATGCTGTCGGATAGCATATCCGACAGAACAATAGCTTTGTTGCTTCTCTACAATTCTTATATTCGATGTTGCCAGAACATTAGTCTTGTTGCTTCTCTACAAAGAATTTCCAACCACAAAGAACATTAGCCTTATTGCTTTTATGCTACGTGATAAAAAGTAAAAAGTCAGGACAAAAATTTTTTTCAATCTGGAAAATCAATTCGTAACGGATGTTAATTTTAGGCGCTTTCAGACCGTGTGATATTAACATTCGTTTGCTTTTATGCGCTGTTTCATTCAGAATAACGCCTGTTTTTAGGCTCTAAAACGTTGATTTTTGTCGTGCAAATGGCACGTTTACGAATCGTAAACGGCCCACTTTTGGATGAAAAGTGGCCGAGTAATATTTTTTAACCATTGCCTTTTTGTTCTGTAATCTTGGTAAAATCCGATATATCAACACTTTACCGAAAATGTCGATTTTGTGCAATTTTTCGCACCAAACCGCGGTTTCGTGATGAGCATGGCAATTCTGGAGAGGTTAAGTTTTAGGAGTTAAAGGAGTTAGAGTAGTTAAAGTAGTTAAAGTCAAGTGCATTGTGACTTAAAAACGGATATGTACCAACAACGCTAATGTGCCGGCTGATTTGTAATCTGCCGGAATATAGTATAAGGATTTTCAATCCGATTACTTCCGCTTGCTTCCTATTGCTGATTTATAGGTATGTTTTTCGGATCGCAGATCCTTATACTTTATGCTGTCGGATAGCATATCCGACAGAACAATAGTCTTGCTGTTTAATGTGCCGGCTGATTTGCAATCTTTTGCCACACAGCTTATGTAGCAACAAGACTAATGTGCCGGCTGATTTGCAATCTGCCGGAATATAATATAAGGATTTTCAATCCGCTTGCTTCCTATTGCTGATTTATAGGTATGTTCCGCTATGCTGCCGGCGCTTTATTGTAAAAAAAAGCATTTGGCTTTAACTCCTTTAACTACTCTAACTTCTTTAACTCCTTAATAAATAACTCCTAATAAATATCCTTTTGCTGTTTCGTCAGAAAATCTTATCTTTGCAACAGACAACACGGTGCGGGTATGGATAGTTGTTGCAGAGACGCTGGCGCCGTGTTATTAGGATAAAGTATAAACAAGTATCAGATTATGAAGATTTTTGCCGTAGGAATGAACTATATCCAGCACAATAAAGAGCTGGATGGAACGTTATATAAACCGGAAGAGCCTGTGATATTTACAAAGGCCGACTCAGCTCTGCTAAAAGACAGCAAGCCGTTTTTCCTGCCCGACGAGCTCGGACGCATCGACTATGAGACAGAGCTGGTGGTGCGCATCTGCCGCCTGGGCAAGAGCATACCGCAGCGCTTCGCCCACAGATACTACGACGCCGTAACCGTGGGCATCGACTTCACCGCCCGCGACCTGCAGAACAGGCTGCGCGCCGAAGGCAAGCCGTGGGATTTGTGCAAGGGCTTCGACGGCTCGGCTGCAATAGGCGAATGGGTGAGCATAGAGAAGTTTCGCGACATACAGGCAATACATTTCCGCCTCGACATCAACGGCAACACCGTTCAGGAAGGCTGCTCGAGCGACATGCTCTTCAAGGTAGACGAGATTATAGCCTACATAAGTCAATGGTTCACGCTGAAGACCGGCGACATCCTTTATACGGGCACTCCGGCCGGAGTGGGCCCCGTTCATATTGATGACCATCTTACGGGCTGGCTTGAAGACCGCAAGGTATTGGAGTTTAACGTTAAATGACAAAGAGAAAAATATTATTGTCGGTTATCGCGCTGCTCTGCTGCTGCAACATCATGGGCAGCAGTGTGCAGAAGTTTTTTAACCTCACTGCCGACGAGGTTAAGATAGACAGCGTGCTGCCGCGCTTTGCCTGTTCGCTGCCGCTCGGCGGCGCATGGGCCGACTCTGTATATACGGTAAAGATTGAATATCCCGAATTTTACGAGATGAGCAGCGGCGACGTAGAGCGCTGCCTGAAGATTGCCGGCTACAACATGCCCGAAATGCCGGAGCTGGAGGTCAACGTGGTTACGGAGCGCAAGCGCGGACGCATCGAGGTGTCGTTTGTGCCGGTGGTAAAGCGCGGGGGCAAGTGGCAGAAGCTGGTAAGCTTTATGATAGACGTTGAGGCTAAGCCTAAGAACGCTGCCCTCAGGACAGCCTCGAGAGCCGAAGCCGTAAGTCCTGCCGGCCGCTATGCAGCCAAGTCGGTGCTGGCCGAAGGCCGCTGGGCAAAGATACGCGTGCCCTCCACGGGCATATATCAGATAACCGACGCGCTGATACGCCGCGCCGGATTCAGCGACATGAGCCGCGTAAAGGTGTATGGCTACGGCGGTGCGCTGCAGAATGAAAGTCTCGAAGCCGACGACCTGATAAAGTATGACGACCTGAAGGAGGTGCCCACATGCTATGTTGACGGCCGCAGGCTGTTCCATGCGCAGGGACCGGTGTCGTGGAGCAGCAACACAACAACCACGCGCACCCGCAATCCTTACTCCGACTACGGCTACTACTTCCTTACCGAGAGCGACGGCGAGCCGCTCACCGTTGACAGCACAGCCTTTGTAGACTCGTTCTATCCCTCTGCCGACGACTATCACTTCCTGCACGAGATAGACAATTATGCATGGTATCAGGGCGGACGCAACCTTTATGAGAACACGCCGATAAGCGCAGGAACGTCGAAGACATATATCCTGGAGAACTCTTCGCCGTGTCAGGGCATACGTAAGGTCTATGCCAGCGTCACCGCAGGACAGGCCACCACGGTGCAGATAAAGATTAACGGGTCAGACACGCGCACGTTCAGCATGACATTCGGCGAATATGACCACGGCAAGTCGGTCAACATGACCTACAGCAACGCCTACGCGTCGCCGTCGGACACGGTTACGATAACCACCGTATCGGGCGGTCCGGCAAGGCTCGACTATATCAGCGTAACGCAGGACGAGCCGCGCCCGTGCCCCACGTTGAGCGGACGTGAGTTCAGCGTGCCCGAATATGTGTATAACATAACCAACCAGAATCATCATGCCGACGAGGCTGCCGACATGATAATCATAGTGCCCACCTCTGCCGCTCTTACGGCTCAGGCGCAGCGCATAAAGGAACTGCACGAGGAGAAAGACGGCATGAGGGTGCGCATAGTGCCGGCCGACGAACTGTATAACGAATTTTCGAGCGGTACGCCCGACGCCAACGCATACCGCCGCTATCTGAAGATGCTCTACGACCGCGCCGAGACAGAGGCCGACATGCCGTCGCACCTGCTGCTGTTTGGCGACTGCGTGTGGGACAACCGCATGAACACGCAAGAGTGTTCGAGTCTCAGTCAGGACGATTTCCTTCTGTGTCATGAGAGCGAAAACTCATTCAGCGCCACCGACTGCTACGTTGACGACGGATTCTTCTGCCTGTTAGACGACGGCGAGGGCGGCAATCCGAAGACCGACAAGCTCGACATGGCTGTGGGGCGCTTTCCCGTGCGCACCGCAGAAGAAGCAAAGATAATGGTTGACAAGACCATAAGCTACGCCGAGAACAAAAATGCCGGCAGCTGGCAGAACGTGATGATGTTTATGGGCGACGACGGCAACAACAACCAGCACATGGAGGATGCCGACGAAATGGCAAAGGTGGTTGAGGGCATCAATCCCGCCATTCAGGTAAAGCGCGTCATGTGGGACGCATACACCTGCGTAACGACGTCTACCGGAAACACATATCCCGACGTGACCAAGATAATAAAGCAGCAGCAAAGCGCCGGCGCGCTGATAATGAACTACAGCGGACACGGACGTGCCGACCAGATATCGCATGAGCGTGTGCTCACGCTGACCGACTTTTCCGGCTTCAGCAACGCCAACCTGCCGCTGTGGATAACGGCGTCGTGCGACATCATGCCCTTCGACTCGCAGCAGCAGAACATCGGCGAGACGGCGGTGCTCAACAGCAACGGCGGTGCGGTGGCATTCTACGGAACAACGAGAACGGTGTGGGTAGACCGCAACAGGGCTATCAACCGTGCCTACCTTAAGGCCCTGCTCACTCCGCAGAACGGCACCTATGTCACTATAGGCGAGGCGCAGCGCCTGGCCAAGAACGACCTTATAGAGTCGGGCGCAGACAAGACGGAGAACAAGCTGCAATATTCGCTGCTGGGCGACCCTGCCCTGAAGCTCAATCTGCCGCAGATGAGAGTGGTGGTAGACAGCATCAACGGCGTGCCCCTGGCTTCTGCCGAGACTCTGCCGCAGCTCAAGGCAGGCTCCGTGGCCACAGTGAAAGGACACATAGAGGGAGCGTCGGGCAGCATAGACGAGGCCTTCAGAGGCGTGGCCACGCTGACCGTGAGAGACGCCGAGAAGCTCGTTGTGTGCAAGCTTAACAACACGTCGAGCGAGGGAGCAAGCACTCCGTTTGAATATTACGACCGCTCAAACACCCTGTTCAACGGCACCGACAGCGTGAGGGCAGGCAAGTTCAGCATGTCGTTTGCCGTGGGCAAGGACATCGACTACAGCGACGAGAGCGGACTGATAAACGTGTTTGCAATAAACGGCGACACGGGCGATGCCGTGAACGGCTACAGCGAAGACTTCATCGTGGGCGGAACAGGCTCGCTCGACAACGACGGCATAGGCCCGTCTGTCTACTGCTATCTTAACTCTCCGACCTTTGTCAACGGCGGCAACGTAAATCCAACGCCTTATTTCGTGGCCGAGATAACCGACAAAGACGGAATAAACACCACTGGCAGCGGCATAGGCCACGACCTTATGCTGACCATAGACGGCGATGCCGACAAGACATACGTGCTGAACGACAACTTCAGCTACGACTTCGGCAGCTACACCAGCGGCTCGACATACTACAGCATACCGGAGCTTGAGCCGGGCATGCACACGCTCAGGTTTAAGGCATGGGACATAATGAACAACCTGACCACCACCGAACTTACGTTCAACGTGGTGAGCGGTCTGCGCCCCGGTCTGATAGACATCAACTGCACGGCCAACCCCGCCAGAACGTCGACAACGTTTATCATCAACCACGACCGCGCCGGAAGCAACCTTGACGTGGAGATTGAGGTGTTCGACATGAGCGGCCGTCCTCTGTGGAAACACAAGGAGAGCGGCGTGTCGGCAAACAACAACTATACCGTAGACTGGGACCTGACAGGCAGCAACGGCGGCAAGCTGCAGACGGGCGTCTATATCTACCGCGTGAAGATTGGCGGCAGCGGCAGCGACATGGTGTCGAAGGCAAAGAAGCTGATTATCATATCGCGCTGACACGGCAGCCGCACCGGTGACATGCCATGTCTGACGCTGCATGGCGGCAGCCGGAACAATAAGGCATGGCGGCGCTAAATGTGGCATTAATGACCGCACTACACAATAAAATGAGAGAAAAGCGGTTATTATATCAAGGCGCATGTTGCTTCTGCGCATGACAAAAGTTTTTTAGTTGCATAATCATTACAGAAAAAGAAATAAAGACAAAGAATGAAGAATAGTCAAAGAATATTGTTGACATTGATGCTTGCTGTGGCCTCGGCCGGAGCCTTTGCTCAGGACAAGCTGGACATGTTTAATCCGGTTAACACCTCAGTAACTTCACAGATGATAGCCCCCGACGCACGTGCCGCCGGTATGGGTGATGTCGGTGTGGCTACCGACCCTGATGTCAACTCGCAATATTGGAACCCTGCCAAGTATCCTTTCTGTATAAGCCGTGCAGGAGTGTCGCTCAACTATACGCCGTGGCTGCGTCAGCTCGTAAGCGACATGGACCTTGCTTATCTGTCAGGATATTACCGCATTGGCGACTACAGTGCCGTGTCGGCATCGTTGAGATATTTCTCGCTGGGTGAGGTTATGACCGAGTATAACGGCGAGACCGGCGAGAGCAGCGGCATGACGATTAACCCTTATGAAATGTCGTTCGACGTGGCTTACTCGCTTATGCTGAGCGAGAAGTTCTCTTTGGCTGCTGCCGTAAGATGGATCTACTCAGACCTTACATACGACTACACGGACGATACGTCGCCAGGTAGTGCGTTTGCAGCCGACATTGCCTGCTACTATAACGACTATATAAACATTGGCGCGCGCGAGTGTCAGCTCGGCATCGGACTCAACATAAGCAACATCGGTAGCAAGATTACGTTCGGAGGCGATGACAACAGCGAGTTTATACCGACGAACATGCGTCTTGGTCTTGCCCTGATGGTGCCCATCGACGAGTTTAACAGATTCACCATAGCTGCAGATGCCAACAAGCTCCTTGTGCCTACATATCCTAAGCAGGAGGAAGGCGAGTCGACAGAAGACTATCAGCAGCGCGTTCAGAAAGAATATTACGACGTGTCGAGCATATCGGGTATATTCAAGAGCTTCGGTGATGCTCCCGGCGGGTTTAAGGAAGAGCTGCAGGAGATAAACTGGAGTGTGGGTGCTGAGTATGTGTATAACGACAAGTTTACGCTGAGAGCCGGTTATCACCATGAGTCGGAGAACAAGGGTAACCGTAAATACTTCACCGTAGGTGCCGGTTTCCGCATGAGCGCCTTCTCGCTCGACTGCGGTTATGTAATCGCAACGGCAAAGAGCAACCCGCTCGACCAGACACTGCGTTTCACTCTCGGATTCGACATGGACGGCATAAAGGACCTGTTCCGCAGATAAACCGAAGGGAGCAGGAAAAACAAGAAGTCGCATGAGCCCGAAATAACGCGCCCATGCGACTTCTTGTTTTACATTATCATATTGAATAGCAAAACAGAACTAAAATAAACGATTATGAAGATTAGAACCGGATTTGGATTTGACGTTCACAGGCTCGTTGAGGGCCGTGACCTGTGGCTCGGAGGAATAAAGATAGAGCACAGCATGGGACTGCTGGGACACAGCGATGCCGACGTGCTTATACACGCTATATGCGACGCGCTGCTCGGTGCTGCCAATATGCGTGATATAGGCTATCATTTTCCTGATACATCGGCCGACACGCTCAACATAGACAGCAAGGTGCTGCTGCGCAAGACCGTTGAACTTATTGCCGGCAAGGGATATGTGGTAGGCAACATCGACGCCACAGTGTGTGCCGAGCGCCCTAAGATCAATCCGCATGTACCGGCCATAAAGGCATGCCTTGCAGAAGTTATAGGCACCGATGAGGACAACATATCCATAAAGGCTACTACAACCGAGAAACTTGGATTTACGGGCCGTGAAGAGGGCATAAGCGCTTATGCCGTGGTGCTGATAGAACGCAGGGACGACTGATCATCGCAAATCTGTTATTAGAATTCGGTCAGTAGTTCGGCAGCATTGAATATAAGAATTGTAGAGAAACAGCAAGACTAATGTTCTGTCTGATCTGCGATCCGACAGCATCGAATATAAGGATCTTTGATCCGCAACTTCTACCTATAAATTATACATAGGAAGCAAGCAGATTGAAATTAGTTTCGCTGATTGTTGGTTCTGATATTCGATGCTGCCGAAATTTTCGCTACGCTTAACAACATGTGCAAATCTGCCGGCACATCTGGTAAGAGATGCCCGAAGGGCTATATTTCAGTAACCGTGGGTGGCACACCCACGGATGCATAAACATGGGAAATCACCCGAAGTGGTGATACTTGTTATAAAAAACACTCACTTAGAAAACATGTTTTAAAGTAGCACCTCTTCGGGTGCATGCTTATCTTAGCAGAACAA
>OGDS01002621.1_pt1 | contig 10302 bp, 14 predicted proteins | sample 1570351 | NCBI WGS metagenome assembly OGDS01 (sample SAMEA2581974, study PRJEB24529) | metagenome | biome: Human gut stool | place: China | collected 2011
ATGAAAATATAATAGAAAACAAGAAATTATAACAGAAATAAGACTTGCAGTTTGCTAACATGGACTCATCAGAAAAAGGAATGGAGGAAAAGCAATGGAACGTGACTTGAAGAAGTTGGTAGCGTCCATGACACTGGAAGAAAAAGCCGGGATGTGTTCTGGGGCAGATTTCGTTTTTATCGTAAAATTGGAGAACGTAATATGGTTGCTACTGGTGAGTTTACTTATAAAGATGCTATTGTTGCTGGATGTTTTGAAAAAGATACTTATAAGAAATATACTTATCAATAGTACTGGCGTACTTTTTCAGGAAATCTATATTAAATTTCTTATTAATTTTTTCAATATTAATTCCTTCCATTTTCCTAAATCCTAAGAATATTTCTTCCTCTAATTGTTCTTGTTTTGTCAGTTTTTGAGATGATTTGTGTTGCAACGGATTATTTATATATTCATCTAAATTTGCGGTATTAAAGTATCTGGTTTCTTTTTCATATCCATGAGCAGCTACGCCAAATCCATAATATGTGTTATTGTCCCAATAGTTAAGATTATGTTTGGATTCATAGCCTGATTTTGCAAAATTACTTATTTCGTAATGTTCAAAATTATTTTTTTCAAGAATTTCAATGGCTTTTAAATACATATCAGCTTGAGAATCTTCGTCAGGAAGATTTTTGGGTGGATTTTTTGCAAAATAACAATCTTCATCAATTTTTAGACCATAAAGTGATATGTGCGGAATATTGAGGCTGATAGCTTTTAGTAAGTCATTTTCAAAATCAGATAATTTCTGTTCCGGTAATCCGTATATAAAGTCAATACTAATGTTTTCAAAACCTGCTTTTTGAGCCTTATTTACAGCTGATATTACATCTTTTGCAAGGTGCCTTCTTCCAATAATTTTTAGAATTTTATCATTAAAAGTTTGACAGCCGAAACTTAATCTGTTTACACCTGAGGATTTTAATTTTTGTAAGTATTCCAAAGTAATATTTTCAGGATTAAGTTCTGCTGTAATTTCTGTTTTTTTATTTGTATTAAATATTTTTATTAAATCGTGAAATTCTTCTGGAGTTAGTAATGATGGAGTTCCTCCTCCAAAATATAAGGTATTAAGAATTTCATTTTTATAATTTTGGTGGATTTCTTTTTTCAAAGCTCCTAAATAATTCTCTTTTTGTTCAAGTTTTGGAAATGAAACAAAAGAGCAGTATTTACATTTTGATTTGCAAAAAGGAATATGTATGTAAACATTTTTTGGCATACATATATTTTATAAAGAAATTTGATTTTTGCAAAATATCCATTAAATGATTGATGTGAAGTTTATATAATTATTCTATTGTATTTATGGGGAAAGCTCATCATTACAGACTTGAATAAGGGATAGAAAATTAAAAAATGGGAAACGAAAAAATCAACTCAATAGATTATAAAGAATTGTACGCGCAGTACAATTGGTTTTCTAACGCTTATCCGCCTGTTGTACAGGCTTCAAGTGATGAATTTTTTCTGCCAGGATTAAAATTTATTTTAATTGGTATAAGCAAAAATATTAATACATTAATGGATAAAGATGCGTATTTTGTAACTAAAATACGTATAGATAAATTGCACGATATGTTTTTCAGAACTTCTGAAAAAGCAATAGGGATAATTTTAGATAGAGCTTTGGGCAAACCTAATTCAAGATTTAATTTGAACAAATTAACAGATTTAGAAGCAAAAATTATTACGGCATTTAATGATTATATGTTTAATGCGACTTCCCAATTCTTAACACAAGCCCCACCATCATTAAAACGTACCAATTTTGATGTTGTGCATTTAACATTTTTATTAAAAGATGTTGATACAAATGCTGTTGCAAAATTTATTATTACATTACCTGATGAGCTTTTAGCCCCTGAAGTTGTAACTTCAAAAAGTGATAAATTTGATTATGGTGATTTTTCATCAAGTGTGATTGATGTTGCTGTAAAAGTGGGATCTACGAAGTTTAAATTAATTGATATTAAAAATATTGATGTAGACGACATTGTAGTATTTGATAACAGTGACACAAAGCATATGGTGTTAAAGTTCAAGGATTACGAAACAAATATAAACATAAACCCAAACTTGGGACTGGTAATGCCAGTGGATAATGACGGAGGAAATGAAGAAATGGCAGGAGAAAATACTAATCTTTGGGATAGTATTGAAGTTGAGATGGACGCTCAATTTGATACTGTAAAAATTACTCTCGGAGAGTTGAAAAGTATTGAAAAAGGTTTGGTTGTAGACCTGACATCTATTTATGATAATAAAGTAACATTGAGTGTAGAAAATAAACCGATAGCACGCGGAGAACTTGTAATTGTAAATGACAGATACGGTGTAAAAATCGATGAAGTTATTGCAAAAACTCCTAAGGCTCAAAATAATCAAGCTGCACCAATTCAAAACGATGAAATGTCTGATACTCAAACAGCAGATTTTGATGATAGTAATATGGAATTCCAAGAAGAAGCATCTCCAGCTCCAGCTCAAAATGCTGATGAAGAAGACGAATTTGATTACAGTGATTTTGAACTTGAGGATGAGGATATTTAATAACTTATTTGATTAAAAATTTTTGTTGAAGTCTTAAATGAGGGTATGGAAATGAGTGGATATTTAGTAAATTTCATAGTATACACAGCAGCAATGGTAGGAATAATATTCTTAGCAGTTTTTGTGTATAAAAAATTCTCTTATTGCAGTACTTCAAGATCAAAATTTTTAAATGTAGAAGAATGTATAAGTCTTGGACCAAGAAAAGAGTTATTTGTGGTAAGAGCAGGACAAGAAAGATTTCTTGTAGCATCTGATGTTGGGAGAACTTCTTTAATTTCAAAATTAGATGATAATTCACCTGTTCAAAAAAATGAAGTTGTATCATCATCATCTTCTTCTGTTTTAAAAACTAACACAAATTGCAGTGTAGATGATTTGCCGACAATTGTGGATTTCCCAAGAGGTCAAAGAGCGACAGCTCAAAAGAAAGTATTTAAAAACATAATAAATAATATATAGAGGGATATAAAATGGAAACTATAATAAGAGATATGAACCCAGTTTTACAAATGTTGATACTGATGACGGTATTTTCTTTAATACCGTTAGTATTCTGTTGTATGACAAGTTTTTTGAGATTTGTAATTGTATTTTCAATGTTGAAAACTGCAATGGGTACTCAACAGGTTCCTCCTTCTATTGTAATTGTAGGACTTGCAATGATTTTGACATTTTATACAATGGGCGGAACATTCCAAAAAATGTATGAGATGGGTTCAGTTCCGTACCATAAAAATCAAAATATTGTAGAAGCCATAAACGAGGGTTCGAAACCTCTTAAAGAATTTATGATGAAACAGACAAGGGAGAGTGATTTGGCCTTTTTCATTGAAGCTACAAAAGGACAACCGCCTAAAAATCCTGAAGAAATTACAGTTTGGCAGGTGGCTCCGGCATTTATTATAAGTGAATTAAAAACTTCTTTTGAAATCGGCTTTATAATCTTTGTCCCATTCATTGTTTTGGACTTAGTAGTTGCAAATATATTATTGGCACTTGGTATGTTTATGTTATCGCCTACGATTATTTCTTTGCCGTTTAAACTGCTGATATTTATTGCAGTAGACGGTTGGGCGCTGATAGTTCAAGGGCTTGTCACGAGTTACAATTAGGTACTTACAAATAGGGTAAAAAAGCGGGAGCGAAGCGACTTGCAAAAATACGAAAAGATATAACAAAAGTCTACAAAGAGGGTAAAAAGCGGGAGCGAAGCGACTTGTAAAAGTATGAAAAGATATAACGAAAATCTATAAAGAGGGTAAAAATGGAAGTTTTAGTTGAATACTTAGCAAAAGGATTTTTAATAATGCTTGCAATCTCAATGCCTTGTGTACTTGTCGCAGCAGGCATCGGTCTTGTTGTAGGTATTTTACAAGCTGTTACTCAGGTACAGGAACAAACTATTGCAGCTGCACCAAAGATTTTAGGTGTATTTTTAGTAATTGTAATTGGCGGTATCGGTTTCATAAATATGTTAAAGGGTTTTATGGTAGACGGTATGGCTATGGCATTTAATTTGGTATCTAAAAATGATGCTTATGTTTTGCCTGCTGATTATTATAAATATACATCACCTTTTGAACATGAAATGAATGATAAATTCAAAAATCAGCCGACAATGAATGAATTAATGAAAAATCCTGGTAAGGTTCCATTTATTGATCAACAGCAAAAAACAAAATATTATGCGAGTCCTCAGACTCCTATGCCTAAACCTAATTTTGTAGAAACTAATAAAATTCTTGGACGTTAATAGATGAAAAAACTGATATTGATACTTTCAATAATTTTAATCCCGCTTCAGGCATGTGCTTTTGAAGATTATATATTCACGTCTGATTCCCCAGTAAAAAGTGTATCTTCAAGTGATGAAAGTATTGTATCAGTTCTTCCTTTTTTTACAATAGATAATAATAAAGATACTATTATTGTAAAAGTAAAAAAAGAGGGTAATGCTCAAATTACTGTAAAATTGTATGACAAAGATATTGTTGTAAAAGTTCAGGTAACTCCTGATAAGACAATTTTTACAAACGGCGATGATTTTGTCTTTTTCCCATTGGATACTCCAGAAGAACCTGTGGAAATTTTGCCTCCGCCTGATATTAGAGGGGGTGATAAATAGTGGATCAGATTATTCAAGAATTGATGAAGATGTTCCCTATGATGAATGCCTATTTAGCTGCAGGAATTTTTGTTTTTGCAAGACTTTTAGGATTTTTTAGGCTTGCTCCTGTATTCAATAGAAAAGAAATCCCAAGTATGGTTAAATTGGGCTTAATTTTTCTTTTGACAATAATTTTGACATCTGTCACCAAACCTGATGTTCATATTATTAAAGAATCATTTGCTCTTTCAATCTTGTTGAATGTTGTAGTAGGTGCAATGATTGGTTATATTGCTCAATTAATTTTATTGGCAGTAGATGCAGGCGGTGATATGGTAAATATGCAAATGGGCTTGTCTTCTGCTATGGTATTAGACCCTACAACTTCTTCTCAGGTCTCAATTGTTGGGAAGTGTTTTCAATTATTGGGATTGATTATTTTTATTCAATTAGGCGGGGTATATTGGCTTTTGACAGCTTTTATTCATAGCTTCCAAATATTCCCTCTTGATGCTACGTTAATCCCGTTACAGCAGCTTGTAAATATGGATTATATGGTGCAATTGTCATCAAATGTTTTGTTTATGGGATTGCAGATTGCATCTCCTATTTTGCTTGCAACATTAGGACAAGATATTATTTTAGGTGTAATCTCTAAGACAGCTCCGCAAGTAAACGTGTTCCAATTAAGCTTCTTATTCAAGCCTGTATTGGGTGCGGCAATTATGGTATGGATTTTGCCAATGCTTGTAAATATTATTTCTGATTACTTCTTATCTTTTTCAAAAATTATTTAAGATAGTCTTTGAAAAAGTTCATATCTATTAATTCAGCTTCTTTTACCAAATCCTCTTCAATTACTTTGGCGATTTCTTTTTTATTTGGAAATGCATATGGGTCGAGGACAAAATTTGAGTAGCATTTTTTGTTAAATTGTGATTTTTTATGAAATAAATTAGGGACAATTTCTTTTACTTTGTAAGCTAGTCCGTAGTTAAGCAATGTTCCATATTTTTTTTTTGAGTTCTTTGATGATACTGTTTTATAAATACGTCATAATTTTGACTTAATTTTTGAATTGCAGGTGAGTCTTCAAGTGCTTTTTGTACTTTTGGGGTAACATTTTTAAAATAAATTCCGTTAAAATTCTGACTGTTATGTATATTTTGAATTTCCATATCACGAATAACGTATGAACATGAAAATTTTTGCTATGGATAATAAAGTTCTATAATATCAGCTAAATCATACTGCCAATTTTTAAGTTGGTAAATTGTATTATGAGGCACTGTATTTTCAAGTTGTGCTAATACATTGTATAAAAAAATCTTTTTAACCGTAAAAAATAAACACCTGTCAAACTCCTCAGCAAAATCTAAAATCCAATAGATAATATAAAACATAAACCTTCTTTAAATCTAATTATAACTAACAATAATTATATTATAGCTAAAGCTAATTTATGTCAAACCTTTCAATAAAAGTCTATAATTTAATTATGATAGTAAATAAGTTAGATGACTTAATTTGGCAGTTTAGAACTACAGCAAAAGATATTCATATTAAAACAGGGATAAGTGAGGCAACGTTATCTAATATGCGTAGTAATAGCACTACAAGATATGATGCTAAGACACTTGATTTGTTGTGCAAATATTTCAACTGCAAAGTTTCTGATTTGTTAGAGTTTACTCCTGATTAATCTTTAAATTTTTTACGAAATCGCCGATTGCAAATGCTTCGACTGTTCCTACAACGATTTCAAAATCTTTGATTTCTTCTTGCAGTTCATCTTTCATATGGGCAAGCAGACCCGGAATTATTATTTTGCGGTTTTTAACTTTGTTTGCAAAATCAAATTTTTTCAGAGTTTTTGCAACCATTTTAGCTGTAAATTTTTCTGCTGACCAAGCTGTTAGAACACTCATACCTTCTGCGGGTGTAACGATTAGATAAGATGGAACAGGCAGACTTTCAAGTTCGTTTGCCACAGCAAAAAATGTAAGTGCAAAGTTAGTTGTCATAAATATTAATGAATTTTCATCAGGGTTGTTAAATTCATATATTTTTGACTCTACCTGTAATGGTTTTTGCGGATCTGTAAAGATATTTTGTCTGAGCATCGTAAGTGATGTTAAAAGGTTTTTATCAAAGTCTTCAAAAATAAGCATATTTGCATATTTGCAAATATAATATGATGCTTTAGCACAAAGCAGATTTAAATTCTCTGTGTGTTTAAAATATACGCAGACAGGATTTGAAAAATTCTCATCTTTTTCCAATACTGCTTTTTTTCTTATTTCAATCAATTCATTTGATGTGTTTGTAAAATCTGTATCATCAATTTCTTTTATTGAAAGTTTTTGGAATTCTTCATATGTAATACAATCAGGTAATGAGCCATTTTTTGTAATAATTAAATCAACTTTCAGGTGCTCATTTACTCTTGTAATTTCAAATTCTTTAACTCGGTTATATTTATTTTGCCAGTCAGGTTTTGCAAGGTCAATTATTATCCCGATTGCAGTTTTGTTTATGAAAGTTTTTTCATGTCTGTATAGAACGTTTTCTCCGCCAATTTTAACTCCGTTTATTTCAATAGTTTTTTGCGGTTGTTTAGAATTTTGTTCATAAATTTCTTTTAGGGTATCTGGGAGATATTTACATTTTTCTATTTCAATATTGTGTTTTGCAAGTTTCAGGGCAAAAGCCATGCAGGTTGGACAGCCGCATTCTTTGCAGTTTGTGTGTTCGGCTTTTTTTGCAGCAGGCAGATATTTGAATATTTGTAATCCTGAAAGTTCTGTCATTATTCAAGCTCCTTTAATGTTTTATAGCTTTGAGGATTCGTCAAAACTATATATTCTGCTCCTGCTGCTTTTACAGCTGCAGCTGATGTGATTTCAAGATATAGTGCAAGGTCTTTATCTTTTGCTTCTTTAGTTTTTGCAGTTTCGACAGTTGCAAAAGATATAATTGGCATATTCAAATATTTATCACCTGATTTGCCTTCGAGTTTAATTTTTTCCATTATGCTATATCCGTATTCAAACCCGTAGCCTAATCCTCCAATATCTGTGTCAATAAGAATTTTATCAAGAGGTAATCCCATATCTGATGTTAGGATATTCATTTCTTTTGCTAAGTTTATGTCAATTGGAGTTCTAATAATTAGAGTATGATTTCCTTTTATAACATCAGGGACGATTTGTTTATAATTTTTTTCATTTGCAATCCCAATAATGCATTCTCTATCTATAAGTTTCATTAGTTCTGGTAAAAGCTTAGAATCTATTTCATCATCTCCAGAACCGATTAACATAAGAGGTTTATCAATAAAAGGAAGAAGCTCTTTAAAAGCTTCTATTCCTTTTTCTATATCTTCCGTAAATTTAAGACCTAAAATATCACAGTCTTCATTAATTTGATTTTTTGCCTCTTGGATAGGCAATTCAAGAATATATTTAACTTTGTCTTTCACTTTGTACTCTATCCATTATCTGTTGGAATTCATCTGAATCGATAGTTTCTTTATCAAGAAGTTCTTTTGAAATTGCTTCAAGCATATCTCTGTTTTCGCTCAAAAGTCTTTTAGCTTCTTCATATTTAGAATCTACAATGTTTTTCATCTCTTCATCAATTTCAAATGCAACTTGTTCAGAGTAATCTCTTTGGTGACCAAAATCTCTGCCCATAAATACGTTTTCTTGGTTTTTGCCATATGCCATGTTGCCTAATTTATCTGACATACCCCAAGCTGTTACCATTTTTCTTGCGATATTAGTTACGTTAATCAAATCTTGAGATGCACCTGTGCTTACTCTGTCTTTACCGTAAACGATTTCTTCAGCAGCACGTCCGCCTAATGATACTGTAATTTGTGCAAGAAGTTTTGCTTTATTTGTGTGAACTTTTTCATCTTTAGGTTTTGTCCAAGTTACACCTAATGCATATCCACGAGGGATTATTGATACTTTGTGTAATTCATCGGCATCTTTTAGTAATTTAGCTAAAAGTGCGTGACCTACTTCGTGATATGAAGTTAATTCTTTGTCTTCATCAGTCATTACTTTGCTTTTCTTTTCAATACCTGCGATTACTCTATCAATAGAATTGTCAATGTCGCTCATTGAGATTTTGTCTTTGTTATTTCTTGCAGCAAGTAGTGCAGCTTCATTAAGCAAGTTTTGTAAATCAGCACCTGTAAATCCTGGTGTACGTTTTGCAAGAGTTTTTAAATCAACTTCAGGTTCTAATTGTTTGTTTTTAGCGTGAACTTTCAAGATTTGTTCTCTGCCTCTTACATCAGGAGCATTGATGTAAATTTGTCTGTCAAATCTACCTGGTCTTAATAATGCGTTATCTAAAATGTCAGGTCTGTTAGTTGCAGCGATAACGATAATATTTGTATTTTCGTCAAAACCGTCCATTTCTACAAGTAATTGGTTAAGAGTCTGTTCACGTTCATCGTGACCGCCTCCCATACCAGCTCCACGTTGACGACCTACTGCATCAATTTCATCTATGAATATAATACAAGGTTGATGTTTTTTAGCTTGGTCAAACAAATCTCTTACGCGGCTAGCACCTACACCTACGAACATCTCTACGAAGTCTGAACCGCTTATTGAGAAGAATGGAACGCCTGCTTCACCTGCAACAGCTTTTGCCATTAATGTTTTACCTGTTCCCGGAGGGCCTACAAGAAGTACGCCTTTAGGAATTTTTGCTCCTAATTTAATGTATTTGTCTCCGTTTTTCAAGAAGTCAACGATTTCTTCAAGTTCTTTTTTCTCTTCATCAATACCTGCAACATCTTTGAAAGTTGTTTTAACTTTGCTGTCAAGTAACATTTTAGCTTTACTTTTTCCAAAAGACATTGCTTGAGAACCGCCAGCTTGAATACTTTTTGCCATTACTGCTAAAAATACGATAAATAATATCGGAAGTAACAAGTAGCTTAGTGCGTTGCCTAAAAGTTTAGATGAATCAGTTGCACGAGTTACCTTAACATCAGCTTTTGATTCGCTTAATCTATGCATTAAGTCTGGATCGAAAGCTGGGATTAAAACTTTATATTTTATTGTTTGAGGTTTCTTTTCTATTGTTCCAAAAGGATTTTCAGCACTTGGAGCAAGTGTTTTTACTGTTTTTTCTTCTTGTGCTTTTGGTTGAGCTTTTGGGGTTGCGATTAAAAAGTCGTCTGCTTTTTCTACGGTTTGAAATTCATCATTATTCAATTTTTCAATAAAGTTTGAATATGAAATTTCTTGAATTTTAACTGCAGGTTCTGATAGGAATACAGAAGATGCAAAAAGTATTATTACAATCGCTAGGACAATATACATTCCCGTAGTTTGACTTTTATTCATTAGATGACCTCTCACTTTCTTTAAAACGTAAGTTTATTATAACTTAAAAATTCAAAAAATTCTATATATTACAGGTTAACATATTAGCAAAATTATTTATTTTTGACTTTTATTTTTAGAATAGAAAATTTGAGGAAAATTTTTATGGCAATTATAACTAAATTAATTTCAAGAGTTGATTCAGCTCCGATTGGAACAACCGTTAATACAATCTTAAAATCA
>OGDS01002627.1_pt1 | contig 10286 bp, 8 predicted proteins | sample 1570351 | NCBI WGS metagenome assembly OGDS01 (sample SAMEA2581974, study PRJEB24529) | metagenome | biome: Human gut stool | place: China | collected 2011
AGAATACGGAGAAAAAGACACAGAAAACAAGAGTTATCTTTAGTGATTTAAATAAAGTTTTCATCGCTATTGTTTTTTAATTAAAAGAATAAACCTACTAATAAATCAATCAGTTTAATTCCGATAAACGGAGCAATCACACCACCTACACCGTAAATCAGCAGATTCCGGCGAAGCAAAGCACTTGCACCTATCGGCTTGTACTGAACGCCACGCAAAGCCAACGGAATCAAGATCGGAATAATAATCGCATTGAAGATGACTGCCGAAAGGATCGCACTCTCAGGACTATGCAACTGCATGATATTCAACGCCTCCAGTTCGGTGATACCCACCATAAACAAGGCGGGGACAATGGCAAAATATTTAGCCACATCGTTGGCGATAGAGAAAGTAGTCAGTGTTCCACGGGTCATCAGCAACTGCTTACCGATTTCCACGATTTCAATCAATTTGGTCGGGTCGTTGTCCAAGTCGACCATGTTGCCGGCCTCCTTGGCAGCCTGAGTACCGCTGTTCATGGCCACACCCACGTTGGCTTGTGCCAATGCCGGAGCATCGTTCGTACCGTCACCCATCATAGCCACCAACTTACCGGCAGCCTGTTCTTTCTTAATGTAATTCATCTTGTCTTCCGGTTTGGCTTCAGCAATAAAGTCGTCCACACCGGCCTTCTCGGCAATATATTTGGCGGTCAACGGGTTGTCACCGGTTACCATTACCGTCTTCACACCCATCTTACGCAAACGCTCGAAACGTTCTTCGATACCCGGTTTGATAACATCTTGCAATTCGATGACACCGGCAACCTTCTTGTCGATACAAACCACCAACGGAGTACCACCGTTTGCCGAAATGGCTTGGATAATATCCTCCGTATCCTTCGGGAACTTGTTACCGGCCTCCATGGCGATACGACGGATAGCGTCGAAAGCACCCTTGCGGATTTCAGTACCGTCTTTCAAGTTGATACCGGAACACTTCGTCTCAGCCGTAAACTTAATCATGTGTGCACCTTCGGTGTTCAGGGTACGCATACGTACACCCATTTCACGTCCCAATTCAATGATTGACTTACCTTCCGGCGTATCATCCGATACGGAAGACATCAAACAAGCTTCGATAAACGCATGCTTATCCATACCGGCAACCGGATAGAATTCCGTAGCCTTACGGTTACCGATTGTAATCGTACCAGTCTTGTCCAGCAGCAAAGTGTCGATGTCACCGGCCGTCTCCACAGCCTTACCGGATTTGGTAATCACGTTGGCACGCAAAGCACGGTCCATTCCGGCAATACCGATGGCAGAAAGCAGACCGCCGATGGTCGTAGGAATCAGGCAAACGAACAAAGAACAGAAAGCTGCAATGGTAATCACCGTATTGGAATAGTCGGCAAACGGTTTCAAGGTAATGCAGACAATCAAGAATACCAGAGTGAACACGGCCAACAATATCGTCAAAGCGATTTCATTCGGAGTCTTCTGGCGGCTTGCACCTTCTACCAAGGCAATCATCTTGTCCAAGAAGCTCTCGCCCGGCTGACTGGTCACAACGACCTTGATATGGTCGGAAAGTACCTTCGTACCACCGGTAACGGAACTCTTGTCGCCGCCTGCCTCACGGATTACCGGAGCAGATTCACCGGTAATGGCACTCTCATCGATAGAAGCCAAACCTTCGATGATTTCACCGTCGGCCGGAATCACGTCGCCAGCCTCGCATTCAAACACATCACCTTTCTTCAACTGTGAACTGCTCACGGTCTTGATCTGTCCGTTCACGTTCAACTTGGCCGGAGTCTCTTCACGGGTCTTGCGCAAACTGTCGGCCTGAGCCTTACCGCGAGCTTCGGCAATCGCCTCTGCGAAATTGGCAAACAGCAAAGTCACCAACAGGATGATGAAGACCAAAAGGTTGTATGCAAAGGAACCCTGTGAATCGTTCGTAGCCGAGAAGAGGGTCACGATAAACATGATCAGAGTAGAAATCTCTACGGTGAACATGACCGGGTTCTTCACCATTATCTTGGGATTCAGCTTGACAAAAGACTGTTTCAAGCTTTCCATTACCTGATCCCTTTGGAAGAGGGAAGTATTATTGTTAGTTTTCATACTTTATCTTATCCTTAAATAATCTTTTATAAACTGAAATGTTCTGCAATCGTACTCAATGCGTGAACCGGGAAGAATGACAAGGCTGCCACGATGAAGATTACAGCGAAAGTCATCACGCTGAATGTAACGGTATCAGTCTTCAACGTACCTGCGCTTTCGGGAATATATTTCTTGCTTGCCAACAGACCGGCAATGGCCACCTGTCCTACGATAGGAATGAAACGGCTTAAAATCAAAACGATACCGCACGCATAGTTCCAGAACCAGGTGTTATCGCCCAATCCTTCAAAACCGGAACCGTTGTTTGCAGCCACTGAGGTGAACTCATACAACATCTCGCTCAAGCCGTGGAAGCCCGGGTTGTTCAACCATCCTCCTTCATTCTCCACGAAAGCCGGAGCATGTACATACAAGTAGGCTGCCAACGCCGTACCCACAAGGATAACGAAAGGATGAAGCAATGCCACGATAGAAGCCACCTTCATTTCACGTGCCTCGACCTTGTGACAAAGGAATTCCGGCGTACGGCCGACCATCAGACCGCTGATAAACACTGCGATGATAATAAAGGTGAAGAAGTACAAAGAACGTTTTCCGACACCGCCGAACCATGTATTGATCTGCATGTTCAACATCTCCATCAAACCGGAAATCGGCATGGTTGAATCGTGCATACCATTTACAGAACCGTTAGAAGTTACCGTGGTAACGATGCTCCACAAAGCAGTGGCACCTGCGCCCAGACGCACTTCCTTGCCTTCCATGGCACCATTGTCCTGAGCGATACCCATGGCGTCGATACGCGGGTTACCGTTCATCTCCTGATATACGTTGATACATACGCCCGCCAAGAAAGCGAACAACATTACGCCGTAAATGGAATAACCCAGTTTTTTACGCTTGATATAGAAACCGAATGCGAAAGCCATAGCCATCGGAAGAATCAGGATGGACCAGCATTCCGTCATGTTGGACAAATAAGTCGGGTTTTCCAACGGATGAGAAGAGTTACAGCCGAAGTAACCACCACCGTTCGTACCTAACTGTTTGATAGGAACGATAGCAGCCGTAGGACCTTGTGAGACATTCTGCGTTGCACCTTCCATTGTGGTAATTTCCATCTTTCCGTCGAAGCCCATTGGAGTTCCCTGAGTAATCAAGATAAAGCCTACGATTAAGGAAAGAGGGAACAGAATACGGGTACAGCTCAATACCAAGTATTTCCAGAAGTTACCGATAGTCTTCGTAGTCTTTTCTCCCAACGCCTTCATGATACCGGCCATAGCAGCCATACCGGTTCCTGCTGTTACGAACTGGAATAACATGATGACAAACAACTGAGTCAAATAAGTCAATCCTGTCTCACCGCTATAGTGCTGCTCGTTACAGTTCACCATGAATGAAATACAAGTATTGAATGCCTGATGGGCTGTCTGTCCGGCGTTTCCATCCGGGTTTAACGGAAGATAACCTTGAAGCACCAACAAAAGCATACCCCAAATGAACCAAAAGAGGTTCACGATTAATAATGCACGCAAGAATTGTTTCCAATTCATCTCCTCTTCGGGGTTGATACCGGAGAAACGATAAATAGCCGTTTCTATCGGTTTCATGAAATCCAAGCACGTCTTTTTACCTTTATATACATTGGCGATATACTTTCCGAGCGGATAGCTCAGCACCACCATAAGTACAATCTGTGCAACTACACCTAAAATTTCTGTATTCATAATACTGCTAAATCAAAAAAATGTTTTTTAGAACTTTTCCGGCTTGACGAGCACATACATCAAATAGCCGAACATCACTACACTGACAACAAATAACGCTGTGTACATAATACCTACTTTTTAAAAATTAAATCTTCTCAAACCAATCCACACATTTCCAGAACAACCAGAAACACAAAAAGCCGCTCACCAAGCAGGCCAAAAAACCAAATGAAAATAATTCCATAATACTTTTGTTTTTTAATTAATACTATAACTTATCGCCATACCATTAGACCAAAAGTATGCCAAAAAACATAGTCTATCCCCTACTATACTGTTTTACAAACACATAACATCTTATTATGATTCTCTATACAGAGAAAACCTTCTTCCATTTTGAAAAAACACCTCTCCGATTTGAAAAAGGATAAACTCTCTTTATATTCATATACCTTATTATATATAAGCCTTTCCCCACCTTCCACTTCCTCTCCCTACCGCTACTTATTCCTACCCACAGTGTCCCGCTCCGCTTTTCTCCCCCATCTTTATATTCCGGCACGGTGGTATCATATATGTATATGAAATAACAGTTATCAAACGAAAGAGCATGAAAAGATAAAAAAGAACTGATTTACAAAAGGTTGAATACATTCCGCAAAAAGTTTCACCCTTTCATTTTGGAAAAATCCCTTCCAATTTGAGAAAGAAAAAGAAGAATAAAACCAAAACAAGAAATTAATAAATAGAAAAATATGAAAATTTATAGTTTTGAAACTATCACATCCATTGAAGATGTCCGGCAAATACCGTCGTACGTCCCTTTAGGAGAGCAGTCTATTCTCATCCCTCCGTCCTTTCCGTGGATTAAAGACAAACTCCAGGACATCGCCATTTCGCTGTACAATTTCGACTGGGAAAAGCTCCCGACCCTGATTGACGCGCTGAAAACAAAAACCTTCGAGTTCACATCTCAACTTACAGGTGCCGCGGAGAACAGCCCTGCCACAATCTCGATTATAGAGAACCTCTTCCAATCCCTCCATTCGTTCGTCAACCGTCCGTTAAACCAAATCAAAGACAAAGAGCTTCTCTCTTTCACCGAACGCCTTTCAGGTCTCATCATCTATTCTTACTTTAAAACCCTGAAAGTGAATGTATCCCTCTTAGACCCTTCGCTTTTCGTATGTATCGGCAGCAATTCAAAGATAGACACTGAAAAAAGCACCGAATGCCTCCGGACACTCATACAGGACCAAGATGCAATCGTTAGTATTCTCCCCGCCCGCATCTGCAAGAACGGCCTCGAAGAGACGATACTGATGCCCGCAAAGCTCCATACGCTTTATGCGACCCACATGGCAACCTTGTTCCATGCCGAGGAACTTACATTTTATACCACGAAACAAATGTCTTCGGCTTCACCCGACGAAGACGTATGCAGTCAGTTCAAAGACTATACCATCACATATAACGAAGCCAAAAGCATCATCAATGCCGGCTTCAACCTGGTTCCGAAAGCTTGTCTGGATTTAGCCGGACAACACGGAATCAACCTACGTATATCCAATTATTATAATCCCAATAAACAAACAATCACTATTACAAAAACATCAACCATGAACCAGATTAAAGCAGTTGTTACACGGAAAAATGCAGATTATTTACAGATCCATTCATCAGGAAACCTCATGCCGTTTCAGTTCCTGACCAAAGTGATGGCCGTCTGTGGGGACTTCAAGACTCCCATACACCTCATTTCCTCTTCCAGTGTCAATATCTCCATGGCCGTGGAACTGAGTTCCGAGACTTTCCACCAAATGGAAAACCAACTGTCCCAATTCGCTTCCGTCAGTGTGGAAAAAGACATTTCCGTCATCCATATCATCGGCCAGTTCGACCAAGAAAAGGAAAACATGGAAGTCAAAGTCATCGACCTGCTTAAAGACATCCCCATCCTGATGATTTCATACGGAAGCGACAACAACAGCGTGTCTGTTGTCGTGAGCAAAGACATGGGCGAAAAAGCACAGGCCATCTTGATGGACAATTTCACCGGACAAGATTTCATGAAAAGAAACGTCGCTCCGCGCTTCCGCGAAGCTTATAGTGCCATGAGCATCTGACCCATCTCAATATAATCTGTAGAACTAAGCCCGAAGACGGCTGCCAGACCCAAGGAATGATAAAAAGTCCTTATAGTTTGGCACCGTCTTTTGATTCGTAAATCACCTTGCGCAGAACTGAAAATCATTCTCAGGAGAACGAAAAATCAATCTCTTGAGAATGATTTTCAGTTCTGCGGTGATTGATTTTACAAGATTTCCATCCTAAATCTTACATTCGCAGAGAAGTCTTTAATACGCTGATATAAAACATTTTAAACTCCATATCACATGTCATGAAAACGAATATTCCGACAGGTACGAAGTGCCGTTACATCAACAATAAAGAAATAAGACAAAAAAAGAGGCGTGAAGCCTCTTAGATATTAATGCCGTACTCTTCTATCTTCCGATAGAGGGTGGTCAATCCTATTTTCAGAAGCCGGGCCGCCTCGGCCTTATTCCCTTTCGTGTACTGTAATACACGTTGGATATGACGATGCTCCGCCTCCGCCAGTTCAAAATCGTCACCGTCGGCAGCCGAGCCGGATAAAGTGGACGACCTGAAATCAAGAGGCATGTCATCCAACGTGATGTAGTCGTCGCAGATAATCAACGCACGCTCTATCACGTTGCGCAACTCACGCACGTTTCCCGGCCAGGCATACGACTGCATCCAGGCTTGGCAGTCCGCCGCAAATCCCTTGACCTGTTTTCCCATTTTGGCGGCAAAAAACTTCAGGAAAGCTGCGGCCAGTTCCGGTATATCCTCCCTGCGCTCGCGCAAGGGCGGCAGATGGAGGTGGAAAACGGACAAGCGGAAATACAAATCTTCCCGGAAATTGCTGTTCGCTATCTCTTCTTTCAGGTTGCGGTTGGTGGCCGACACGATACGCACGTCTATTTTCGTGGGTTTCGTATCCCCCACCTTTATATATTCCCCTGTTTCGAGCACGCGCAAGAGTTTGGCCTGCAAGCCGTACGCCATCTCCCCGATCTCGTCCAGAAATATCGTGCCGTGGTTAGCCTCTTCAAACAGTCCTTTCTTGTCCTTCAAAGCCCCGGTGAAAGCCCCGGCTTTATGCCCGAATATCTCGCTTTCCAACAATTCTTTGCTGAAAGCGGAACAGTTGATGGCCACGAACGGCTGCTTGGCACGCGCGCTTCCGTTATGAATGGCCTGTGCGAATACCTCTTTTCCCGTCCCCGTCTCGCCCGTAAGCAGCACCGGCACGTCTGTCACGGCCACTTTGCGAGCCAACTGTATCACTTGCTGCAAACCTCGCGAATGTCCCAAGACAGTGTCGAAGGCCGATTCACGAACCGGCACGACAGTACTTCCCGAAGGCTGCACCGGCCGGCTGTTGATTTTCTCCATAGCACGGCTGATTATCGGTATGATCTTATTGTTGTCATCCCCCTTGGTAATGTAGTCGAATGCGCCGTTTTTGATAGCCTGCACCCCGTCCGGGATATTTCCGTGAGCCGTCAGGAGGATGACCTCTGTTTCGGGTTGCAGTTCTTTTATCTCCTTTACCATCTCCACCCCGTTGCCATCGGGCAGAAACACATCGCACAATACCAGTTGCGGCGTTTTGGCCGTGAGCAGTTTCAGGCCCGAGGCACGATCGGCCGCCTGGAACACCTCATAACCTTCCAGTTCCATCATGCGTGCCAGCAATTTCCGTATGATGGGTTCGTCATCTATAATCAGTATCGTATTCATCATCTCGCAAGGACGTAAATAAAATTAAACAGGGGGTATTCATCTTCGCTTTACGGAAACAAAAGTACAAAAAAATATCGGTTAAATCACCATTCGATAGGAAATTAGCGTCGTTCACGGCTCGCCCGGACACCGCAGGAAGAAGGGCGGCGGTAAAATCGTCTTTTTTAGGTATTGCACCGACTGATAATCCATTCTAATTTTGTACGACAAACAGACATGCCTATGCAAACGGTAAAAGACCATATCAAAAGCGACATTCTGCAATCGGCGGCCACCTTGTTTCTGGAAAAAGGTTACCTGAAGGTGCCGATGCGGGAAATCGCGCACAAATCGGGGGTAGGATTGAGCAATATATACAATTACTTTTCTTGCAAGGACGACATCTTTGTCCAAATCGTGACTCCGGCCGTGCGCACTTTCGAGAATATGCTGGACGAGCATCATGGGCGGCGCGGAACCGACATCATGGCCATGTGCGACAGGGATTACTTCAAATATATGGTGGACGAATACACTTCGTTCATCCATCGGCATCGCGACTTGCTGCTGCTGTTGCTTTTCCGCTCTCAAGGCTCTTCCTTGGAAAACTACAAAGAAGAGTTTGCACGGAAGTCGACGGCACTGGTCAAAGAATATTTCACACTCATGAAACATAAGCATCCGCAACTGGAGACCGACATTTCGGACTTTTCCATACGTATGCATACGGTGTGGATGTTTGCCTTGTTTGAAGAACTTCTCATGCGGCGGGTCAAACCGGATGAGATAGAAAAGGTCGTCACCGAATATATGACCATCGAGGTGGCCGGATGGAGGGAACTTATGAAAATATAAGTTCCCTCTTTTTTTGAACAAATCGGAATAGTGTTCGTTTTTGAACTGCTTCCCGCGAAAGTCTGACTGTTAATAAAAATAAGATTATGAAACAAAAGTATGAATTTAAAAATGTAGTGGCCGAAACGCTGCTGATTCCGCTCTACATGCGGGCCAAGGAAAGCCGGAGAAAAGGAGATGCCATATTGAAAGACACGATGGCAGAACAACTGGTGAACAGCATCGAATATGACTATTCCCAATTCGACGGAGCCAAAATGAGTGAAGTAGGATGTGTCGTACGCGGCAAGTACTTCGACGATGCCATCCGGCGCTTCATCCTAAGCCACTCCCACCCTGTCGTGGTCAACGTCGGGTGTGGTCTGGATACCCGCTACCAACGCATCGGCAACGACCAAACGGCCGTCTTCTACGAACTGGACTTGCCGGAAGTCATCGACTTACGCCGAAAACTGATTCCGGAAACCGGTGAAGACCGTTACATCGCTGCGTCGCTCCTCGAAACCGGATGGATGGACGCACTGAAAAAACAACATCCCGAGGGGCAGTTCATCTTCGTGGTGGAAGGCGTGCTGATGTATTTCTACGAGGAACAGGTAAAAACGGTTTTGAAGCATATCGCCAAACGCTTCAGCGGCGGCGAATTATGGTTTGACGTTTGTGGTAAGATGATGGTAAAATCCGGAGCAAAACCGGACTCCTTGCGGAAATCGGCAGCCGAAATCCGTTCCGGCATCAGCGACGGGCACGAAGTAGAGAGCTGGGTGCCCGCACTGGAACTGATAGAACAAGCTTGCTATCAGAAATTTTTCACCGAACGCTGGGGAACCGTCATGCGTCTTTTCGCCCGTTTTCCGCGTTTCAGTTGCAAATTCAGTTCCTTATTAGGATACAGAATCAAGTAAGCTTTTACACATCAACGTATTACGTATTATAATCAATCCATCATACAATGAAAAAGAATTTTATCAACCGCATCCTGCAAAACACCCGTAAGCCTCAAGGCTTCTGGGGACGGATGATTCTAAGGAGCATGAACACAGGCCATGCTCCGTTGGCGGCATGGGCGTTTACACATTTGGACTGGCGCCCCGATTGGAAAGTGCTCGACATCGGCTGCGGAGGAGGAGCCAACATCGCCCACATGCTGAAAAGATGCCCGCAAGGACAAGTTTACGGTGTGGATATCTCTCCGGAAAGCGTGGCTTTCGCCCGGCAAAAAAACAAGGCTTTTCTGGATGAACGTTGTTTCATCCTCCAAGGTACGGCCTCGGACCTGCCTTTTGAAGGAGACACATTCGATGTCGCCACAGCCTTTGAAACCCTATATTTTTGGGAAGATCCGGACAAGGCTTTCTGCGAAATACTTCGCATTCTGAAACCGGAAGGCATTTTTCTGATTGCCTGCGAAGCCAGCAACCCTCACAACACGACTTGGACCGACCGCATCGAAGGGATGTCCGTATATACCGCCGAAGAGATTAAACACAAGCTCGAAAATTGTGGGTTTGTCCACGTCCGCACTGACAAGATGAAAAAAGAAAGTATCTGTGTCACGGCACAAAAAACAAAAGAACCGACTCAATACTCAAACCTATGAATACATTACGAAAACTCCAACATTATATGGGAAAACGGAAAGCTTTGCTACCGCTTTCCATGTGTATCTCGGCAGTAAGCGAAGTGACGGGTATGCTCACTTATGTCTTTATCTGGCTGATCGTGAAAGGATTTTTTGATACATACTGCAACGGGCCTCCCGCGGAAACCATACAATACGCCGGTTGGG
>OGDS01002630.1_pt1 | contig 10274 bp, 9 predicted proteins | sample 1570351 | NCBI WGS metagenome assembly OGDS01 (sample SAMEA2581974, study PRJEB24529) | metagenome | biome: Human gut stool | place: China | collected 2011
AGCGCCACTGGGTTGCCGCCCAGCGTGGTAATGTAGTGACCCCAGCGCATCTTATAAAGGAGCGGGATGGAAAGGAGCAGCACCAGTAGGGCCATGTATACGCCACTTTCCACCTGGAAGATATCCCCGCCGCCAAAAGCGCGGTAGGCAGCGGGCAGCTTACTGACCGGGGTGCCGCGGGTAACGATGAGGGCCAAGCCCCGGTACAAAAACGAAGTGCCCAGTGTGATGATAAACGCATTGATACCGGTAAAATGGATAAGCGCGCCATTTATAAGTCCCATAAGAATCCCAGAAAGCAAACCGACGAGGATAGCCAGCCAAACCGGGATATTCTGCTTCATACAGAGGGCTGTAAAGATAGCGGATAGAGACAGAATGGAACCAACCGAAAGATCGATACCGCCGGAAGCGATAACGAAGGTCATGCCGATGGCAAGCAATAGCTTAAAGGAATTGGCCTCCAGAATATTGATAAGATTCCTGCCGGTAAAGAAGATGCCGGTGCGCAGGCTGAGGAACAATCCCAGCAACAGGCAGAAGCCAATAAGCATCCATAGGGTAGCGTGGCGGCGGAAAAATCGCTTCATTCGGCCACCCCCTGTTCTCGCTCCAGGATAAGATGGTGCAGTTCCTCCGGAGAGGAATTCTTCGCCATAATATCGGCAATACAGCGACCGGCTCGCATAACAAAAATACGGTCCGCGACATCAAATACCTGGTAGATATCGTGGCTGACAATAAGGAGGGTATGGTCCTCCTGCCGCAGGCGGCGCAGCAGCTGCATGGTCTGGTGGGATTCCCGGATGCCCATAGCGGCGGTGGGTTCATCCAGTAGAAGCAGACGGCCGGGCTGCAGCATGGCACGGGCAATGGCAATACCCTGGCGTTGGCCGCCGGAAAGCACTCGGACCGGCTGGGTGAGGTCTGGGATCGTGATCTCCAGGCGCTTCAGCAGTTCGGCGGCTTCCCGCTCCATACGGCAGCGGTCCAGGAAAGGGCCGTGCATCCGTTCGTGGCCAAGAAAGATATTCTCATAACTATTTTTCCAATCGTCCAGGGAAAGGTCTTGATAGACGGTGCGAATGCCCATCTGCAAGGCCTGTGCAATGGTGAGGCGAGTGTGCTCCCTGCCCTCCACCGTGATGGTGCCTGCATCCGGTGCGCGATTGCCGGAAAGGAGCTTGATAAGGGTGGATTTGCCGGAGCCATTATCCCCGACGATAGCGGTGACGAGGCCCTGCTGCACGGAAAGGGAAACATCACATAGGGCAGAGATGGGGCCGAATGATTTGCTTATTCCGTTTACAGATATAATATCGTTCACCACTGCCGCACCTCCTGCCTCATAAAATCGAAATTAGATATATCGTAGCATTATAATCGTTATGCGTCAATAAGATAAACGAATCTTTCGCACATCATGACCGTCGTTCCGTTATGCCGAATCTCAAGTCAAAAACGCGTAAAGGAAAGGCCACGGCATTTGCCGCAGCCCAGTCTTGTTATTATTCCGCTGTGAGAGCATATTTTTGACGGTAGGAACTATATTCGCGGTCGAAAATCTCCCCGCTGCCGCGGATGCTTTGCAAAACCTCGTGACGATGGAGGTTTTGGTCATCACCCTCTATCATACAGCAGGCAATATTGGAGCAATGGTCACTGACGCGTTCGAGATTGGTGAGGAGATCCGACCAGATAAAGCCGGCTTCAATGCCGCAACTGCCCTGCTGCATCCGCCGGATATGGCGAGTACGCATTTCCTCCTTGAGATCATCAATAACCTGCTCCAGCGGCTCCACCTGGCGGGCAGCCTGCACATCGCCTGATACAAAGGAATCATAAGCCAGAGCGGTAACTTCACGAACAGCGCCTGCCATGGTGGCATATTCCTGCAGAGCAGTTGCAGAAAAAGCGATACCTTTTTGCTGCATTTCCTCTGCCGATTCCAAAATGTTTACACTGTGGTCGGCAATGCGTTCAAAATCGCCAATGATCCGCAGATATTCTGCTGCAAGGGCACTGTCGCTCTCCCCTATCTTGCGGGCGCTGAGTTTGACCAGGTAACTGCCGATGATATCCTCGTAATGGTCAGTCTTGGCTTCATCCTCACGGATATGTTCGGCGGATTTTTGATTATAGGCGGTGATGGCGTTCAAGCTTTCCCGCAGCGATTCCATCGAATAGCTGGCCATATCGGCAATGAGCGCACGGCAGCGCTCCAGTGCAAGAGCCGGAGTAGCCAGCAGGCGCTCGTCCAGTTCGGCCTCCCGCTGGGGCTGTTTGCCTTCCGGTACCAGCCGAAGAACCAGTTTTTCCAACAGACCACCCATTGGCAAGAGGACCGCAGTGCAAAGAATATTAAATATGGAATGGGCTACTGCGATGCCCCACTCGCTAGCAGCCTGCCCCAGCAAAGCCGGAGCTGCCACGGCACGAACGACATAAAACAAGACGATACCAACCGTTGCACCGATGACATTGAAGTTGAGGTGGACCAGTGCTGCCCGGCGGGCATTTTTATTGGTGCCAATGGAAGAAAGCAGCGCTGTAACACAGGTGCCGATATTCTGTCCCATAATGATAGGGATAGCGGCACCATAGGTGACCTGCCCCGTGCTGGCCAGCGCCTGAAGGATACCCACCGATGCCGAGCTGGACTTGATAATGCCAGTGAGCACCGCGCCGACCAAAACACCCAAAATAGGATTGGAAAACATGAGGAAAATTTCACGGAACTGCGGAACATTTCTTAGGCTGGAAACCGCAGAGGACATGGCCTCCATGCCAAACATGAGCGTGGCAAAGCCCAGGAGAATCATTCCGGTATCTTTCTTTTTATCTGCCTTGCAGAACATATACAAAATGATACCGACGAGCGCCAATATTGGCGTAAAAGTGGAGGGCTTAAACATTTGCATCAAAAGGCTGCTTCCCTCGATACCGGAGAGGCTGAGGATCCAGGCCGTAACGGTGGTACCGATATTGGCGCCCATGATAACACCGATGGACTGGCGCAGCGTCATCAAACCGGAATTGACGAAACCGACAACCATAACCGTAGTGGCCGAGGAGCTTTGAATAACGGCGGTAACACCAAGGCCGGCCAGCAGACCCATCAAGCGGTTTTGGGTCATCTTTTCCAGCAACGAGCGCAGGCCACTGCCCGCCCGGCGCTCCAGGGCCTGGCCCATCAGATTCATGCCGAAGAGGAACAGACAAAGACCGCCAATGAGGTTCAATGCATTAAAAATAGTCATTATATTATTCCTTTCCCTTACTCTCCTTTTTAACTAAGATAAGAATAATAAAGAAAGGTCAAAACCATTATCAAGACTTTGTAAAATTCATGTAAAGTGTCGGTAAAAGTGAAGAGCCGCACTATGGCGGCTCTTTTTTATGGGCAAGTATTGAATCACATAAGCTGTTGCTCATTGATCATGAGCTTAAACTGGAGGCCAAGCGTTTCGGCAGCCTTGCGGCACAGCAGCATACGCTGCATGAAGATCTCGAAGTAATCCATGACTGAACTAAAATGGGTATCGACCGCCAGTTTAAGCTTGATAAGTGTGTGTGCTTCATTAATCTTCAGCTCTGCCTTTGTGACCGAGTAATTGACGCGATCGTGAATATCAAAGGTAGAAGGATCGGTATTATGCACACGGTTTCGGCGCACATCGCTCTTATCGGCCAGGATAAGGGCCGCCGCTACCGGACTGACCGGCACACCGGTGCCTTCATCATGGTTACCGATGGCGGAAACGATAATGGCGATCTCCTCCGGGTCAAACTTGAGGTGATCCAAAATACGGAACGCCATAATAGCACCGCTTTGGCTATGATCAACCCGGTTGATAAGATTGCCGATATCATGCAGATAACCGGCAATCTTGGCCAGTTCCACAGTGCGTTCCGGATAGCCAAGTGTTTGCAGAATATAGCCTGCTTTTTCGGCCACCAGTGTCACATGGGCAAAGCTATGCTCGGTAAAGCCCAGTGTGGCCAGGGCAGCATCCGCCTGGCGGATGTAGGTATTGACGGCTTCATTCTGGCGGATCTCTTCGTAGTTCAAACAATCACTCTTCTTTCATTTCTTTTTGGGGAATATTACAGTAAAGGTGCTTCCCTTGCCGGGCGTGCTATCCACAACGATTGCAGCATGATGGATGAGCGCGGCATGCTTGACGATGGAGAGTCCCAGTCCGGTACCGCCCACTTCCTTGGAGCGGCTTTTATCTACCCGGTAAAAACGCTCAAAGATGCGATCACGGCTTTCCTCCGGGATGCCGATACCTGTATCGGCGACAATAACACGGTCATCATCGGGGTAGCTCATCACCTGAACCTTGACACTACCGCCGGGATGATTGTACTTGATGGCGTTATCGCAGAGATTAAAGATCATACTGTAAAGCACCGGCGGGATACCATCCACGAAGGCAGATTCTCCCCGTAAAGTAAGATCCACATGGGCTTCTGCCGCCGCAGCTTGAATACTGTCGACGGCATTTTCCGCAATGCGGTAAAGATCTGCCTGTTGGCGCTGCATTCCGGCCGCGCCGCCATCCAGCTTGGTAAGGTTGATGATATCCTCCACCAAAGCGGTCAAACGCAGGGACTCCTGCCGGATCTTATGGGCAAAGGGCTTGATATCCTGTTGCTGCACCATACCGTTTTCCATCAGTTCAGCATAGCCGGAAATTGCATGCAGCGGGGTCTTGAGCTCGTGGGAAACATTCGCGGTGAACTCCTGACGGATCTGCGAGCTTTTTTCCAACTTATCCTGATCTTGACGGATCTGTGCCTGCTGGAGCGCCATACGCCGCAGCAGCGGCTCAATCTCGGCGTATTCCTCCCGACCCACATACTGGCTGGGTTCATCAAGATTCAAGGAGTTGATAGGCTCCACAATAGTACGGGAAAGACGGGACGCCAGTAGGAAAGACAGCACCAGTGCCAGCAGTAGGATAACGCAGATGGGCTGAGCAAACCCGACCAACAGCACCCATACCGAATGCTGTGCCGCAGATAGACGAATAATGGTGTCATCTGGTAGAAGACGGGCGCAGTACAAATTACGACTGGCCAGCGTATCGGAATATCGAGAACTTTCGCCGGTACCATTTTGCAGTGCCTGCTGAACCTCCGCACGCATCAGGTGATTTTCCATACTGCTGGCATCACTTTGGTTATCGTAGAGGACGGTGCCATCAGCGTCGATCCATGTAATGCGGTAATCTTCTGCAGTAAGTCCGTCAAAGAATTCTTTTCCATCAAGGGTGACACCTTGTGCTACGACTTCGGCTCCCATACGAAGCTGCTTTTGCTGGACACCGGTAAAATAGCTATACAGCACACCCATAATAAGTACCAGAGAGAGAACAAGCACTATAAGGGCTGCCAGCCAGATGGAACGAAAGATTTTTTTACTCATGGGCAGCCTCCAGCTTATAACCAACACCACGCACCGTTTGCAGGATATCCCCTGCTGCGCCCAGCTTGGTACGCAGGGTACCAATGTGGACATCGACCGTGCGGGTCTCGCCGTAATAATCGGTGCCCCAAACGGCGGAAAGCAGACGGTCGCGGCTGAACACCTGACCAGGGTTTTCCAAAAGCAGCCGCAGCAGATCGTACTCCTTGAGCGTGAGGGTAACCGGCGTACCGTTTGCCTCTACCACATGGCGGCCTTCATCCATGAGAATGCTGCCCTGCCGCAAAACGGCTGGAGCGGACTTGGGGCCGGCTCGGCGCAGCACTGCCCGAATGCGGGAGACCATTTCCATCATACCAAACGGTTTGGTGAGATAATCATCCGCGCCTAGATCCAATCCGATAACACGGTCATATTCCGTACCCTTGGCGGTGGCCATTATGACAGGAATATCAGCGGTGACGGGTGCCGCCCGCAGCTTTTTCAGGATGGAGATACCATCCTCGCCGGGCAGCATAATATCCAGTATAACTAGCTCCGGGGTTTCCCGATGCATGGCCTGCCAAAATTCCTCACCATCAGCGCAGCCAACGGCGGAAAAACCCGCTGCACGCAGGGCATATACCATCAGATCACGAATGCTGCTATCATCTTCTACACAATAGATCATGGTGTTTCCCCCTATCCGTTCCATTTTATTGTATCATACTTCCGCAATGTATGGAACAACAACTTTACAAAGTAAATTCTGTGTAAAATCTCATTGTAAAATGCCGAAATGAACAGAAATAGTACATTTGCCACGCTTTTGATGCCGGACCGGTATATTTCTGTTAATTCAGCAAAAACTATCCGCACAGCAAATAAATGGAGAGGGAGTTTGAATAGATATGAAAGCTACTGGAATTGTACGGCGCATTGATGATTTGGGGAGAGTAGTAATTCCCAAAGAGATCCGCAGGACCATGCGTATCCGTGAGGGCGACCCGCTGGAGATCTTTGTGAGCAACGAAGGCGAGGTCATTTTTAAGAAGTATTCCCCTATCAGCGAGCTGGGCAGCATTGCGGCGCAGTACTGCGAGGTACTGTACCGGACGGCCGGTTATCCGGTACTCATCACCGACCGGGACCATGTGGTGGCGGTCAGCGGCATCAGCCGGCGGGAGGTGCTGGAGCGCAGGGTATCACCGGGCCTGGAGGATCACATTGAGAACCGCAAAAGCTATATGGCGGGCGATGGGCAGCCCCTGCAGCCCATTGAAGGCATGGCCTATTACGCACTGGCGCAGTCCCCTATCATCTCCTCCGGGGATGTATGCGGCAGTGTGATGTTCCTGCAAAACAAGGAGAATGACCGTCCCGGCGAGGCCGAACAGAAGCTTATAGCGGCGGCGGCAAGCTATCTGGGCAAGCAGATGGAGCTATGAGCAGAATAGAAGAAAGGCCCACCTCGAAGGGAATTCGGGGTGGGCCATATTTTAGTGCTTAGGGATTACTCTTCATCTTTTTTAGTGAACTTTTTAGCGCCGAAGCAGAGAGCGTCTACGGCTGCCAGGCCAACAAAGACCTAGCCAATGTTACCAGGAGCCGCGCCGGTACCAGGGTTCTCCTTGGTGCCGTTATTGTTTCTATCGGGGCAGGTGATGATGGTGATAGAACCGGTGGACTTGGTGTAGCTGCACTGATTACTGCAGTACTTGCTGTCACCTCCAAAGGTGTGATCCGCACGGGATTCGGCTTTCTCATAAGCTCAACAACAGGTGGCTCCTCAGTTGGGAGCTACTGCGCAGCAGAATCCACGACCTTAATTGACATGGTGACCGCAAATGAGGCAGACTGAATTGTATTAACACCAGTACTAGTGTATTGCATAGGTTCCCACTTTCATTTTGATAATTGGAGTGGAATCCCCTAGGGGATTGTTGGAACTATACTTCCTAATTTTCATCCTAATTCTACCATCACATTCAATACAATGCAACCATTTATGTGAAATAGAACATGATAAAATAACTTAGTGTCATTTATTTTTAATATATTTAATTAGAGAAAATTAATTAGAGAAAAGCGCAAGAGCCACCAGCAAACTGATGGCCCTGTTTTGTCTAGGTGTACTTTGCCATGTATTCCGCCAAAGGAGGAATGTTTTCTGCTTTCCAATAGCGGCGGCAATCGGTCGTGCGTTCCAACAGGCAGGTATTATACAGCTCCCGCCTTAGGATGGCTGGATCATGAAAAGTTGTCCATCCATCCAGCAGGTCATTAATCTCCGATTCCGTATAATCCCGGCCGGACTCTATTTTATCGGAAAGATAGTAGACCGCCAAAAGCAGTTTTTTTCGTTTAGCCGGCATGGCAATGATCTGCTCTTTTTCATTAAAAAATGAACGCAGCTCCGGAAACTCGTTTGGGTTCATTTCGCATCTCCCCTTTCGGAAAAATTATAGCATAGCAAGCGGAATATGTCTATCTTGCTCCGGCACGCATCCAGCATACAATTGAACATATCCATTGACCTATTACATTAATGGGTGCACCCGTGCTGGGATTTGATTGCGTCCGGTCTTCTTCATCAGTTTGTACGATAATGACACCCACTTCCTGCGACTTAGCAACAATATTTCCATACTCATCCACCGCCATGTTGTCATTCAGACACGGGGCCAGTACTGCCGATTCTTCCGGGGAAATATCCGGAAAGCTGCCGCCGCTAATCCCAACGATTTTCCCTATCTCCTCTGGAGCAGAAAACAGTGGGTGTCCATTTTCCGTAATGAAGGTTCCGCCGGTAATAGCGATTTGTGCAGTAACACCGCCTTGTGCCGCAGGAACAATATGAAAAATTGCTCCGCTTTTGCTGCTGATCTGATTGCCGGGGCCAAGTGTGAGAATAACACGGGCAGCATTAGTGGCCGGCGTAAATGCAATGGCGTTGGTGGGGATGCTCGGATTCGTAGAGTTGTTTTCTGTAAACAGCGCTGTATTCTCAATCGTGAGGCTCCCCGCCTACATCAAAATACCGGCCGCGCCGCCCAGCTTAGCATTCTTAATAGAAACCTCCGCGTCACCATTGCACTCAATGACATACCCTTGTGCACTAAATAGGTCACCGCCATCCACGAGAATATCAACGCCCGTATTTCCCTCAACTGCATTGGATATTTGCAAGCACCAGCCATGGTAGCTAAGAGCCTGCATTTCTGTATTATTGACCTCAACACGGGTATAGCCATCATTATTGATTTGGATACCACGGGATGCCTCGATTTTCAAATCCTCCAAAATCAATACTGTAGGCCGCTCCTCATCATCGCTGCCGCAAACTTCTATAATTGGGTAAGCAGAGATATTGAGCATACCATTTTTGATCGTCATTTTGGCACCGTCCTTGATTTTGAAACAAGCTGTAAGCTCATGTCCATCCAAGTCCAAAACTGTATCAAAATCAACCACAATTGCTTCTCCAAAATCCATATTGAGGTACTCCTCCTTAAGGATAATACTTTCGCACTGATTGGCAATTGCCTCGTCGAACTCATCTTCCCAATACACTTCTACTGCTGCAGCTGTGACAAAGAGCATCAAAACAGCCAGAAACGCTTTCATTAAGAGCCCACACATTTTTCCTAATCTCATGTCATACCCTCCGATGTCATCATTAAATTTTGGTGATCAAATTTTTGCTTCCCGTTTCCATCCTCATTCATTATATCGGATATCGACTTTTTTCGACAGTACACCGCCTACGATTTCCTCCAAAATGGTTACTGAAAATTTCTCTGATTATTTGGTGATATTGCTTGTTTTCATGGACAGTGACTCGTTTTTAGAGTATACTGATAATAATTAAAAACTTTTCATGCAAAAAGAGGTTCCCTATGAAGAAGATCCTGATGCTGGGCACTGGCGGTACCATTGCCTCCGAGATCACTGAAAGCGGGCTTTCTCCGCAGCTAACTACCGAGCAAATCCTGCACTACTGCCCCGATATTTCCGATTTTTGCAGTGTGGACTGCTTGCAGTTATGCAATCTGGATAGTACCAACATCGCCCCGGAGCACTGGCAGCGAATGGCGGATTCCATCCGAAAGGAATATAACCACTATGATGGTTTTGTATTAACACACGGTACCGATACCATGGCTTATACTGCCGCCTCGTTAAGTTACCTTATCCAGTACAGCAAAAAGCCCATTGTACTGACCGGCAGCCAAAAACCCATCAATTTGGAGATCACCGATAGCAAAACCAACCTGGTGGATGCCTTCCACTACGCTGCCAACGAGGATGCCCACGGGGTTTCTATCGTATTCAATGGCCGGGTGATCCTAGGGACCCGCGCACGCAAAACACACTCCAAGAGCTTTCAGGCGTTTTCCAGCATCAATTACCCTGAGCTGGCTGTCATTCAAGACGGTCGACTGCTGAATTACATCACCCAGGAATATCGAGAAAAACCGGTATTCAGCGATAAATTAGACCCTTCTGTGGGACTGATCAAACTGGTACCGGGGCTGGAAGCAGATTTTTTGGAATTTATGCTAAGCAAAAAAGATGGTGTTGTTATCGAAAGTTTCGGCGTTGGCGGTATCCCGACTGCAGGGGCAAAAAGCTATTACGATGTGATCAGCAACGCTGTTCAGACTGGGAAAACCGTAGTCATGACAACTCAAGTCCCCAATGAGGGAAGCGACCTATTGTTGTATCATGTAGGCAACCGGCTGAAAACCGGCCTAGAGGTGCTTGAAGCCTACGATATGACCACAGAAGCCGTTGTTACCAAGCTGATGTGGATCTTAGGGCAAACGAGAGAACCTCAGAAAATTGAACAACTGTTTCA
>OGDS01002631.1_pt1 | contig 10269 bp, 16 predicted proteins | sample 1570351 | NCBI WGS metagenome assembly OGDS01 (sample SAMEA2581974, study PRJEB24529) | metagenome | biome: Human gut stool | place: China | collected 2011
CACGCGGTCTTTATTGCTGTTTGACACACCACCTGCGGCCAGTTCTGCAGCGGTCAGCTGGTAACGAACCTGAATATCAATTTCCTGCCCGGTCATCAGGGTGAAGGAGTTATTGATTTTGAAATGTTCCATAACGGTACGGTCAGTATACCCGGTCATCAGCGTGCTGTTCATGCGCTTCCACAGGTCCGGGAATACGCGAATGGTATTCGGCAGGTGGAAGTTTTTGGACAGTTTGATGATGTCGAACAGTGGGTCGTTGAGCATGTTAAACAGCTCCTGACCGGTGGCGGTGGTGTAGTCGACGGTCGCCTTAGTCACGGTCACATTGCTGTTATTGAACAGACCGGACATTCCCAGTTGTGAGTCACCGAAGTACGCCACTTTCTGACTGTGTTCTTCATAGCCACGATATGCCAGCTGCTGCTGCATAGTGTCAATCGGCATGTTCTGAGACGCAGTGGTGCGCAGCTCGTCAATGCTGTAGTGACACTCGATGCCGCCGTAGTTCAACGGTACAGTGTGGAGTTTTGCAGACTGAGCAACGCGTGGTAGGTCCATAGCGTTTGCGCCGATGAACTTCCCAACCGTAACACCATCGTATGACCGGTACTGCCAAGTCGTTGCAAACTCAGGAATGCCGGATACGACCGGGATATCCTGCAGATAGGTGATATCCGCATACGGCGTTGCATAAATGGTCTGCTCAACCTGTGCCAGCTGAGAGATATAGAACGCGATACCACCGTCAGCATCACGGAATTCAGCCGGAACGTTGATGGCATTCTGACCGTCCAGATACTGTTTAACCCACGGGTTGCCCGCAATAGTCTGTGCGTCAAGTACAACGCTGTTTAACTTATCCATTATTAACCCCCAACAACCAGAGACAGTTTAGCCAGACCACCGGCGGTTGCGGCAGTGAGAAATTTAGCGCCAGTAATGGCGACTGATGCGGTAGCTTCGGAACCGACCGCTTTAGCGAAATCACCGGTCCGAGTCGCACCAACACGCAAGAATGCAGCGTCACCGGCATTGACGTCTTCTGCTACTGTCACCCAGATTACGCCAGCGGTGAGCACAGATGCCGGACGGTCAACCGGAGCACCGAAAGTTGCACCATCAGCGTAAGAGCGGTTCAGTTCACGAACCAGTACGCCCACGAAGTCGCCAGCTGTGGAGCTGGCAGTCGCAGCCTTAAAGCCTTTCTCGCCGCTACGTACAACACCTTTACCATATGCGACGGTTGCGGTGTCATCGTTGATTTTAGAAACGATATTCGCTACTTGTCCGTCGGCGACCATCCCGGTAAAGGCTGCGTCGTGATTCAGACCGTAGCTGGTTGCAGTAATAGCCATCTATGTCACCCTTATTTAAGTTTACCAGTCTGACGCAGCAGTGCTTCTTGTGCGCGGGACAGTACAGGTTTTGCGTCGGCTACCGGCTGTTTGATGTCTTTAGCGCCATCTTTAGCCAGTTGCTCAAGTTGTGAGTCTACCACAGGTTTCACCGGTTCTTCTACAGCCATGTCGAAAGCGGCTTCAACATAGGCGGTAGATTTTTCAGCCCAGTCAACAGACGGACGTTTAACGGCGAGAGCGGCACGTTTGATTGCAACCGGGTCCATGCTGTCACAGGTGAATTCATCGCCAGCAACTTTACGCGCTGAGGTGGTAACACGTGCAATTGCTTCCACGCGTGCTTTCAGGGCTTCGTCGCTGCATTTGGTGGTCAGGTCGGCAACCTGTTCCAGTGCTGCGTCGAGTTGGGCCTGTACGGTTTCTTTGGCGGCTTCGGCGTCACTGACACGCTGTTCCAAGCGTTTGAACGCGTCTACCACCGCAGCATCCGCCACATCAACTTTTAGCCCGGTGTCAGTGGTGATTTGATACATGGGTTTTTTCTCCATATTATCGAAGATACGCGCCATTGCACCCGCACGAGCACGGTCAACAATTGCAACGTGGTTAATTTTAATCTGAGTCTGTCGGAAGTCGTATGGTTCACCTTCCGGCGTTGTCCCTGGTGTGTCATCATACACCGCCGTGTAACCCGCTGACAACTCACACTTACCGGTTTCGACAGCCTTAATCGCGTCTTCATCCTTGATAACCATGTCCACAATGACGAAATCGCCGTCCTGACGACCAACACTCGTTACAACACCGACTGAAGTGTTACGGTACGTGGAGGCATTAATAAGCGTAGGAGGATGGTTATTCGTGACATCTGCGCCGAGATAGCTTTGAAGTGATTCATCGTTAAACACTTCTTCGGCGGGACGGTATACACGGATAATGTCGTTCGGTGCGCGGTCTTTCAGTCCCAGTTCCGAAGCGAGATATTCCTGAATACCAGTACGAGCGGCTTTACCCGGCACACGCAGGAATCCCTCATCCGTGTAAACACGTTGGGAATTCAGTGCGAAACTTTTACGGTCATTGTGTGTTACGGTGATTTGCATGTTGACGAGTCCGTCAGAGTATGCCATAGTGATAATCGTTGAACACATGATACATATATTTCACAGGAGATACAACATGACCGACATGGTCAACCATCCGTCACACTACACACAAGGTAGTATCGAATGTATCGACGCTATTAAGGCCGCCACCGTTGGTAAAACCGGTATCGAGGCGGTATGTGTGGCGAATGTCGTTAAATATCTGTGGCGCTACGAAGAGAAGAACGGTCTGGAAGATGTGAAAAAGGCCCGTTGGTATCTCGAGCGCTTGATTAATGAACTGGAGAACAAGTAATGAGTAACGATTTCATCGCCCAATGTGAAACTGAATTAGATAAAATCGACACCATTTTAAAACCATACGCATACGAAGTGACAACCAACCGCGGTACGACATATCTGGTCCGCGCGGGTAGTGTGGCGCATAACAACGCTGTTATGTTCGGGTATAAACTGAAACCGTTGTATGAGGGCGAGTGATTATGCCTATTTACATGAGACTCAAAGGTAATGGTACTACAGTCGTATTTGGTCTTTATGACAGTCGGGCCGAAGCGGAACGGGTATGCAACGTGTTAAAAGCATTAAATGATGCGTGGGAGTTTTACATATGATACCACGCTACCCAACCGGAACACTTGTGAAGTTATTCCCCGATGGTGTCGTTACCGGTACTGTTGAAAATGTTGTCGCAAATGACCCGCCGCAGTACTGGGTCAAATGTGACGATGGTAATTACAGCTGTCACGCACAGCGCGATTTGAAACGAGTGGGGGCATTGTATGGACCTTCTCATGCTTAGTGTCGGCGTTGTGATTTGGGTCGTATATTTAAGTTGACGAGTTCGTCAGGGATGACGTATACTCAGTTCATCAACAACAGAGAGGGTTTGAGAGACAAATGAACACATTACTTCCCGGCTACAACCGCCCCGTATCAGAGGTGCACATTGTTGATAAAGAACTGTTACAGGTCGCACAACAGCTTGCACGCAAGCATGAAGATTGGGCGCTCGCTAATGCTGCATTACGTGAGGCATATGGAAAATGAACTATAAACCAATTAAAGCGGTAATGCTGCACAACAATGACCGGATTATCGATGTGGACGGTGTTATCACCGTAACAAACTTTAAAATGAACTTCCTCGAAGATATCGTGACATTCACTGCAACCAAAGAGGACGGTTCAGCATCTGAGCGCTGGATAGCGATGGACCGACTTGTCAATAGGGTGGTGAACTAATGGGTATTATTAAAGGTGTACTAATCATCCTGCTTGCAGGGTGGGTAATTCTGGCAACAATCGCCACGCTTCCTCTGGAACTGGAATACAAGTGGCAGGCATGGGCAATTGTTGCATTTGGTCCTGTTGCTGTATTTGCCGGACTGTGGGAAGTGTTGAATCGGGTGTTCAGAGGACGCGGGAAATGATTAATGTACTCAACTTCATTGCTGACCACTGGTTCGGAACGTTGGTATTTGGCTACTTACTGTTCCTGGGTGTTGAAAGTTTAATTGAAACATCTCGACATCACTCCCGATTTCTTTGAGGCGTGTTGTTTGCGTAAATCTGCCGAAAATCGTTATGGATTCAGTGAGAATCATGGGAGTAATTGTTTCATTTCTTCGAATTGATATATCTTTCCACTTTAGCCCGTGGGGTTGCGCGGGCTACACACCTACACCTCACTGGTTGCCCCGGAAAAGTGGGAACACCGTCGACAACTGGTAAATCATCCCATCGAAATACGCCCGGACCATACCCCACATCGCGTTTGGCGACCTCCACGTGGCTATGACGTACCCGTTCATCCTGTGACGTTATCCATGTGAAATACTCAATACCAGAATTAACCTGGCGAATACGATTCATGTCACCCTGTATCTTCCCATACTGGTCTGTGGCAATTAATTTAGCACGACGCTCCGTGACACCAAATTGTTTAACGAGTGCTTCCTCGATGTAACTGGGGCGCATACCGTTACGCATATTGGTCATGACAATGTTCTGCACCTGCTCCAGATACTGAGCCGGAATTGACTGAATGAGTTTGGCATTCTGATACGATGCCGCGCTGAGATATTCCTGCAGCTGTGTATCGCCGCCGTACAGATTGATAGCGAATGAGCGGGCGTTATCCTTTGCCGCAGTCTGTACAAACTGTGACGCAATGGTCTCAGCCTGGCGACGAGCAAACGCGCCAAGCCACCGTGTGAGCAACTGGTTAATCGCCGAGGTAATAGTGTCACTCCAGCCGTCAGCGGTGTACTCCGGCGCAAGCTGTTTCACCAGTGGTACAATGTTGGTGTCCACATCCTCACGAACAAGCTGGGCAACCCGTTTCAGCTGACGATAATAATTTAGTTCTGTTTGTCGTGACATGCTTGACGGCCTCGTCAGTATGGTGTAGAGTGTACATATTATCACAGGAGAGACAAAATGACATTACCTGAACTATTGCGTCAGGAATTACTAAAGCGTGGCGGTCGGCATGAGGTGTCATTCCGCCCACTCCGCACCGAAGCGGAACGCGCGATTGATGAAATGGTTCGGTTGTCCGGCGTGTCAATCGGTGCGGCCAAGATTCTGTATGATGCGGGGTATCGGAAGGGTTAAACCAAACTGGCCCGTTACTGGGCCAGTTTTTCCATTATCTCATCGTGTGACAGTCCATCTGCAACATACGCGTTGTAGCGTATCCAGAATGCGTCCGTTGTCTGCTCGTCAGGTTCCGGGCGTTGCACAGTGGACATCTCTTTCTCAGTCTCTGACTGCTCATCAATCTGACCATCTTCAAACTGATACTCTTCAGCGGCTTCCAGATTGCGTTGCACCTGTGACACGGTGATAACACCCTCGGCGAGATACAACATGTCCTTATCGGCGCGGATTTTGGCAGCTTGGGCAATCTGCAATTCATTAGGCTGTGCGAGTGGTCGCCACTCATAGTTAAAGTCGTCAGGCCAGTAACCCAGTGCGCTACGTACCAGCACCTCATCAAGCTGGCGCAACCCCGGGTCAACCTGTGTCAGCTGTTTAGAGCGGATGGAGTTGTTGTAGTTGTTCATGTCTCCTTCACCCGTGGCGTTTAAACCTTTGGCTGAAGTACCGAACAGGCGCGTAACAGGAATATCAGCCGCACCACTAATCCACGTCATGAACGTCTCAAGCACTGGCGCAACACCGCCCAGGTCGAGCGTCTTACGTTCGTATGACTCATCACCGTCAAGCAGAGCCATTTGCACCAGTGACTTCATCTGACTGAACAGGGTGTAACGTGACACGATTGCATCATCTTGGTCACTGGCCAACTCATCGGATAATCCTTCACGTTTGACCACATCAACGTTGGCTTCCTGCATCAGTTCCGCAATACCGTCCTTCGATGCAACCATGTCCATGATGTCATCGAGGCATACGCGCAACTCACTGTCACCCCATCCCTGAGTCTGGACCATCTGGCGACGCGGCAAACGCTTACCATTGAAGCGCGCAAAATGGGTCCAGTGGATTTGCTGCCCACCACCGGTAATGGTGTAATACTCCGGCATCATGTAGTTGGGTGCCAGAATGTCCCAGGTGTTCAGGGTGAGCGGTGACATGTCGTGACGGTCAAACACGATACAACGCTTCAAATCACCTTTGCGAATACGGCGCACGTCGAGCGGCCTTGACAGGTCCTGCCCGGTCAGCATGAGAATACCACCGCCACCATACAGACGCGCCCATGTGACAGCCTCTTGTACGATAGCAGGGACCATCAGACGGTCTTCTTCGATGCGAATGTCATCGGCTTCCTTGCACTTGATGGTGCGCCACTCGCGGCACATGTCTTCTGCGGGTATTTCCACAATCTGACGGGCCAGCCAGTTTGATTGGTAGGCATTGTCCAGGGATTTCCAGTCGCCTAAATTGGCGTATGTGAACATGTTATGAGAGCGTTTCGCTTTCCACGTTCCAAGACCAGACACGACGTTTACCAGTCCGTCGGTAGTCCGGGCTGGCATGAGATGAAGGTTTGTTTTAGCAGCCTTAGCCATGTTTATAAAATCTCCGAAACGGTTGCTTTGCCATTGTGGAGCATTTGACTAATTGCGTCACACATTGGGTCAATCTGGTCATCGTGAGCGTGTGTATCATCGGCAGTGAACGCTTCACACTCCGTAACGAAGTCATGAACCCATGGGGCATCTTCGGGTATCTTAACATATCCTGACTCAATGTAACCCTGTACATCCATCACGCGGGTTAATTTATTTGCCGCCGGTCCACGTGGTATCTCCCGCACGGGTATCACGGGCTTAATTTTGCGGCGAATCTTCTGGATAAGTTCTGTACCGGATGATTTATCTTCGACAGCCATGTAACGCAAACGACCGTTTTTGTCATTGCGGTGCTTGTTCCAGAAGTCGGGAATTTTTACCTCAAGCTCATACGCTTCGAACTTGTCACGCATGACGTCCAGCAGATACAGGTATCCATCCTCACCGAGTCCCCACAGTTCCGCAACCTGATAGTCGTTGTGCTCTTTGGCTTTCTGCGCCGTATCGATAAATACTGCACGATATTTGAGAGGTGGCACAACGGTATAACGTCCGAACCACGACCCCTTCAGAATGCCGCCACCGAGCGGTGAGGGGCGTTGCTGCATCTGACCGGAGAACATGTACGAGTTTTTCTTCTGCATCGCCTTGAGAGCGTCCAGAGAGTGTTTCTGAGGCCACAATGCGTGTTCGGTCGGTAAACCCTCGTCAACGATGGCAGGGAGTACCAGGTGACGGAAATTGTATTCCTCATCCTTCAACAACGTACCGCAGAAATCTTCTTCGTGGAGACGCTGCATGATGACGATACACGGTGTCTTCGTGGAGTTAAAACGTGATTTGATTGTTTCATCCCAGCGACGGTTAACACCGTTACGTTTTGGGTCAGAATACGCGTCATCTGGTTTTAACGGGTCATCGATGATAATCGCACCGCCGAAGCCGTTACCGTTCTCAAAGTCGTCCAGTTTACCGGCACCAAAACCAGTGATAGGACCGCCCGCCGCCGTCGCATAGAACACGCCGCCCTGGGCAGTACCCCACGCTTTCTTCGAATCCTTGTTCGCCTTGATGGTCACATGAGGCCACAGTTTCTGAAACTCTTCAGACTTCAAAACTGATTTGATTGATTCGGAGTTATCCAGTGCGAGAATATCTGCATACGACAGATGAATAAATTCACACTTCGGATTTTTAACGTAACACCACGCTGAAAATAATTTAACAGCCAGTTCGGTTTTTGAATAACGCGGCGGCATGTTAATTATTAAATGAGTGGTACGTCCGTAAAATACATCCATCAGCGCATCACAAATTACATGATGGTGGTCACTGAATACAAATTTAGTCCCTTTTAAAACTTTGAAGAAGAAACGAGCAAATAAAGTAAAATCTTCCTCAAGTGCGAGGCGCAGTAATTTCAATTCTTTTGGAGAATTAAAATTCATCGTTGAACGCCTTTTTAAACACTTTCACATCTTCGGCGGTAATATTGATATTTGTATTCACATTATCCAGACCGCCGGACAACTGAATCAATTGCTTATCCAGTCCCATTAGTTTCGCTTTACCGAGCACTGCCGCCACAGCTGCGGATGATTGCGGCGTCTCGGCAGACAGTGCAACGTTTTTAATTTCTTCCAGTTCTGCAACGAGTGAATCAACTGTCACATTGTGGCGCTTTGAATGAACTTGACGAAGTGAGGCAATTCTCCCCGCAACAGCCCCGTTATCTAGCATTTCAGATGCACGTTTGGCGATGGTGTTCACGGCCATGCGGGAAGTGTTATACGCGCGACGATATGACTCGGACGCATTGCCCGTTTCCACAAATGCCTGAGCAAACTTTTCCTGCTGCTCTGTCACACCATGTTCGTTAAGTTTAGCCCTCGCCATGATAGTCCCCACGTTATTGTCTCTAATGCCACGATTTTACCATGACTGTACCGTCATTGCCACATACCCCGATGAAACTCGTTCGGGGTACTTCATCGGGGTATCAAAAACTCTTTAACTTTCAGTACTATACTACTTATTACCCTTATACCCTTATAAAATAGTAATTAGTAGTAATAGAAAGTATATAATATATAATATAAATGTAGTATAATACATAATGTATAGCTTATAAGGTTTATAAGGGGGAAGAAGGGAAGAATGTACGGGGTTTTCGGTTATGCGCGTAACCTGCTGATTGTGAAAGTAAATTCGCCACCCCGATGCCTCGGGTATTTCGGGGTGTTTTCGGGTAATCGTTCACTTTTTGATCGGAATGAAATTATACGGTAGTACACTGTAATTATATTGTACTACAAAGTTGTTCACTTTTTGATCGGAATGAAATTAGCCTTGACGTCATCGCGTGGTATTGACGGATTCGTCAACCACTGATACACTCATTCTATAAATTACAGAGAGGATTTCACCAGTGACTAGCGAGCTGATTCTTTTATTTCTGTCGGTAAATCCTGACTCCACTTTTAATGAGATGACAAAGTGCATGCGTATCAACGTGGGGTCAGCTTACTCAACAGTTGGTAATCTTAAAAAGTCTGGCAATATCGTATCGACGTCTGAGAGGCCGCGACGGTACAGTCTCACGAAAGAATTTACCGCAAAAAGTGAAGTATACGATGAGTACGTTCACCGGGTTATTGCGGCTGGTGCCAGCACTGTGGAAAGTGTTGTCAAAGTTAGCGGACTGTCATCTTACAGGGTTGCATTGTCCATCAGAAGACTGAAGAATTTGAACAAAATATCGACGATTACCGGTATGGGAATCACGTTGAATGAATTACCCGTTGACTTAAAACTAAAACCCTGGACAACAAAAGAAATGCAAACGCTGGAAGATTTAGCGGGGAGGGTACCAATCTCTGAGATTTGTGAGACATTGGGTAGAACACGAAACAGTATTCAGATGAAGTGTCATTTGCTTGGGTTGTCACTGGTAACGCATACATGCAGGAAAGGACACCGCATGGTCGAACGGAAAACTGGAAAATGGGTCTGCAATGAATGTCACTCCCAGGCGGAAAGATTGAGACGTGTGGTTAATAAAGCATAAGTCCGGAACCACCTTGTTTGTGACCACAAGTCGCATTACAGCGGTGAATCGTAGAGAAATGGGGTGGGGGGTAACAAGTATGTTAACAAAACACTATCGTAGCTTCTTCATTATCAGAGGTATCGTGGTTGAGGATGAAGGTTATTTATGTGCTGACAAGGTCATCATGAAGTATTACGGTCGTCACTACGCCGGGAGGATTGGTGAATAAAGCCCCGTGAGGGGCTCATATTAATTAGTTCGGTGCAATAATGCCAGAGGCACGCAGTTGGGTAAGCAGGTCATTTAATTTTGTCGCCACCGTGTTAACAGCCTTAGTTGCCGAGGTAGCCACGACTGTCGCATCCTCTCCCGATACCGTCTGCGATCCGACATTGGAGACCGCTGAGCCTTGCGTAAACTTATTACCAGCCATTGCTGTTGATGCGGTTGTGCCAATGACCAGACTTGAAGTACCCGCGCCAATTGCGGTACGTGCTGCGGCGGCGTCCGCACCTGCGGCGATAACAGTAGGTTTCCCGGTAATATCACCCCACGCCACAGAGCCGCCACTTGAAGGGGTCACAGTTCCCATCATTTGAATCATTGTATTGTTGCGGATGATTGGCGCACCCAATGGTTGAATGTCATCAGTCATGACAGCCATTACAGCGTCAGCCAGACCCCGTGGGTCTACACCGACAACAGCTC
>OGDS01002636.1_pt1 | contig 10251 bp, 8 predicted proteins | sample 1570351 | NCBI WGS metagenome assembly OGDS01 (sample SAMEA2581974, study PRJEB24529) | metagenome | biome: Human gut stool | place: China | collected 2011
AAGAAAATGAAGATTTTTCACCTCAAAGAACATTTCAAACAATTCAAAACAGCTTTTAAGTCTTGTTCCGGTGGCTCATAAATATCCCCGTGCTTGTAAAATCGTCTTTCTCCAGAGTTATTCTTTGTAGTCACTTGGTGCGTATGAGAGCCGTTTTTACGCACGAGTTCACTTTAGGCAATCTGTCGGTGAGTGAGGAACCAATCTGGCGCACGAGAAGGACTGCCGATGATGTTCGTGCGTGGAAAGCCAAGTTCTACGCACGAAGCCACCTACAGTAATCATTTGTGCGTGGAGGAAGCGTTTCCACTCACGGAGCGAAAATGCGTCATATTCAGTTCTTCCCTTTGGAATTTGGCTTGACGTTCGGCGGAAAGATTGTCGCGCGGCCTTGCCTTTTGGCATTTTCCATCGCTAGCCGGAATGCTTCACCCAAGGACTTTGAGGATTGCCGGAGATATTCAATCATCTCGTTTTGATTAACACTCACTGACAGATCCGCTATCGCCAATGCCCGGATCATCGCCAGAACAGAAATCTCGTTCCCGCCCCATAGGGTTGTTGCCATTGAAATAATAGCGCTTTGTGTGATGTCAAGAGCCATCTGTGGATTCTTCGTCACATCGATGTCCGTGTTGAACCTCAGTAGTCCGCTGCCGTCTTGCAGTACTTCCAAAATCTTTTTCATAATCCTTTAATATTGATTGTTAATGATTTTCGCATCCAAAAAAATGGAATCTGTTCTTATATGTTTATATTGTCGGTGACTGAAATCTCCTTTGTCCTCTCAAAGCAGTGATATCCAATAATCCACTTGTTAAGTTTGGCAGGAACCGAGGTGAGCCTATCACTGAAGTATGGTTTATATTGAGTCATTTGAGGCGCTGAGAGGGAACAGCGAGTCAACCTCGTACTGCGAGAGTCCGAGGATGCGCCTGATCTGCCCATTGGAGGACCGGTATTCGCTCCGCAGTTTCCTTGCCAGATCCAGTTTTTGAGATTGGGTTAAATTTCTCAGACTGTCGGTGTTATAGCTGGACTTCACAATCCTGACGACTAGTGAGAACAGTTCTGAGTCAGTCAGGAATTCGCCATCGTCCAGTTCCGTTGCCAACTTTTCGTAAGCCTCAATATTCTTGCTGACCATATAGAAATATTGATGTGCGTTGCGGAACATTGCCATTCCCAACTTGATCGCACAATATTCCGTAGGTGCGATATGGCCGTTTATGATCCGAAATCCGACAGGAAGATGAGGATTTCTGCTTCGAAACATCTTTCGGAGTCCGATGTCGGGAACATCTGACAATCTTTTTGTGATCGGAACATCGTTGAAATAGTAGCGGCCTGTACCCCAAGGATAAGAGAATGGTGTATGTGACGGATTGACCACATAACCGTTACGGTTCACATAGACGATGGCCTCTCTCAAGGCTTTAAGGTCGTTTATCGGCTTCAGGCTCATTTGAAACTGATTGGAAAGTCTTCCTTGGACTTTCTTGGACAGATAACGCTTCAGCCTTTTGCGATACAGGGTGAAAAACTCATTGATGATGTTTTTATCTCCGCATAGTACTATGTGTAGGTGGTTGCTCATTATCTCAAAGGCGACGACCTTAAGTGCTGGAAATTCCGCTATGCATCTGGCCGTCAGATTCATAGCGAACCTGTAGTCATCGTCATCCGCGAACAATAGTGAAGTGAGATTCCCTGGTGTGTATAGGTGCCACCAGCAACCTCCGCTGAGGAATGTGGCCTCACACATTCGCTCGGATTCAAAGTAAGAAATTCGTTTCATAATTTATAGTTTATTCCGTGTGTGCTAATGCATTTTTCACGCACAGATGGTCAATCTTTTATGTCTCGTGCCTGAAATGCGGTTTGTCACGCACGGAGTGGTTTCTGGTGTCTCTTCGTGAGTGAGAAACCAGATTCCACGCACGGATCCCTACCGTCCCTTATCAATTGTTTCCGTCACGGATTCTCCGGTGCTCTTAAACGATAAATACCAATTATTCGCCACAATCCCTGAACGGAAACCGTACAGAATACCGAAAAATTGCGATTGCCAGACTTTCCGTGTCGCTGTATTTTTGCCGTGTCAAATTGAAAAGGTAAAAATGAGACAAAAGATTTTACTTCTGGTAATACTGATTGCGACTGGCTTCGCGGCTAACGCTCAGAGACTTACAATCGGTGGTTACGGTGAGGCGATGATGACCCGCAACTTCTATAGCGACGCTTGGCAGAGGTACAACCATCCGGAGCAATATAAAGACGATAAAAGTCACGGACGGTTCGACATACCGCACTTCGTCATCAATCTTGGGTACGACTTCGGAAAAGGATGGACGCTCGGCACGGAGATCGAGTTCGAGCACGGAGGCACCGAAAGCGCGGTCGAGCTCGAGGCTGACGAGGCAGGTGAATATGAGAGCGAGATCGAGCGCGGAGGCGAGGTCGCTTTGGAGCAGTTCTGGCTCCAGAAGGCTTTCAGTGACGCGTTCAAGGTCAGGACAGGAATGATAATCATCCCGGTGGGACTGACGAATGGTCACCATCTTCCGACCGAGTTCTTCACGGCCTACAGGATGGAAGGGGAGAACACTGTCTTTCCTTGCACCTGGCACGAGCCGGGAATCGAGATTCTGGGTAACCTTGGCAAATGGTCCTATGAACTGATGTTCCTTCCGGGACTTGACTCGGACAGATTCAGTACCGAGAACTTCATTCAGGGCGGGGCCGGATCCCCTTACGAATTCAAGATCGCGAACTCCTACGCCGGGGCGTTCAGGATTGACAACCATTCTGTCAAAGGCTTGAGGATGGGCCTTAGCGGCTACTTCGGATCAAGCTTCAACAACTCCCTCACGAAGAACTCCAAGTACAAGGACTGCAAGGGCGAGGTGATGATCGGCTCGGCGGACTTCACCTACTCGGGACACAACCTGATCGCCAGAGGATGCTTTGATTATGCTCATCTGAATGATTCCCAACAGATAACGGCGTTCAACAAGAACAATATGTCTAACGCTTCGCCTTCCCCTCGCAACGCTGTGGGATCCGATGCGATCGTCGGCAGCATAGAGGTGGGCTATGATATTCTTTCACTCTTCAAGAAGGAGAGCAAGTGCTACGCTTTCGCCCACTACGAGTACTACGATTCGATGTTCAAGGTGGCCGACGGCGTGCTGGACTACAAATGGTGCGGGAAGCATCGCATCGCCGCCGGCATCAACTGGTACCCGATCAAAGACATCGTCGTGAAGGCGGAATATTCAAAGCGCTTCTATGTCGCCCCGTTCAACAACGAACCTTCGATCACCTTTGGAATCGCTTTTAGTGGCTGGTTTTTGAGGTGATGATGCAAGTAATATAGGTAATAAATATTCAAAAAATACAACGACTATGAGACAAGGTTTTAAATTCGCGGCTGTGCTGATGGCTTCAGCTCTCGCCGTTGTGGCCTGCGACAAAAATTCCACAGACCCGACCTCCGCTAAGGAGGAAACGCTCCAGAAGGTCAACGAGACTTTCGTGGACAACACTGTGATCCCGACGTACAAGAACCTCGCTGACAAGTCGCTTGATCTTCAGGCGGCGATCGAGAAACTTCAGACGGCACCGACCGATGCCAATGTCAAGGCAGCCTGCGACCTCTGGAAATCCGCCCGCCAGTACTGGGAGTGGAGCGAGGCTTTCCTTTTCGGAGCCGCGTCCAAGTACAGCATCGACCCTCACATCGACACCTGGCCGCTTGACAAGGTCGCTCTTGAGAACCTTCTCGACAGCGAGAAGATGATGTCAGACATCGAGAACACTGTCGCCAACCTCAACAATGGACTTGTAGGATTCCACGGCATTGAATATATCTTGTTCCGTGACGGTAAGGAACGTGCGGCTTCCGCCATTCCTGAGAAGGAGCTTCTTTATGCCGCCGCTGTCGCCAAGGACCTGTCACTGAGCGCCGCGAGACTCGAGGCCGCCTGGGCCGGACTTGACAACGTCAGCTATGCCAAGAAGGCTTTGATCGAGGAGGCCGAGATGGAGCCTGAGGATGATTTCGGCGAGCAGATGAAACTTTGCGGCCAGGCCGGAAGCGTCTGGAAGTCAGTCACTGCCGGAAGCGAGCAGATCATCGAGGGCTGCAAGGACATCGTGGACGAGGTCGGCACTCAGAAAATCGGAAAGCCGTACACCGGAGAGGATGTGAACTACATCGAGTCCCCTCATTCCTGGAACTCCGTTGAGGACTTCTACGACAACATCGTCAGCGTCCGCAATGCCTATTTCGGAGCTCTCGGGGCGACAACCGCTCAGACATATTCAGTGAGCGCCTATCTTGCAAGTGTTGATCAGGCCGCCAATGAGGGTGTCATCTCCGCGATCGAGAAATGCCTTGAGAAGATCGGTGCTATGCCTAGGCCGTTCGTAAAGAACTACAAGGATGCCAAGGTCAAGGAGGCCATCGACGCCTGCAATGACCTTAATGACGCTCTCGAGGTCGCGCGCCAGGCTTTGATCAATGACTAAAGTGAATGTTCTTTGAGGAGGAAAGACTTTGTCCCATATTGGTGGAAACCTTTGAAACTGAAGCTTTTCACCCTCGGGACTTTAAATGAATATCCAAGGATTGGCCGGTAAAGCCGGCTGATCCTTTAACCAATATAAAATTGAAAGATTATGAATAAATCACTGCTGATACTTTCAGCCACCCTTTTTGCCTTCACCGCCTGCAACGGCAATGGCGGAACGGACGAACCTGAGACTCCGACCGAGCTGAGTGATGAATGGTATGCCGGCGGAAAACTCGGAACGGCTTTCAATTCAAGCGCTTCAGCCTACGAGCAGCCGACTCCGGTGATTGAGAACTCCGGAATGATCCAAGCCTTCAAGAACGGAGAGATGTTCTTTGAAAGGGATTTCAACGAGAACAAGGACGGGGCTTTCAGCGGCCTCGGCCCGTTGATGGTCCGTCGCGGATGCCTCTACTGCCACCCGAACTACAGTCACGGCAAGCGTCAGACCGAGTACAAGGCTGACAAGAACGGCAACGGCTACCTTTTGGTAATCACCGACGACACAGACACTTACCTCAGTTCGGTCACCGGAATGCCGCAGACTCTTGCGGTGGCTCCTTTCAAGGCTCCTATCGATGAAAGCAACATCAAGATAAACTGGCTTGAATATACCGACGAATGGGGCAACCAGTTCCCTGACGGAGAGCCTTACAGTCTTATCTATCCGGAGGTCATCGTCCCTGAGGATGCGTTCTATGTGCCGCTTGAGGTGACGAAGAACGGCGAGACCACCACGGTGCCATATTCAAACGTGCGTTTCAGGGTTGAGTCCACGATCGGCGTTTATGGAGTCGGGCTTCTGGACGCGATTGATGACGATGATCTCAAGGCGCAGTACGCCAAGGAGGAGGCGGCTGGTGCCAAACTGAATCCGGCCATATTCGCAAATGGCGAGTGGACAAGCCTTTACGGCAAGACTACCCATCCTAAGCGTTTCACTTACGCGTTGAGCCGTGGCCCGTTGCAGGACGCCGCCGGAGCGAACGCCATCTGGAACATCACCAACGTGACCCGAAGCGACAGGCGTTACCACTATATGACGGCGACCTACGCCAAGGTGGCTTCGCAGGATCCGGATGTCCAGAAGGATTTCTACAAATATTTCCCTGACCAGAACAAGACGGGGAATGTTCAGGAGGATATTTATAATTATTTGATGGCCAAGGATCTCAAGCCGGAGATGACGGATGAGGAATATGCCGACTTTATGATCTGGCACAGAGGGTTGGCTGTTCCTGCGGCCAGGGATCTGGACAATCCTGAGGTTATCAAAGGCAAGGAACTTTTCACTAAGATCGGTTGCGCCACGTGCCACCGTCCAAGCTGGGTTACCGGAGAGGACAATGTCACGGATCCGAACGGTTTCTTCAAGGACAACGATCCGAGGCTTCCTCGTTATCCTCACCAGACTATCTGGCCGTACACCGATATGGTCCAGCATCGTCTCTTTATGAAGAACGACATCCGTACCGGTTGGTGCAGGACGACTCCACTTTGGGGACGTGGCCTGAGCGAGCTTGTCGCCGGAGGTGTTGACAGGCTTCACGACTGCCGCGCCAGGACTGTTGTGGAGGCGATTATGTGGCACGGAAGCGCCCAGAGCGACGCCCGCAAATCCGTTGAGAATTTCCGAGCCCTCTCCAAGACAGAACGTGATGCGGTAGTAAGATTTATCGATTCGATATAATGACAAGACTTTTTGCGGGGCGGCCGGCGGCCCTGGTGCTGCACCTTTCGCTGGCACTGATTCTGGCGGGAGCGCTTGTGACATCCTTTTCCGCGAGGAAGGGGATGCTTCACGTGCGTGAGGGGGAATCCGTGGAGACTTTCGAGACCAAGGACGGAAAGATTCTCGAACTGCCTTTCAGTGTGGAACTTGAGGGCTTCGAGGTGCTTTACCATTCCGGAACGGACGCCGCATCGGATTACAGTTCACGGCTGCGTTTCACAAGGAACGGCTCGGTTCTCCGCGAGGGCGAGGTGAGGATGAACCGCATCCTGTCCTGTAAAGGTTATCGTTTCTATCAGACTGACTATGACAGCGATGAGGCCGGTGTGACATTCACCGTGAGCCACGACCCGGTCGGCATCGCTGTCATTTACACCGGCTATGCTCTGTTGCTTCTCGGACTTCTGGCGTTTTTCTTCACTGACAAGAGGTTCAAGAAGTTCTTCGGGAACGCGTTGAGATATTCATCGGTCATAGCGATTCTTCTGTGCTTGGAGGCAACCGCTTCTGCGACAGGGAATTCCGTAGGTGGGCTGCCTCAAACGGAAAATGCTTCCGTCAAAGGGAATCAGGTAAAACGTGGCTCAGCCTCTCCGAAAGTCCTGCCGAAAAACATCGCCGCCGAATTCGGAAGACTCTACGTTCTGTACCACGGACGAATATGCCCGCTCCAGACTCTTGCCTCGGATTTCAGCGCAAAGCTCTATGGAACATCCGGTGTGAAGGGACTGACTGACGAACAGGTACTTACAGGCTGGATGTTCTACGGCGCAAGTTGGAGGAATATTCCTATGCACAACCGGAAAAAGGCGGTTGACGCAATGGATAAGGAGGCGACTGTCAAGGCTTTATATTCAGGAGACCTGCTGAAAATCTACCCTTTGCGGGACAGCGCCGGGCGGCTTGGATGGTACTCGCAGAGCGACCGGCTGCCGGAAGGAATCGCTGATGAGGAGTGGCTTTTCGTCCGCAAGTCGATGGACTATATCTTCGAGCTGGTGGTGAACCGTGAATATTCAAAATTAAGCGATTCGCTCGGGAAGCTGCGCCGCTTTCAGGAGAGCAAGATGGGGGAGAGCCTTCCGCCGGCGTACCGCATCAAGGCCGAGAGGGCGTACAACGCTCTGCCTCCGCTGTTTCCGATCGCAGGAACTTTCCTGATCATCGGTCTGGTGATGCTGGCGGCGGCGATGCGTAGGATGATCCGGGGAAATTTCTCCTCTACAAGGGTTGGTAAAAAATATGTTCCAGAAATATTCAAGATCGTTGGAGTAGCTGCGGCTTTCGTGTTTTTCCTCGTGTTGACCATCGTGATTGGGCTCTTCTGGATCGCGAGCGGACATATTCCTTTCTCCAATGGTGCGGAGACGATGCTGACGATCGCTTGGACGGCAATGCTGGCTTCCGTGTTGAGTTTCAAGAGGTTTTCGATTATGCTCCCGTTCGGGATCATAGTCGCGTCGCTGGCCGCTCTGGTTTCCGCGATGGGCAACGCCAACCCGGCCGTCACCCAACTGATGCCTGTGCTGTCGTCCCCGCTGCTGAGCATCCACGTTTCTCTAATGATGCTTTCCTACACCGTTCTCGCCATCATTATGGTCAACGGAATTTGTGGGCTGGTTGCATCACTGCGCCATACTTCAGTCTCTGATTCAGCCTCCGCGAAGATGGCCCGGATGTCGGAAGCGTTGATGTACCCTGCCCTGCTCTTCTTAGGCTCAGGCATAATCGCAGGCTCCATCTGGGCCAACGTCTCCTGGGGCTGCTACTGGAACTGGGACCCGAAAGAAACCTGGGCTCTGATCACTTTCCTGATCGCCTCCCTCGGTGTTCACCGCACCCGTCTCCCGTTCCTGAGGAGTCACCGTGCCTACCACATCTACACCCTGATCCTCTCCGCCTCCGTTCTCTTCACCTATTTCGGCGTCAACTACCTCCTCGGCGGAATGCATAGCTACGCTTAACTCGCTTCCCGTCCCGTGCGCGGAGCCACCCTGTTGACGCACGAAGACCCCCTGTTTGCAAAGTCGTTGCGTGGAAATGCCGTCCTGACGCACGGACGTTAGTTGTTCTCGGGAATATTCGTAAATTTGTACGCTGTAGGAAATGCTTAGGGATGATCCTGAACCAGATGCCTCCGGCGTGATTGTATGACAGTATTTCAGATAATATCATTGGCCTTGATGGCCGGATTCTATGGAGTCTATCTGGCTAAACAGCTTAGTCAGAGGAGTCAAGGGATCCGGACCAATCAGATGGGGCGCGGGAATAAGGAACTGCGGACTTTGACTGTGGAGCGGTTGCTGGCTGCCTTTTCCGTCCTGATTGTCGTCGTGGAGGTGTGGAGCGTCGTCCGGGGATATTCATTCCTCCCGCGGTGGTGCGGTTGGATCGGACTGGCTTTGACGGCTCTCGGAGTGGTGTTCTTCACTACCGCCGTGCTTCAGATGCGGGACAGTTGGAGGGCCGGAATATCCCCGGACGAGAAGACCGGACTGGTCACTTCCGGCATCTACAGAATCAGCCGCAACCCGGCTTTCGTCGGTTTTGACCTGACCTACATCGGGCTGCTTCTCTGCTTCGCAAACTGGCTTCACCTGCTCGTCGTGCTCTGCGCGGTGACGATTTTCCACCTCCAGATCCTTCAGGAGGAGCGGTTCCTGCTTTCAAGGAAAGACATTGACTACAAGGACTATTACAACCGTGTCCACAGGTATTTATGAATATGCCGTAGTGGGAAACGTCAGAGTTTTGAATAAATATTGAGATAATCAGGAAACAAAATATTCAAGAGATAAAATGGAAATATTCAAGAGATATGTGATGCTGTGCGTTGGACTGCTGATTGTGGCGTTCGGGGTGGCTTTTTCTATTCTGGCGGATCTGGGGACTTCGCCGATCTCGTGTCCGCCTTATGTGGCGAGTATGCTGTGCCCGCTGACGGTGGGGGAGGCAACGATCGTGATGCACTGCATATTCATTCTGATTCAGATGGCGCTTTTGCGGAAGGACTATGACTGGGTGCAGCTGATGCAGCTGCCGGTGGCGTTCGCGTTCGGGTACATGACGGATTTCGCCTGCTGGTGCATCGCGGATGTGCCTTGCCCGAACTACCTTATGCAGGTCGTTTGGTGCCTTGTGGGCATCGTGCTTGTGGGGGTCGGTGTGGCTTTTGAGGTCGTGGCCGGGGTGGTGACACTGGCCGGCGAAGGACTTGTTCTGGCGATCTGCAAGGCTTTCAAAACCCGTTTTGACATCACGAAAGTTGTTGTGGATGTGTCGCTTGTGGCTCTGGCGTGCGTCGCCTCGCTTCTCTGGCTTGACGGAAGAATCCACGGTGTGCGTGAGGGAACCCTCGCCGCTGCCCTGCTCGTGGGAGTCATCGCACAGTGGTGCAACAAGCCGGTCGAGAAACTGGCGGAAAAGATTGGTGTGAACAATGCCGGAAAGTGATGCGAAGTTGATGAATATTAAGGCTTAAGCCTATGCGCCTCATCGAAGATTACATATCTTACATCAAGGACATCCGGAGATATTCGGCGAGAACTCAGGCGATATATTCAGATGCCCTGAAGGTCTTTGTGGAGGATTGCGGGGCGGCGACTGATGAGGAACTGCTGAAATCGCTCACGCCGCAGATCATCCGTTCGCACGAGGTGTATCTTCTTGAGAAAAGAGAGGATAGCCCGAGGACGGTCAGGCTGCATCTGTCGGTGCTGTCGGGGTTCTGCCGCTACCTGATGAAGGAGAAAAGGCTGACCGCCAATCCAGTGCGGACGGTGGCGAAGCCAAAGGTGGAGAAAAGGCTGCCGGTGTTCTATAGGGGAGAGTCGATGAATGAATATTTCGCCGCGACGGACTGTGACGCTTCCGAGGAGAACCTGGCTCTGATCACAGGGAACGACAAGGCCTCCGAGGCGGCATATTCAAGAAGGCTGGAAC
>OGDS01002643.1_pt1 | contig 10226 bp, 7 predicted proteins | sample 1570351 | NCBI WGS metagenome assembly OGDS01 (sample SAMEA2581974, study PRJEB24529) | metagenome | biome: Human gut stool | place: China | collected 2011
GGGATTTTATATATGCAATTACATAATTCTTCCACAAACAAAGTTGAAGATTTTACACCTATTGAAGGAAACAAAGTAAAAATGTATGTATGCGGACCTACCGTATACGATTTTGCACACTTAGGTCACGCAAGATGTTATATAACTTGGGATACTTTATACAGATATTTAAAATTCAAAGGCTATGATGTTACATATTGCAGAAACGTAACAGATGTCGATGATAAAATCTTAAAAAAAGCTGAAAAAGAAGGGAAAACACCTGAAGAAGTTTCTCAATATTGGTACAAGCAATTTGCAAATTCTATGAAAGCATTAAACACTCTTAAACCTGATATTGAGCCATTTGCGACAAAAACATTAGGTGAAATGATTTCAATAGTAAAAGATTTAATCAACAAAGGCTTTGCTTATGAAGCTGACGGAGATGTATATTTCAGAGTAAAAAAATTCCCTCAATACGGCTATCTTTCAAAACAGCCTATTGACCAATTAGAAAGCGGAGCAAGAATTGAAATTGGAGAACATAAAGAAGATCCACTTGATTTTGCACTATGGAAAAAAGATGAAAAATTCGGATATAAATCACCTTGGGGTGTAGGCAGACCAGGCTGGCACATTGAATGTTCAGCTATGAGCAGAAAATATTTAGGTAAAACAATTGATATTCACGCAGGTGGAGCTGATTTAATATTCCCTCACCACGAAAATGAAATTGCACAATCTGAATGCGCTAACGGATGTAAATTCGTAAATTACTGGCTACACAACGGATTTGTTACAATCAACAAAGAAAAAATGTCTAAATCTTTAGGAAATTTCCTTACAATTGATGAATTATTGAAAAAATATGATTCAAACACAATAAGATTTTTCATTCTTACAAACCATTACAGAATGCCTGTTGAATTTTCTGATGAAGCACTTTCATCTGCTCAAGCGGGCGTAAAAAGAATGTTAAATGCAAAAAGAACTAAAGTAAATGAAGATTTAGATATTACAAAAACTGACGAATACAAAACTTTCACAGAAGCAATGGACGATGATTTGAATACATCTAAAGCTCTTGCTGTACTTTTTGAATTAACAAACAAAGCTAACAAAGATGATAAAGATGCATTCACAATTCTGTATAAGCTAGCAACCGTACTTGGTTTCACATTTGAAAAACCAACTCTTTCAGAAGAAGAATTAAAAAATGCAGTAAAACACGTATCAGAAAAATTAGGAAAAGATTTTAATTCAATGGACGAATTAATAGCATATAGAAAAGAAGCTCGTGATGCAAAAAATTGGGACATTGCAGATAAAATTAGAATTGCATTAGATGAAGTCAATATAGTATTGAAAGATTCGAAAGAAGGAACTACATGGGAAGTAAAATAAATGCATCAAACAAACACAGATGCAAAATTATTAAATACTTATTTTTGTGCACAATTTCAATAATGTGCACTATGCCATGTCAGGCACAAATTATGCCGACAATTCCGCAAAACACACTGCAAGCAGCAAGAGAAGCTGTAATTAATGAAAAAGGACCAACATCAGAAGTTGTGCGTGTCGGAATTGGAACACAAAATTTCGGAACATATCAATACAAAGATATCACAATATTTGGAACAGGCGATACACAAATATATGATAACAGATTATTAATCGGGAATTATCCGCCAAATCAAGAAATAAAAATTTCATTAAAAGACGGTAAATTTAATATCTACACGCCAGGTAATATGTTTTCAGAAACAGTTGACGGGCCTGTTCAAATTACAAGCAATTTTGGATTACTTGGGATCAGCGGATTAAAAAGAGCTGGCAAACAAGCTCTTTACCATGGAGCTTTTGAACTTGTAAAAAACAGCAACGGAACTTTTAATCTTGTAAATATGATTGAAGTAGAAGATTATTTAAAAGGCGTAGTCCCAAATGAAATGCCTGTAAGTTTCGGACTTGAAGCACTAAAAGCTCAAAGCGTAGCAGCTAGAAATTATGTACTTTCCCCAAGGACTAAAGCGTCTGCGAATTATGATGTAGTAGATAGTGTTGCAAGTCAGGTATATTATGGAGCTAATACAGAAAAGCCTCTTTCTAATCAAGCAGTAGAAGAAACAGAAGGTATTGTTGCAATATACAATTGGGATTTAATTCTTGCACAATACTCATCTACAGCAGGTGGATATACTGAAAGTTATGCAAATGCTTTTTCTGATCCGAAAACAAAAGAATTCCCGTCAGAAGACAAGCCATATTTAAAAGCTCGTCCTGATATAATCACACAAACACCTCTTAATACAGAAGAGGCTGCAAGTGCTTTTTACAAATCTAAACCGGATGCGTATGATATTCGTTCTCCATACTATAGATGGGAAAGAGAATGGGCAGGTGATGAGTTAAAAAATATTTTGCAAAATACACTTATCGCACAATCAGCAACAGGATTTGTAAAACCGGCATTCAAAAAAGGTGATACCCTCGGTGATATTCAAGAAATCAAAGTCTTAAGACGCGGAGATTCCGGAAAAATAATTGAAATGGAAATTGTTACCCGTTCAGGGAATTATAAAGTATTTAAAGAACTTGTCATAAGACGTCTAATGACTAAAGACGGGAAAGCTCTTCCTAGTGCTAACGTTGTATTTGACAATATCCAAGATGAAAATGGCAATCTTATATCAGTCCACGCATACGGTGGCGGATTTGGCCACGGTGTCGGATTAAGTCAATTTGGTGCAGGTTTTATGGGATCTGAAATGCACATTCCATATGACAAAATTTTGCAGCATTATTATACAGGAATTACGCTTTCTACAAAACCTGTAATAATTTCAGCAAATTCAGCACAACAATCGATTAAACAAAATTTTTACGCAAAAGATAAATACGCAAAAATTATTGTCGATAACAAATTTATGGTTTCAAAACTTCTTGCAAATATCAACGGACAAGAATACACTTTTGCACTTGAACCAAATATTTTAAAAAGAAATGCTGAAATAGATATTTCAAAATATATTAAAAAAGGAAAAAATACTATAATTTTCTATTACCCTATGGATGAAGGGGATAAAAAAGCTTTAAGATTATATGTGGAATTAGTGAGAAAAAATAATAGTGAATACATCTGGTGAAAAAAATAGCGAAGCAATAACAGATAATAATTCTAAAAGTATGAGCGTTTTAAAAGCCGCTTGGATTATTGCAGTAGTTACAATTATAAGTAAATTAATAGGTTTTATACGCGACATTATTATCGCAAATTATTATGGTGCAACCCTTGTATCTGACGCATATTATTATGCGTACCAAATACCGTCATTGTCATTAATTTTGTTAGGCGGAGTAGGCGGACCATTTCACAGTGCAACTGTTGCGGTATTTTCAAAACTTATACCGAATTTACAAGAAAAACCAGAAGAAGCAGTGAATAAATTATATTCAACATTTATGACTGCAACTACAATATTTTTCCTTGTACTTTCTGTAATAATGTTTGTATTCCCTCGACAAATAATGGGATTAATTATTTCAAGCGGATCTGCTGATATGATAAATTTAGCGGCAGAACACTTAAAAATCATGACCCCGCTTTTAATAATCGGTGGAATTGTTGGGATATATTATGGAATTTTAATTATTTATAAACAGTTTATGCTACCGAATTTATCGCCAATAATTATGAGTGCAGCTATAATTGGAGTGGTGATGGCTGTTCCTGATGACAACAAAGGATATGCACTTGCTTGGGCAACTACAATCGGTGCGATATTACAACTTATAATCCAATATCCGAATGTTAGAAAACTCGGTTTTAAATGGCGACCAAACTTTGAATTTACGAATAACCCTAATTTTAAAGAAATAATGGAACTTTTATTCCCAGCAGTATTAAGCTCTACTGTCGGACAAATTCATATTTATGTTGATATGTTTTTCACATCATCTATTTCAGAAGGAGCTTGGACAGCAATCGGATACGCAAACAGAGTTTTTCAATTCCCTGTAGGAATTTTAGTTACAGCATTTTTAGTTCCGTTATTTCCTATTTTTTCTAGACTCGTAGCAGAAAAAGATTTAGACGGAATCAAAACATATTTTAATAAAGGCGTAGGAGTTCTTTTCTTTGCAGCAATTCCAATTATCATAGGAATTCTAACTGTTGGAATGGACGCAGTCCGATTAATCTTTGAACGTGGAGTATTTGACGCTAATGCGACATTTATGGTAACTGAAGCATTGTGGTTCCTATCTGTTTCAATATTACCTTATGTATTCAGAGATTCTATCACAAGAGTTTACTATTCTTTCAATGATTCAAAAACTCCTTTTATCGTAGCCTTTTCATCAATCGTATTAAAATATCTGCTTAACGTAATATTCATAAGCAAAATGCACATGGGAATAGGCGGAATTACACTATCTACATCACTTGTAACTCTGTTCAATGCCTGCGTACTTGGCAGCTTAATTTATAAAAAAGTCAGAATGGATTACAAAGGACTATTTACAAATCTATTAAAAATGGCTGTTGCCGGAGTTATATCACTTGTATTATGTTTTGGCTTAGCATACGGTTTTGACAAATTCATTCATATGCCTAAAGCACTATTTGAAATAATAAAAATCGCATCAGTAGGTATTTTATGTCTTGTAAGCTATACAGGATTAAATTTAATATTCAAAATGGAATATGCATATGAGTTAGCTCAAAGATTTATGAGGAAGATAAATGCTGGAAAATAAAGAAAAAATAAAAGAAGTTTTAGAAAATGATGGAGTAATCGCATACGTAACAGACACAGTATGGGGACTAGGCTGCCTGCCAACATCTGAAAAAGCTGTGAAAAAAATTTATGAAATAAAAAAACGAGAAGCTCAAAAACCTTTAATTTTAATGTCCAACGAAACATACAATTTACTTGAATATGTAAAACCAATACCAAAAATTGGTTGCCGTTTAATTAAAAAATATTTTCCTGGAGCACTCACACTTGTCGTTGAAAAAAGTGACAAAACACCATATTTTATGACATCAAACATGGAAACAGTCGGAATAAGAGTTCCAGATAATGAAGTTTTTAAAGAAATTTGTGAAATTACCCCAGGTCACGTATTAGCAACAACAAGCGCAAATCTATCTCACCAACCATCTGCTAAGACTTATGAACAAGCATTAGAAAATATGCAAGGACTTGCTGATTTGATAATTCCTGATTACGGGCATATATGCAAAGGTCTTGAATCCACTGTTTGTGGAGTATTTGGTGATGAATTAAAAATCTTCCGTCAAGGTGCAATCACAATTGAATTATAGAGCATTTTCAACTCTATCAACAGTTCCATCAGGTTTGTAATATGTTGTTTTAAGCTTTATCCCAGTTTTTGGATCATTATCAACTACATATTTTAAAGTCTTACCATCTTCTTGATAAGCAATTTGTTTCAATCTATGCCCAGTTGAGTTATCATACTCAATAACAGAAGTTATAGTCTTACCGTCAGCACCATAAGAAATTTCTTTCAATTCATTACCGGTTAATCTATCATACTCTGTTACAAGATCTACTGTTTTACCATCTTGACGGAAATGAGATTCTTTTAAACAATTACCAGTTATGGGGTCAAACTCAATCACATTATGTAATGATTTACCATCAGACATAAAACGATGCTTACTAAGTTTTTTCCCAGTAGATGGATCATAATTAATAATATAATTTAAAGTTTTTCCATCAAGATTATATGATAGCATTTTTAAATCTTTTCCCGTAGATGGATCAAACTCCGTAATAGCACTTACTGTTTCATCAGCTCTAAACACTGTATTTGTAAGTCGCTCCCCAGTTAAAGGATCATAATCAGTATAGGCAAGTTTTGTCCCATCTTGACGGAAAAGTGTTCTCGTCAATAAATTTTCTGTAGATGGATTATAATATTCAATACATTGTAAAGTCTTGCCATCTTCTCCAAACATACTCATTTTAAATGGCAAATCTGGAGATTTATCATAATCAATTATTGCATTCACTGTCTTTCCATCACTATGATAAATAACTGTTTTTGCTCTATCTCCAGTAGATAAATCATAATCAAGAATTGCAGATAATGTTTTACCATCTTCAGAAGCAAAAGTTCGAACTAATTTTCCTTCTTCATTCTTTAAATCTTTACAGAAAACACCTTGATCTTCATAAATTTCTCCTTCTATTTTAGAAAAATCAGAATAATCAATATCTTCAAGAGGTTTTGGTTTTGGAGATGTAATTTCTGGAGAATTCTTATCTACATTATCTATACTTTCTGATCCTTTTTTAGACAAATCATCTGCGATTTCAGAAGCTTTATTTTCAGCATTGTCAAGAGTTTCAGCACCTTTTTTAGATAAATCATCCGCTGCATCTGCGGCCTTACGCCACCAATTATTTTTATGGCCAATAATACCAACAGCAATTGTAGCAGCTAGAGCTGTCGCACCTATCATATATTTTGTAGCATTTGATTTTTCTTTATTTTCTTCTGTTGATGTTGATGGCTTTACTTCTTCTTTCTTAACTTCTTGGATATTAGAAGTTGAATCAATTCCTTTAAATAAGATTTTCCCTACAGACATTAATTAATCCCTTTTTAAATTTCTAATATATTTATAATAAAACAAGAAATTAAAAATTTTTGCCTTTTTTATTTGTAAAATGTAACAACTATATTAATTCAGATGCTCGATAGGAGCTTCTGACTAAAGGTCCAATTTGATAGTGCTTTATCCCAACCTTTTTAGCCAACTGTTTTAAATTTTCATACTCTTCAGGAGTATAGTATTTAGAAACTTCCAAATGAGCCTTTGAGGGTTGAATATATTGACCTATTGTCAAAATATCACAGCCTACATTTTTCAAATCAACAAGAGTTTGCTCAATATCCTCAAAAGTTTCACCCAAACCTATCATCAATCCTGATTTAGTTATTATATCACTATTATCTTTAATATATTTCAAGACTTCCAATGAACAATCATAATCACCTTGAGGGCGAGCTGTTTTAAACACATTTCTTACAGTTTCAATATTATGATTAAACACATTTGGGTGTGCTTTTATAATCGTATTTAAAGAATCTTTATTCGCTTTAAAATCAGGAGTTAAAATTTCAACTTTAACATCAGGAGAAATTTTTCTGATTTCGTAAATGCAATTTGCAAAATGCTCTGCTCCGCCATCAGGCAAATCATCTCTTGTAACAGATGTAATTACAGCATATTTAAGACCTAAATCCTTTACTGCTTCTGCAACATGAAAAGGCTCATTCAAATCTAAAGGTTCCGGACGAGAACAGTTAATATTGCAATATCTGCAATTTCTTGTACAGTTATTCCCCATAATCAAAAATGTCGCAGTATTTTTTGTATAACATTCATTTTTATTAGGACAACGAGCATTTTCACATACGGTATTTAAGCATTTTGTCTTTAAAATTCGACGCACAGTACGAGTTTTATCTGTATCAATAATTGGTCGTTTTAAATAATCAGGTAATCTTTTCTGCATATTTAAAATTATATAGCAAAAATATTGATTTTCATGACTTAAAACGTTATAATGTGAATAAAAACCTTAAAAGGGGGTAAAAAATGAAAAAACTTATGACAATTTTATGTTTGTTGTGCTTTGCAGGATGTGCATACGCAGAAATGTATGAGATCCCAGGTTCTAGAGTTGAAACAACAGAAGAAGTTAAAGTAGAACAACAAGACAATACAAAACAAGTCAGTGATACTAAAGTTGAACGTAAAAGAATTTGGCGTCACAAAGACAACAACCCGACAAATACATACTGGAATTTCGGGAAAGTTCCTTTCTGGACAGGTTCTATTTAAACAAACATTCAAATATCCCCTCAGAATATGTAGGGTGAGCAAAACATACTTTTTTCAAATCATCAATAGCTATGTTATTTTGCATAGCTATTGTTATTTGTTGAATTAAAGAAGATGCTTCTTTTGATACAATATGGGCACCTACAATTTTTCCGTTTTGTGAAAGTATTTTTATAAATCCATCTGAACAGTTATCACAATGAGATTTTCCAAGAGCGGAAATCAGTAAATTTGATTTTTTATAACTCCCTTCTTCTAAATCCTGTTCACGCTTTCCAATCCAAGCAATTTCAGGACAGCCATATACAACAGAAGGCACTAAATTTTCGTCAAATTCTACCCCAGATACCTCTGCAACAGCTTGTTTAATTGCAAAATGAGCTAGTTGAATTTTACCGCAAGCATCACCTATGCAAGTTACATTTTCAAAACTATTCTCTGGCTTACGCCCAACAGCTAAAAGCACAATTTCAGGTTCTAAAACATCACCTGAAGATAAATAAACTTTTTTATCTTCAATCTTGTCAACGGAATTTGCTAAAAACATCTTTATTTTTTTAGCCTTAAAATTTCTTTCAACTCTTTTTGAAACCTCAATATCTGCTAAAGGAAGCAAATGTTCTGCAAGTTCTACAATAGAGACTTCTACATTAAATGCTGAAAAAATTCTTGCCCATTCAATCCCGATAGCACCTGAGCCTATTATTACAATACTTTTAGGCAAAGTATCTAAATTTAAGATATCATCAGAGCTTAATACAAATTCATGATCAAATCGGAGATTTGGAAAATCTTTAGGTTTTGATCCTGTTGCAGTAATTATACTAGAACACTCATAAATTTTATCATCAGCAGAAATTTGATTATTAGAAATTACTTTTGCCTCTGCAATTACTGTCTGCACTCCGCTGTTTTTCAATGCTAATTCAAGAGATTTTCTAATTTTTTCTACTACTTTGTCTTTTCTTTCAACAACTTTTTTATAATCCACTGACAAATTTTCAAGATTTATACCGAGTTCTGAAGCTGATTTCATTTCTTCATATAATTCAGCTGAGTGCAAAATTGCTTTTGTAGGAATACAACCTCTGTTAAGACATACACCGCCAACTTTATCTTTTTCAAACAAAACTACTGACAACCCCTTAGCTCTTGCCTGAAAAGCAGCTGTATAACCTGCAGGACCTGCTCCAATTATACCTAAATCAAATTTGCAATTTTCACTCATTAAACTATTCCCTTGTATAAACTCTTGGTAATCTAACTTTTAATCGACAAGTCAATTCGTAATTTATTGTCCCTAATATTTTTGCCCACTCATCAATTGAATGATTCTCATCTAATAATGTTATAATATCACCTAAGTTTGCATCAACTCCTGTTATATCAAACATCATTTGATCCATTGTAATATTCCCTACTTGTGGAACTTCTTTTCCATTCAAAACTCCTGAAATCTTATTAGAAAGTCCGCGTGGAACACCATCTGCATAACCTAAAGGAACTGTTGCAATTTTTCTTGCACCATGTGCTGTAAAAGTATGTCCATAGCTGATTCCTTCACCGTCTTTTGCCTCATGGATATTTACAATTCTTGCTTTTAAAGACATTACAGGCTTCAGGTCAGGCTTTTTCACCACACCATCTTCCGGCAAATCTGGATAAAGCCCATATAGGGCAATTCCTGCACGTCGCATATTGGAATTTGGAACATCATAACACATTGCACCTGCAGTATTTAAAATATGTAAAAGCAGGCCTTTTGTATCAATTTTTGAAATAACACTATTCCATCTATCTATTTGAATTTGTGTCTTTTCTCTAATTTCAGCATTTGCAAGATGTGTAAACACACCGCCAAAATCCAAATAATCTGCATTTCTAACTTCGTTAATAAAATCAACTGCATCATCTATAGATACACCAATTCTATTCATGCCTGTATCGAGTTTTACATGAACTTTTGGTTTTATACCGGTTCTTTCATAAGCTTGACGACAAGCTAATAAGTGCTCTTTTGAAAAAATTGCGATAGTTAAATCAGCTTTCACTGCAGTTTCCACAGCCCATACAGGAACTGCTCCCAATACCAAGATTTCGCAATTAATTTTTGCTTGTCTTAAATCAACGCCTTCGTCAATTGAAGCAACGCCTAACATATCAGCACCTGATGCCAATAGAGTCGGAGCTAACATTACAGAGCCATGTCCATATGCATCAGCTTTAACAACAGCTAATAACTTAATTCCTTCAGGGGTATTTTTTCTTATTGAACGCATATTATATGCGATATTTTCTAAATTAATCTCAACCCAGCTATCTCTATGTATATTTATATTTGTTTGTCTTACGTTTT
>OGDS01002645.1_pt1 | contig 10218 bp, 10 predicted proteins | sample 1570351 | NCBI WGS metagenome assembly OGDS01 (sample SAMEA2581974, study PRJEB24529) | metagenome | biome: Human gut stool | place: China | collected 2011
AAACGCCGTGCGCAGCTGCACCGGCCTGCCCCAGCTGCTGGATGCGCTGACCACGGTGCGTTACCCCCGGGCCCGGATGCGCCGCCTTGCCATGGACGCCGCACTGGGCTATGCGGCAGAGACAGCGCCCGCGCTGCCGCCGTATCTGCACCTGCTGGGAGCCCGGCGGGAAGCTCTGCCGATGCTCAAAAATACGGCCCTGCCGGTGAGCCATTCGCTGGCAAAGCTGGAAAAAGAAAATGCAGACTGCGCCTGCATGGCGGCGGCACAGGCAGCAGCCAGCGATTTTGGCGCACTGTGCCGCCGGGTGCCCGGGCCGATGGGGGGAGTATATCGTCAAAAAATTATCTTTTTGACGAATTGACAAAAAATAATCGAAAAAAATTTATGCAGAAACACTTGTGTCCGGACGGTTTGTGGTGTATGATTAGAGCAATGCAATGTTGGATACAACAAATGAGAACGGAATCAGAAAACCGCACGCAATAAGGAGGAAACTTCATGGCACTTCACGTTCTGGACGAAGCCAACCGCTGCCTGGGCTGCAAAAAGCCGCTGTGCCAGCAGGGCTGCCCCATCCACACCAATATCCCGGAGGTCATCCGTCTGCTCAAGGCAAACCAGATGGATGATGCAGGCCGGATGCTGTTTGAAAACAACCCTCTGACCACCGTGTGCAGTCTGGTGTGCAACCACGAAAAGCAGTGCGAGGGCCACTGCATCCGCAACCGGATGCCCAGCCACGACCCGGTGCACTTTTCCATCATCGAGGACTACATCTCCACCACCTACGCCAACAAGATGACCGCCGGCCCGGCCCCCAAGAACGGCATGAAGGCGGCTGTGGTGGGTTCCGGCCCGGCGGGCCTGACCATTGCGGTGCTGCTGGCACGCTGGGGCTACGATGTGACCATCTTTGACGCCCGCGACAAGATCGGCGGCGTGATGCGCTACGGCATCCCCAACTACCGCCTGCCGGACAGTGTGCTGGATGATTTCCAGTACCGCCATCTGGAGCTCAAGGGCATCAAGGTACGGCCCAACACCACCATCGGCAAGACCATCACCATCGACGACCTGTTCCGCGACGGCTACAAGAGCGTGTTCATCGGTGCCGGCCTGTGGAAGGCCAACGCCATGCACATCAAGGGTGAGACCCTGGGCAACGTGGCCTTCGGCATCGACTATCTGGCCAACTCCAAGGCCTTCCGGCTGGGGGACGACATCGCCGTGATCGGCGTGGGCAACTCGGCCATGGACTGCGCCCGCACCGCCATCCGCAACGGTGCCCGCCATGTCACCTGCTATGCCCGCCGGGACGAGAGCTGCATCAGCGCCTCTGCGTACGAGGTCAGCTATGCCAAGCTCGAGGGCGTGGGCTTCCGCTTCTGCAAGGCCCCGGTGGAGATCCGGGAGAACGGCCTGATCTGCCGCGACACAGTCAAGAACGAAGAGGGCAAGTTCGTGCAGGTAGAGGGCAGTGAGACCTTCTACCCCCACACCGGTGTCATCGTCTCGGTGAGCCAGGGCTCGGAGAGCAACCTCGTCAGGACCACCACCGGCATCGAGACCAACCAGAAGGGCCTGCTGACCGTCAGCGAGGACGGCAGCACCACCCGCGAGGGCGTGTTTGCCGGCGGCGATGCCGTTATGGGTGCCCGTACCGTGGTCGAGGCCGTGGCCATTGCCAAGCAGGTGGCTGAATCCATGGACAAGTACATGAAGAGCCTGCCTGCCGATACGACCCCCGATCCCTACGCCGACATCCCCACCTTCCAGACCCCCACCTCGGACGTTCTGGGCAAACAGGAAGTCAAATAATGCTTTTCCCGCCCGGCTGGTCTGTCCCGCCGGGCGTTTTATTTCTCATCGTTTTCCATTTGATTTCCAATTTGTAAATTTTGCATCCACTTATCCATCTTTACCGTTTCTTAGTTGACCCCTTTTTCCGTTTTTCGGTATACTATTCATATATCTGCATATGTTTTGTACACTGCGGAAATATTTTCTCGAAAGGTCGGTGGACATTATTCTCAAGGCATCCATCCCCAAACTGCGGGAAAAATTATTGGAAGCGCTTCAGGCGGTGCTGCCCATCGTGGCCATCGTGCTGGTGCTCTGCTTCTCCATTGCTCCCGTCTCCCCCAGCATCCTGCTCTGCTTCCTGCTGGGCGCAGCTATGATCATTGTGGGCATCATGTTCTTTACGCTGGGCGCGGAGATGAGCATGAGCCCCATGGGCGAGCGGGTGGGCGCAATGCTCACCAAAAGCCGGAGCGTGCCGCTCATCATCGGTGTCGGCTTTCTGCTGGGCTTCCTCATCACCATCTCGGAGCCTGACTTACAGGTATTGGCCAATCAGGTACCCTCCATCCCCAACATGACCCTCATCCTCTCGGTGGCGGCAGGCGTGGGGCTGTTTCTCGTGGTCGCCTTCCTGCGTATGCTGCTGGGCATTGCCCTGCCCAAGCTGCTGGTGGTGTTCTACGGGCTCATCTTTGTGCTGGCCGCCTTTGTGCCAAAGGAATTTCTTTCCGTGGCCTTTGATTCCGGCGGCGTGACCACCGGCCCCATCACCGTTCCCTTCATCATGGCGCTGGGTGTCGGCGTGGCCGCCATCCGTTCCGACCGCCATGCTGCGGACGACAGCTTTGGTCTGGTGGCGCTCTGCTCCATCGGCCCCATTCTGGCGGTGCTCATTCTGGGCATTGCGTTCCAGGCCAGCGACAGCACCTACGTTCCACCCATCCTGCCCAACGTCAGCGATTCCGTGGAGCTGTGGCAGCTCTTCCACGAGGGCCTGCCCACCTACATCAAGGAGATCGCCACCTCCCTGCTGCCCATCATCGCCATGTTCGGCGTGTTCCAGCTGGCGGCTCTCAAGCTCGACCGGCGGACGCTGGGCCGCATCGGCGTGGGCCTTGCCTATACTTATCTCGGTCTTGTGCTATTCCTCGCCGGCGCAAACATCGGCTTTATGCCAGCCGGTAATTATCTGGGTCAGGTACTGGCAGGCCAGAGCTTCCGCTGGCTGCTGGTGCCCATCGGGATGCTCATCGGCTACTTCATCGTCAAGGCCGAGCCCGCTGTCTATGTGCTGAACAAGCAGGTGGAGGAAGTGACCGACGGTGCCATCTCTGCCGGCACCATGGGCGCAGCCCTCTCGGCAGGCGTTTCCCTCTCGGTGGGTCTTGCCATGGTGCGGGTGCTCACCGGCATCTCCATCCTGTGGTTCCTCATCCCGGGCTATGCCTTTGCCATCGGCATCTCCTTCGTGGTGCCCAAGCTCTACACCGCCATCGCCTTTGACGCGGGCGGCGTTGCTTCCGGCCCCATGACGGCCACCTTCCTGCTGCCGCTGGCACAGGGTGCCTGTGTGGCTGTGGGCGGCAATATCGTCACCGATGCCTTCGGCGTGGTGGCCATGGTCGCCATGACCCCCCTCATCACGGTGCAGCTCATGGGTCTGATGGCCCAGCTCAAGCAGCGCAGGGCCCGGCAGGCACAGCCTGTGTCCGCCGCCGCGCTGGCCTTTGCCGACCTGCCGGATGATGCCATCATCGAGCTGTAAGGAGGTCCTGCTGTGAATACTTTATACTGGCTCATCACCATCACCGACCGCCACTCCACCGATGCCTTTCTGGCCCTTTACGAGGAGCACGGCATCACGGTCAGCCTGCGCACGGTGGGTGCAGGCACGGCGGTGCGGGAGACCCTTTCCACCCTGGGGCTGGAGCAGACCGAAAAGGCCGTGCTCTTTGCCATGATCACCGCCGAGACCTGGCCCGGCCTGCAAAAAGACCTGCGCCGCAAAATGCGCATCGATGTGCCGGGCACCGGCATCGCGTTCATCATCCCGGTCAGCAGCATCGGCGGCAAGCGGGCGCTGCAATTCCTGACCGAACACCAGACCTTTGCACTGAAGGAGGAAAGCACCTTGAAGGATACCCGCTATGAGCTGCTGCTCGTCATTGCCAATCAGGGCCACACCGGCTCCATCATGGACGCGGCCCGCGCCGCCGGAGCTGGCGGCGGCACCGTCATCCACGCAAAGGGCACCGGCATGGAGGGTGCCGCCCACTTTATGGGGGTGGAGCTGGTCAACGAGAAGGAGCTGGTGCTCATCGTGTCCCGCACCACCCTGAAAAACCAGATCATGCAGGCCATCATGCAGGGGGCAGACCCCAAGGCGGGAGCCATCGTGTTCTCCCTGCCCGTGACCGATACGGCGGGTCTGCGGCTGCTGGACGAGGAGTAACGGTCTCGCCCTCTCAGGCGCTTTGCGCCAGCTCCCCCAAAGGGGGAGCCCTTGGCAGCCACATCAATCCCGCTGTTCTGATGGGAAGCAACCGCATCGGGTAGATTTTCTTGAAGTTTTCCTGTATTATAAGGATAGTATGGGAGGTACTGCTATGAAATCTACTCATCGCTGGCAGCAGCTTTTGCTGAACAGTCTGGCTATCATCCTGGGCAACGCACTGTATTCGCTGGCGGTGGCCCTGTTTCTGGAGCCCGCCGGGCTCATCACGGGCGGTGCCACCGGCATCGCGCTGGCCTTCGGGCGGCTGACGGGGCTTTCCGTCTCCGGTTTCCTCTTCCTCTTCAACATGACCATGCTGGTGTGGGGCTGGGCGGTGCTGGGCAAGAAGTTCGCACTGAACACCCTTGCCAGCAGCGTGCTGAGCCCCGCCTTTCTGGGGCTGTTTGAGCGGCTGCTGGACGGCCGGGTGCTGACTGAGGATATCTTCCTCTGTACCATCTTCTCGGGTCTGGGCATCGGCGTTGCGCTGGGCATGGTCATCCGGGCGGGCGCTTCCACAGGCGGCATGGATATCCCTCCGCTGGTGCTGCAGAAATGGTTCCGCTGGCCGGTGTCCATCACCATGATGCTCCTTGATATCGCCATCCTGCTGGTGCAGGCAGCGTTCAGCCAGCCGGAGCAGGTGCTCTACGGCATCGTGCTGGTCATCACCCACACCATCGTCATGGACAAGATGCTGATGCTGGGCGACAGCCGCACCGAGGTCAAGATCATCAGCACCCGGTCGGATGAGATCCGCACCGCCATTCTGGCTGAGATCGACCGTGGTGTGACCGTGCTCCACGGCGAGGGCGGCTACACCGGCGAGCCCAGCGAGGTGCTGCTCAGCGTCATCTCCAACCGGGAGCTGCCCCGGCTGGAAAAGCTGGTCCATTCCATCGACCCCGCCTGTTTCCTCATCGTCAGCCGCGTGACCGAAGTCAGCGGCCGGGGCTTCTCGATGGAAAAGGAATACCAGTAAATCTCCTTGACAGTGTTTCTGCTATCTGCTATATTGATATCAGAATAACAAAGTCGATTTTGGGCTTTCGCACAGGGACCCCCCTGCTTTTCGGGGTTATCTGTACGAAGGCCCGTTTTACTACAGGAAAAAGGAGCCAACTATGAAAATCACTCAGATCCCCATGGGAACCCACAATGCCCAGCTGACCTGCTACCTGCAGGATCCCTGCACCGAAATGCCTGCTCTGGACCGCTGCCCTGCGATCCTGATCTTTCCGGGTGGAGCCTATGCTTTCTGCTCAGACCGGGAAGCCGATCCTGTAGCGCTGGCCTTCCTGAACGCAGGCTACAATGCCTTTGTGCTGCGGTACAGCGTCTCCCAGAACAGTCCGGTGGAGGAGGTCTATACCAATGCCTTTGCCGAAGCGCAGGAGGCCATGGACTACCTGCATCAGAACGCAGGCGACCTGCACATCGACCCGGAGCAGATCGCCGTGGTAGGCTTCTCTGCCGGCGGGCATCTTGCCGCCTCGGTGGGCACCATGGGCCGGGTCCGTCCCGCGGCCATGCTGCTGGGCTACGCTGTGTTCAGCGTCCCGGGCAAGGCGTTGGGCATGGAGCTGCCGGACCTGCTGCAGCAGGTGGATGACCAGACTCCCCCTGCCTTCCTTTTTGCCACTCAGGGCGACCATCTGGTGCCCGCTACGCAGTCCCTGCAGTTTGCCACCCTGCTGGCAGAGCGGAAGATCCCCTATGAGATGCATATCTTTGCTTACGGCGACCACGGCTTCTCCACCGGCAGCCGCCACATCGCCAATCCCCAAAACCCGGAAAACCCGGAATCCGCAGTGTGGCAGGGCATGGCACTCGGCTTCCTGAACCACATTTTCAACCACGACGTGCTGGTGCCCGCCCCGGAGGAAATCAAGGAATTCTGTCTTGATATGAAGATCGGCACCCTGCTGGACACTCCTCAGTCCGCTGCCCTGATCCAGCAGCTGCTGCCGGAGCTGACCCAATATGTGCAGCAGGAGCCCGGCTCCCGGGGCATTTCGGTGAATGATCTGCAATTCTACAGCAACAAAATGTTCGATGAAGAAAAGCTGGCCGCACTGAACGAAGCTCTGGCAAAGCTGAACTGAACCACACACAGAAACAGCCCCCTCAGGCCCATAAGCCTGAGGGGGCTGTTTCTCTGTAATTCAGCTGTTACAGCAGCGGTGCAATGACCTTGAGCAGCATTCCGGTGGCACGGAGCAGATACTGCTTCTGCCAGATGCTGGCCGAGGTATTTTCCACCGTGCGGCACTGTTCCAGCGTGTGCTGGAAATCCTGCTCAATGTCCCGGATACAGGGAGCATCCACCATCCAGACGGCATCCTCAAAGTGATGGTACAGGCTGCGGTAGTCCAGATTGATGGTGCCCACCACCGCTTCCCTGCCGTCCACCACGAACACCTTGGCATGGACAAAGCCGGGGCTCCACTCGCTGATCTTCACGCCCGAATCCAGCAGGGCCGAATAGTGGCTCTTTGCCAGTGCGTAGGGGAACTGCTTGTCCGGCTTACCGGGCAGGATCAGGTGGACATCCACGCCCCGTTCAGCGGCAAATTTCAGGGCGGTCTCCAGTTCGCCGTCCAGGATAAGGTAGGGGGTCATAATGTGGATGTAATCCCTGGCCCGGTTGAGCAGGTCGATATAGACCATCTCGCCCACCCGCTCGCCGTCCAGCGGGCAGTCCCCGTAGGGAGCCGCCACGCCCTTTGCATTTTCCGGCACCGGAATGGGCCGGGTCAGGAACTGCTCATATTCCGGCTCCTTCAGGATGCCCCACATCTGCAGAAACTGAGCCGTCAGCGAACGGACTGCCTCGCCCTCCAGCATCACGGCGGCATCCTTCCAGCGGCCATGCTTCTGGATGTGGTTGATGTACTCATCGGCAAGATTCACGCCGCCGGTAAAACCGACCCGCCCGTCAATGACAAGAATTTTCCGGTGGTCGCGGTAATTATAGTGGGTGGAGACGAACGGCTGCACCGGGCTGAACACCTTGCACTGGATGTTCAGCTTCTCCAGCAGCCGGGGGTAGTTGCGGGGCAGGGTGGAGAACTCGCAGGTGCCGTCGTACATCACCCGGACATCCACGCCCTGCAGCGCCTTGCGGGCCAGCACTTCCAGGATCTTGCCCCACATCAGGCCCTCGTCGATGATGAAATACTCCACAAAGATATATTCTTCTGCCCTTTCCAGCTGGCGCAGCAGTTCCTCAAACTTTGCCTCGCCGCCGGGGAAGTAGGTCATGGCGGTGTTCTGGTACACCGGAAAACCGCCGCCCCGCCCATACAGGTACTTTGCCAGCGAAGCCGCGCCGGGTTCGAGCGCTTTCAGCTGTGCCACTGCCTTCTGGTTCTGCGGCAGCCAGCCGCGCAGCTGGTCCTCCAGCTCCAGCAGCCGTTTGCGCAGGATGTTGTGCCCGAAATTGCTCTTGACATAGAAGAACATCGGAATGCCCACCACCGGCGCAATGGCAACCACCACCATCCAGGTGATCTTGGCGCTGTTGTCCATCTTGCTGTTGAGCAGGTAGATGACCATGGCCGATGTAACGACCACGCTGCCGCCAAAGTAATGGGGCCACAGGTTGCCGAACCACCGGAAGATGCTGAACAACAGCCCCACCTGCAGCAGCAGGAGGATCAGCACCAGGCCAAAGCGGCTGAAGATGGCGTGGATCACACCCTTCTGCCCCTTTCTCAGCAGCCGCAGGCCGCCGTCCTCAAACTGATGAACATAGCCCTTGACGTTCTGTTTTAGTTTCTCTGTTTTCATGTTCCGCCTTTCTTATTTCCGCCGCAGGGTCACCGCATAGGAGTCCTGTGCCGCGTGGCAGCGCTCCACCAGCTCCTTGGGCTGGGCGCAGACCCCATGGTCATGCCACGGGTCATTGAACCAGTAGTTTTCCTCATCGTAGCCCACCAGCAGCAGGCAGTGCTCGTGGCACTTCCAGGCAAAGTCAGTGCCATCGGCCAGCAGCCAGTGATCCCGCTCCTCGGGCACCGGGGTAAAATCCAGCGTTGCCCAGAACACCACCGGCATTCCCTCGTCAATGAACCGGCACAGCTGCGCCGCAGTCTCACCGCTCACGTCCAGCACCTCGAACCGGTCCGCCGCCCCTTCATGCTTCAACGCGCTCTGCAAGGCCTGCACGATGCAGGGGGCATAGCAGCCGTACCCGGTGTGGTCGTGGGGGTCGCCGGGGTAGACGAACATCGGGTCAGGCCCGTAGAGCCTGCCCTCCTGTTCCCAGTAGGGGGCGTGGGGCAGGTCGCGCTCAATGAACACGTCCGGGTCAATGGGAATGCCCACGGCCTGCAGCAGCATCACGCTGCTGATGCTCTCGCAGCCGTTCACCCAGCGGGCAGTCTGGTCGATATACGGGGCCGAAACGATCTTTTTCATCAATTTTCCTCTTACTCTGTCAAAAACAGTGGTTTTGTGATATCATAAGCAGTGAGAAACAGGGGTGTTCCCCAACAATATATCTATTATAGCTTATTCTGACCGGTTTTTCTACCGGAATCGGCAGGCGGGAGGATTTTGGGATATGAACAATCTGATCATCGGCATCGCAGGCGGCTCGGGCAGCGGCAAGACCACGCCGGCTTACCGGCTCAAGGAGCGGTTCGGGGAGGACGAGGTGCGTCTGATCTCCCACGACAGCTACTACAAGCGCCACGATGAACTGCCCTTTGCAGAGCGCTGCAAGCTGAACTATGACCACCCGGATGCGTTCGACAACAACCTGCTCATCCAGCACCTGAAAGAGCTGAAGGCAGGCCGCGCCATCGACTGCCCCGTGTACGATTACGCCGACCACAACCGCAGCAGCGAGGTGCAGCATATCGAGCCTGCCCCCGTCCTCATCGTGGAGGGCATTCTGCCTCTGGCTGAGCCGGAGCTGTGCAGCCTGTTCGATTACAAGATCTATGTGGACACCGATGCTGACGAGCGGATCCTCCGCCGCATCCTGCGGGATGTCAAGGAGCGGGGCCGCTCTCTGGACAGCGTCATCGCCTAGTACCGCGCCACCGTCAAGCCCATGCACGAGGCTTTTGTGGAGCCCAGCAAGCGCAACGCCGATATCATCATCCCCAATGGCGGTGAAAACGGCCCCGCCATCGAAATGCTGGTCCACCATATCCGCAGCCTGATCCAGAAGGCGAATCTGCGCTGAACTTTCACCGCAGTTCCGTATGATACCAAAAAAGGGGTGGTTCCCGACCGGGAACCACCCCTTTTTATGATTCTGCGGATCCTGCTCAGACCTTGCAGCTCTCACCGCTGCAATGGTCACAGTCTTCTTCCAGCTTGCCCACGATGGGTTCCGGATCAATGCCCTGACGGCGGTAGTAGTCAGACAGGGCAGCCTTCACGGCCTGCTCTGCCAGAACGGAGCAGTGCACCTTGATGGGGGGCAGACCTTCCAGAGCTTCCACAACGGCCTTGTTGGTCAGCTTCAGGGCCTCGTCAATGGTCTTGCCCTTGATGAGGTCGGTGGCCATACTGCTGGTGGCAATGGCAGCACCGCAGCCAAAGGTCAGGAACTTGACATCAACGATCACGTTGTTCTCGATCTTCAGGTACATGCGCATGATATCGCCGCACTTGGGGTTGCCGACTTCACCCACGCCGTTTGCATCGGGGATCTCGCCGACATTGTGCGGGTTTGCGAAATGCTCCATGACCTTTGCGCTATACATACTTGCCATCTTAGTTTTCTCCCTTCAGGCTGAAATGACGGGCGGTGTTCTGGCCCTGCAGCCACATACAACTCATAGCACGGCGGCGGGGAATGACCTCCTCCAGCACGTCGCACAGATATTTTGCTTCCTCCATGGTATTCTGCGGGCCAAAGGTGAACCGCATGGAACCGTGGCCGATCTCCTCCGGCACGC
>OGDS01002646.1_pt1 | contig 10218 bp, 10 predicted proteins | sample 1570351 | NCBI WGS metagenome assembly OGDS01 (sample SAMEA2581974, study PRJEB24529) | metagenome | biome: Human gut stool | place: China | collected 2011
CATGGATATCCCTGTCCCGCCTGTCCTCCTCCAGTTAAGAGGGCAGCGTGTTTTTCCGGTGTAAGAAAACAATCTCCGTTTCCTTTCGTTACAAGTCCAGCGACAAAGGTTTGTTGCTTTATCCCCGGCTGAGCCTGCAGCGCGCCTGCTACATCATGCAGGTCACGCACCTCGTCCCGCTGGTTGGCGGCGAATGCGATCTGCTTTTGCGGACCACTCTGACTGCTGCCGGGATTTGTGATAAAGGTCTGCATTTGGAGGTTCTGCGTTGCCATCAATGCACCGGACACACCGTCCAGGTCAATGCCTTCGCTGCGTTGGTTGATATGATAAGCTTTCGCTTCGCCGGATATGGGCGCGGGCGGGTCAAGCCCTGCCTGCATACGCAAAGCTGCTTCCAATAAGGGTGGCAGCGATTTGCCGCGGCACTCTGCGCGGCGCAGAATACCCAGGCACGCTGTCTGGGATAGCGAGTATCGGGATGGCGCTGTAGCCTGCAAAATCTGCCACAAGGAACACTCGACGGCGTCTTTGGGGCACTCCGAAGTGTTGAGCTAATGTATAGCAGAAAATAATGTAAAGTCACCTCCTGAAGTGTAGTAAAGCCAGCAAGAATGCTCCTGCTGGCTTTACATTATTCTGTGAAATTATTTAGTTGGAATATAGAGCTGAGTCAACCATTGCATCAAATTTTCGTCATCCGTCCAAGAGGGCTGCTGGTCACTAAGCTGCTGCGGATGCACTTGCTCCAACAGCTTTTGCTTCATTTTAATGTTCAGCCGTGCATACACCTCGGTAGTTTTAATGTCAGAATGCCCTAACAGGTCTTTTATATATTGCAAATCCACACCGGCCTCTAACCAATGCATCGCTCGGCTGTGTCTGAATACATGAGGATGGACCCGCACTGGGAACAAATCAGGCTTCTCCTTTTGTGCAAGGGAAACATATTTCTGTATGATGTAGTAGACACCGCCCCGTGTTAGAGGGGCCTTGCTTCTGTTGCAAAAAAGCGGGGCATCTATATCACATTGGCGATATTGGGATTCCTCAGTCAGATAATCCTTCAAGATCTTTGCAGGTACAGGAAGAACTGGTATATCTCGGAACTTTCTTCCCTTACCTTTCAGATGTACAACGGCCCATTTTTTATCAAAACGGATATCACCAAAGCGAAGGTTAGCGATTTCAGATGCACGAGCAGCAGATTCATAGATTAAGGTCAAGAAGGCAAAGTCACGCCGTCCCTCACGCGTTGTAAGGTTCGGCTGTCCCAAAATAGTTTGGATGGCTTCTTCCGAAAGATGCGGGACAACCCTTTGCTCACATTTCTTCGGAGGAATTTCCCGGATCTGTTGGCATAGCAGTACAAAGCCTGGATCTTCATACTGCAGGAACTTAAAAAACGCATTGATTGCTGCTCGCCGTTGGTTCCTTGTCGTAATAGAGTTACCTTTCTCCTGTTCCAGCCACCGGAAAAAAGCATCAATTAGCTCCCTATTGAAATCGCTAACTTCCAGCTTATCTCTTCGAATTTTGCGTTCCCGTTCACAGAAATCCAGTAGCAAGGACATTGCGTCTCGATAGGATTGAATTGTTTCTTGGCTTAGTCCCCTTTCAGATGGTAAATACTCAAAGAAATATCTTGATAACGTTTTGGCAAAAAAAGTCGGTCCACGATTAGCCATCCTGCAATCCCTCTCTTTCCATGGCAAGGTCAAACGGAGCATACATGCCGCCCAAATTCTGTTCACAAATATCCATGATATGGGGGAAGGATTGTGCGGTCAGGCGGAGATAGTACTGGGTGGAACTAATCGATGTATGCCCAATATAACGGGAAAGAATCAGTAGATTGCTGTATATTGGGAGTCCAGCTTCAGCCCATTTTTGGATATTATGGCAACAAAATGTATGACGGAGATCATGCACGCGCGGCCCAAATTGCTTCCCTTTATATGGAATCCCCACATCCCACAAAATGCCGCGAAAGAACTTTCCAATGGTGGATTTTGTATAAGGGGTCCCGCCCTTTGCATAAAAGAACGGCGTTGATTCGACAGTGTTTTTATGAACAGCCTGCGCATATTTTCTACATTCTTCCGTCAATGTGGCAGACATTGGGACAATCCTCTCGCGGTCATTCTTTCCGTGCCGTATGTGCAAAATTCCGTCTTTCAAATCCACATCGTTTTTTAGTAACGCCAACGCTTCAGAAATTCGAAGGCCACAGCCATAGAGTACGCGAAATAAGAGTGGCATAGTAAGATGTCGGTTAGGGGATAGGTTAGTCGGAGAAAGTGAGTCAAGTCGTTCAAAAATGAGATGTAACTCATCCGTTGAAAAAATATAGGGTACGTGTTGTTCTCCGCATTTGGGAAGGGCTGGAAGCAGGTAGGATGGATAACCTTGTTTGCACAGGTATTGGGCAAACCTCTGCATCTCACTCACTCGGCTATATCGGGTGGCGTCTGCCTCATTTGGGCGCTTCTTGCACCATGTCAAGGCAATCTCTTTCGTAATTGTGTAACTCTGAATCTCATAATCTTTACAAAAATTATCGAATAGCCGCAGCAGTTTGGCCTGCTGGTTGTAGTCCAGACCAGATGCCCTTTTTTGTGCCACATAGGATTCGCATATTGGAGCAAATGGTCCTGTAAAGAAGGGCTTCTTACTCATAGAAGCACCTCCAATGCACATCGTCTCAGCATTTCTGTATTGAGGCTAACGTATACCTGTGTGCTTTCCGGTGTGGCATGACCCAGCGTTTGCGCAATGTCAGTTAATTCTGCTCCATTATTCAGCATGGAGGTAGCGACACTGTGTCGGAAGCTGTGCATCCCAATCGGTTTATCCGTAGAGACATGAATACCTGCTTTAGAAACGAGTTTGGAAACCAACCTTTGCATAGAACCGCTCATGACATCAAACGGTGCAAGGTGCCGGACAAATATACATGGACAGTCTGTCTCTGGGCGGCCATGCTGGAGGTAATCAATGATTGCCCAGCCCACATCTTCGAGCAATGGAAGTTCTAAGGGTATCCCGGTTTTTTGTTGATGAATTGAAATTCGCTTGTTTTTCCAGTCAATATTCTCGAATCGAAGCAGTCGCACGTCACTGATGCGCAACCCCAGCCGGGTAACCAACAACAGGATCGCATAGTTCCGCTTCCCCAACGGATTGGATCGGTCTACCTGAGCCAGAATGCACTCTACCTCATCCGGTGAAAAAACAGTAGGCAGGCGATACTTATGCGTCCGTCTGATACAGGGCAAAGCATTGGCGTAACTGATATAATGGTAGCCTTTGGCCAATGCGTAATCAAACAGCTTGCCTAAGATGCGAATTGTTGCCGCAACCGTACCGGGAGAAAATCCAGTCAAAGATTCAATATAAGTATTTACATGGTGCAGCTCAAGCAGGTGGAAATGCTCAATGCCGGACTCCAGCAGAAAATACTCAAAGCGAAATAGCCTGCTCCGCCAAGTTCTGATAGAACCTTCAGCCACTTGGTTTTGGCGCAAACTGTCCAAAAAGCCTTCAAATAGCTCCTTATAGGCTGGAGAAAAGCCCTTCAAGGTGATACTTGATTGCTTAAAGACCATCCCATACTGTAAATAATCGTCCAACATATGAATAGCCCGGCTGACATTCTGAGATATATCCCTATCGCCAAGATCGGCACCATACCGTTCCCAGACAAATCTCCGCTCTAAATCCACGGTGAACTCAGTTGTCTGATGCGCTTCGCAGTATACAATCAACTCCTTCCATGTCGCGTCTAACCTTAAAATCGTGCTTTCACTGTAGCCAAGTTCCGCCAGATGCAATTTTAACTCATCAACTGTCTTGACGAGCCATTTCTTTGGCGGGCCTGTGTACTCCATTGTCATAAGCTAATACCTCCGATTCATTTGTATGGCAATTGCCACCACTTAAATTATAGGGGGTTATATTTAGCAGAACAATATAATGTGTTTTGTCTATTCTTGTTGAAAACAGGCTTAGCGTGACGTATAATATTTCCACAATAAAGCAAATGAAACGAGGTGTTATCATGGCCCAAATTGATTATTATAGAACCACTTTGCTCAAAAAAAGGGAGGAGTTGGCAAAACTAAATCAAGATTTAGCTCGTGAGCAGGCTAAAATTGCTCCTTTACAGAAAAAAATTATATCTGCTAAAAGCGCAATCAATCGAACAAAAAGCGATTCCACAATAAAATCCAGGCTTTCAGAGATTGACCGTGCGGAAAAGTCTATTGCCGACATACAAAAGAAATGCGGCGATATTCAAGCAAAAATAGCACAAAAAGAGAAGGAATATGCTACTGCCGACAAAAACTATCGAAATGAAGAAGCTAAGCTCAATAAAAAAGCAGCTGATGATGAAAAGAAACGTCTTCAGCAGTCTGCTCGGCAATCAGCCGCGATGGAGCAGGCTATACGGCGTCAAGAGCAACATCAGGCTCAAATGCAGAGGGAAATTGATAGTATAAAGGCAATTCCTGAAAAAATAACTGTGCTTTTCTTAGCGGCAAACCCCGTTGGCACACACCAGTTGCGACTTGATGAAGAAGCTCGGTCTATACAAGAGAAGATCCGACTTTCGGAATATCGAGATTCGGTACAATTTGAAAGTCGGTGGGCCACGAGAGCTTCGGATATATTGCAAGCTATCAACGAGACAAACCCGACCGTTGTTCATTTTAGTGGGCATGGAGCAGATACGGGTGAACTTGTATTAGAAAATCCTGATGTAACCGCTAAGCTTGTGTCTGCAGATGCAATTTCTACAGCTATGGCAACAGCTTCTGATACCATCCGTTTAATCGTCTTTAATGCTTGTTTTTCAGATACTCAGGCGGCGAGTGTAGTTGAGCATATTGAAGCTGCAATCGGGACATCTGATTCTATTCCCGATGAAACGGCCTGTACATTCGCCGCACAACTCTATTCTTCTATTGGTTTTGGGCATTCTCTTAAGAAAGCATTTGACCAGGCAAAGGCAGAATTGATACTCGAGGGGATTCCTGGCGAAGATATTCCTCAACTTTATTGCCGACCTGATGTTGACCCTGATGATATGGTTCTTGTTCAGCCTAATACTTAAGGACGAGGTCTGCCATCACTATGATGGTGGACCTCATTCTTACTTGAAGAGCATATAGATAATGTAAAGCCAGCAGGATCATTCTTGCTGGCTTTACTGCATTTTAGGAGGTGACTTTACATTATTTTCTACTATACATTAGCTCAATTATGTTCAGCCGAACATAATTGAGCGTTAAGCACAGTCCATTCGACATGGTACCCCAGGTCATCCAGTGCGGAGAGGATGACCGAAAAGGTTTTCCCTTTGTCATGCGATAAAAGGCCGGGAACATTTTCAAGCAGCAGATACGGAGGTCGCTTTGCTTGAGCCAATCGGGCAATCTCAAAGAAGAGAGTTCCTCTGGCGTCGGCAAAGCCCCGTCTGCGGCCAGCGTTAGAAAATGCCTGGCAAGGGAATCCTCCGCAGAGCAGGTCGAAGTCGGGCAGGTCTGCCGGGTCGATTTTGGTTGCGTCGGGATAATATCGTTCCTCCTTTCCCGGCTCATAAATGGCCTCATAGCTGGCATTGGCGTATTTGTCGATCTCGCAGTGTCCTACACACTGGAAACCGCCCGCGCGGGTCAGTCCCGTGCGGAAGCCGCCGATGCCGGCAAACATATCAAAATATCGGATCAGGTCATCTCATCTCCTTCCTGCAGGGCAAGCAAAAAGCCGAGGACGCTTTCATCTACATCCCCGGCGCCGCCGCTATCCTGCGCTTCTTCTTTGGTAAGCTGCGCACCCCGCAGTTCCTGCCGGATGGTCTGGCGAACGGCATCCAGCAATTCCTGCTGCCCTTTATACTCACAGACCATGCGGCAGACCGCGGCGGTGCGCTGTCCTGCGGGGATCTCCGTCAGCTTCTTCCACGCCCTGCGCTGTATGGGTGAGGACATGGAAAAGGACAGATTGATCCGCTTTTTGTTACTGCTCATCGTTCTTGGAGAGACGCTCCGCCAGACGCTCATAGCCTTTGGCGTTGAGGGACACATCGTCAAGGATGACTGGGCGGCAAAGGCCGTCCGCGGCGGATACAGTCCGCTTCAGCAGCGCCGCGCCGCCGCCCAGAAAAACAGCAGGCATGGCGCGGGTATCCAGTCCGCTCTCCGTAATGGCGGAGAGCAGGCGATGGACATAGGCGTCTGCCTGCCGGTCAATAATTTTTCTGGCATCCTCGTTGATATGAACAGCATCGCCGCGCAGCACGCTTTCCATCTGTGCCGCCGTCATAGACAGGCCCAGCGTGCGGCGGATCTGCTCACCGATCTCATCCAGACAGCGGATCATGCCAAGTTCCAGACTGCGGCAGGTAGACGCATTGGGGATGCGGTTGTCCAGGCGCATCAGATCCACTGTCCATCCACCGATATCCGCCACGATCACAGAAGGCTCATCCAGCAGGATGCTCTGGGTCAAGACTGCGGCATAGCCCTGCGGGAACAGGGACACCTTGCGGATAGCGATGGAATAGTCCTGCCCTTCATAGCGGAAATTCACCGTTTTCCCATCCCGGAGCAGATAGTCCCGGAATGCGTTTTTATCCCGTCCGAAGCTGGTAAGGGGCAGTCCGGCCGCCAGATGGATCTCTGTCGCAGGCTCCGCATGACGGAAGGAGAGCTCCTTTGCAATGGCCGCCAGCGTGAGGAGGTAGTAGTCCTCTGTCTGCGTTTTATTCTTCTGAAGCGCCTGACGCCCGCTGCCCACTACATAGAATTTTCCGCCGTATTCCAGCACGTCCTTCAGCGTATATGGCTCATGCTCATACGCCACCAGACCGGAGGGGAACGAGAAATGGGCCGTTTTCATAGCGGCATAGCCGTGGTCGACACCAACAATCATGGACTCGCTCATCTTGCCTCACCTCCACGGCTGCGTTTCTTCTTATTTGATGTCTGGCGCCGGTCATAGTCCTTTCCGGCATGGATCAGATCCCGAATCTCCTTCAGCTGCGGATTCCAGCGCGTTTGACCGTCCCACTCCGGATGCTTCGCACAGAGCCGGGGCAGATATTTCTTCAGATCCGCGCCCTCTCTGGGAAACTCGATGCCGCCCTTATAGACGATATCCTGTTCCAGCTTCATCAAAAGCGCTTCATATGCGCTCCAATCTGTCTGATCATAGGCGCTTTTCCCGGTGAGCTGCTCGTAGGCATAGTCCCCGACATAGCTCAACTGCTCAAAGCAGCAATCGCCGTAGGGAACGACATCCGCAAGGCTGTCCGGGTCTGCCAGCGCGGCAAAATAGACCTCGCGCCCCTGTGCGATGAGCCAGGCGCGAAAATCGATAAACCCATCATCGCTGCAGCCGTATTCCTTCATGATCCCTGCCGCGTCCCACAAGCCGAACTTGTCCGCGAGATCTTCATAGACGTGGATGATGTCGTGAAAATTCTGTGCCTGCGTGGGGCCCATAGAAACCAGCCGGTCTTTCAGATAGGCCAGCATGACGTCCATATCCTGCCCGCAGGCGATTTTTGCCTCATGGATCAGGTCCCAGAAGGATTCTTTGTTGATCTCTGAGATCGGTTCCTTCACATTCTGTCTCTCCTTCCCAATACGTTTTTTGATGTGCGCTGCCGCACCCGCGCAGATCTTTTGATAAAATGCGCGATACTCCGGTGTGGTCTTATCCACTTCACCGAGAATCGCCCGCTCATAGGGCGTGCCGGGGACGATCTCCCAGGTAACGGTCCCAAAGTATGCCGCTTCCAGATACCGCAGCAGCGTGTGTCCGTCTGCCATCTCAAACATTCCATGGTTATCCTCATAGGGAAATTCTTCATAGACCTTGAGCCCGGTGACTTCTTCCGCGGCGGCATACAGCGAGAAACCGTCTGCGCCCAGCGTCGGCGCAAGCTGCGCGTACTGTTCCTCCGGGGACAGCATTTTGTCATGCTGCTCCATCTGACCGCTCCTTTCTTACCCAGCCCATAAAACGCTCTAAAAAGTGAACGCGCCCATGCACCTTCCCGGCAGACACATCCAGCCCATTCATCTGCGCCTGAATGCGGCGCTGAATGGCTTTCAGCTTCTGCGGGTCATTGCAGCAATCTACGATGACATACTCGCCGCCGCTGGTGGAGAGGATTTCCCGCTTGCCGTTCTCGTCCCGGATGCCGGACAGGAGACGCTGTCCCAGCCGTTTCCGGTAGGCATCCTGGAGCGCGTCCATATCTCCGCAGACATCATGCTTTTTCAAGATCTCCGCGATCTCACAGGAAGTGATCTTCGTCTCGGCAGACAGCTTTTGCAAAATCTCCGCCTGCGCGTCAGGCGGGATTTCCGTCCGGCTGGGCATCGTTTTCTTCGCTTTCTGCATCGGCACACCTCCAATCCGCGGGCAGGATCTTCTGCTCGATGATATCCGCAATCGTCCGGAACACCTCCGCCAGCTCACGGGATTCCTTCACGGTATCCCGCATTTCCTCCGGGGTCATCCGCGTCCCGTCCGTCCAGCAGCGGATATTTTCCTCGGACGGCGTCAGCAGGACGGCTTTTTCATACGCTTTGCAGAAAAGCGCCGCGATTTTTCCTTTCCGGTCGATCTCGGCATCCTGCTTTTTCAGTTCTTTTTTCGCTTTTTCGTATTCCAGCGCTTCGGCGGCCGCCTGCTCCCGCTGCTCTTCCGGAAGGTCCTGAAGCTGCCGGGTCAGGTCATAGCCCTTGTTGATGGACAGTTCCTTTTTGTCCAGCGCCTCCTTGATGACCTCCGGGGCATTCTCATCGATCTGCATGACCTTGCCCATGGTACGCTCGCCCAAGCCGACCGCTTCGGCCAGTTCCTTGCGGGTATCTACCGCTTTTTCAACAGAAGGAAGGTTTGGCAATGTTGCCGAACCTTCCTCGGCCTCGCTGGGGCGGAAATTCTGTCCGCCAGCAGCCATGTTGGCTTTGGCCTTGGCTTCAATCTCTGGTTTTAGCTTCAGGGCGATCTTGCCCAGCTCCCACTTTTCCAGATTGCGGCGTCCCTTCTGGGTATCCAGCGCCCACTGCTTGGCTTCCAGCAGATCCTCGAAGGAGAATACCGCCATCGTATAGGGCAGGCCATGCTTTTCGCACAGTGCCTGACGGTTGTGCCCGTCGATGATGACCATGTCCTCATTGACGATGATGGGTGCGTAGCAGCCGTTTTTGATGAGATCTGCTTCCAGAGCGTCGAGCTGCTCCGCGCTCAAAGGCGGGAGCAGCTCGGCCATCTCCGGCAGGATCACAGGGCTGCGTTCAGCGCTGGTATATGTGATCCCGGTATTTTTCATCAGGCAGCGACCTCGCGGACAGACTCATCTTCCAATTCCTGCGCCGTTTCCTCCACCTTGCGGGGAGAGAGGAACTCCACCTCGCTGGCTTTGATGAGGAAACCGGGCTGACGCTCCGGCTCATCCTCAAAGGTGATGGTCTCAAAATCACCGGAAGCTGCCAGCTTGCAGCCCTTCCACGCAAACGCCGCACAGCGCTCCGCCAGAGGGCCGCGCACCTTGATGGAGATAAAATCGGTGAGCTTGTTGCCGTCCTTATCCTTATAGCGACGGTCCGAAGCGATGCGCAGGATAGCGTAGGGCTTGCCGGTGGCCTCGTTCATCTTCAGTTCCACATCGTGGGTCAGATTGCCAATGGCAGTGATTTTCAGCATATTCAGTGCTCCTTTTTTTAATGGTTAGGTTTAGTTAAAAAGTGCGGGTGGTCTGCTCTCAGACCACCCGCAGGGGGATACAATTTACTTGCTCCAGCTTTCGCTCTCGCCCAGAACGGCGGTGTGGGCGTTGGCAGCTTCCATGACGGCGTAATACGCCCAATGCTTGCGGCTCACATCCGGGAAGGTGTTGAGCTTGCGGAGATTGTCCGCGATGTAGTCCTCATCCGCTTCGCGGCCCAGCAGGCGGTTGACAATGGTGACGACCTCGGCGCGGTTGATTTCACGGTCTGCGTGGAACGAGCCGTCCCCGTAGCCGTTGATCCAGCCGTGGAGCGCGGCGTACTTGATGTATTCTGCCGCCCAATAGCCGGAAGAAACATCGTGGAAGCCACTGAACTGCTCCATGATTTCCGCATCGCCGTCGCCGTACACATCAAAGAAGCGGACTGCCATCGTGGTAAACTCAGCACGGGTAATGGCATCGTTGGG
>OGDS01002647.1_pt1 | contig 10215 bp, 11 predicted proteins | sample 1570351 | NCBI WGS metagenome assembly OGDS01 (sample SAMEA2581974, study PRJEB24529) | metagenome | biome: Human gut stool | place: China | collected 2011
TAAAAATCGAAAGCGTTCATTCAAAAAAAATAAGTCCTCCTTTGATATAATGGAAGAAGCAACATCAACCGTAAAGAATCAAAGGAGGACGAATAAATGGACGAAAGTAGTTTATAACACACAAGGTGGAAGTGTCAATATCATGTAATACCAGTACCGAAATACAGAATGTATTTGTTAAAATGATGTGACCCCCAAAAAAGAGAAGTAGCTTCAAAATATGGTATAATGAAATCGCAAAACAACATTAACCAAGAAAGAAGTACTTCTCATGAATATGATAAAACAAGAAGCAAGAAAAAAGCAAGAAATAGTTAAGCAAGCAATAAAAAACGGATATGCGACACAGGCTGATAAGTACAAATCCTTGTGAGCTCGTGCGTCTTTCAAAGCTCGAAAGGCGTGAGTATGAGTGGTATAACTCTGACGAGATTATCACTATGTTAGACGCTCTGAAAGGCGAGCCGCTATACCCTCTTATTAAAGCCACTGTTATTCTACGGCGACTCCTTGTCTTGCTTCGAGGACTATGTTTTTCTCTTTTATGGGATTTTCAATAACCCCGATGAAGCGGTAATGAATAATGATTTTCTGCGTTCTGTTCTTACCTTTACCCTCAATGGAGTGAACCTCGATTTTCTCAATAAGTTCATTCAGGAGTGCAGGTGTAAGAGTTTCCATCTGCATAAACTTACGGACTGCCAATGTGAATTGTTCTTTGCTTGTACGAAGATTTTCTATCTCTGAAAGCTCTTCTTGGTATTGCCTGATTTTTAGTTTCAGCTCGTCTCGTTCTGTTTCATACCTCTGAGATAATTGCATAAAGCTTTCTTCGTTAACAATACCGTTGATGTGCTTTTCAAAGAGTTTTTCATACATCACGGCAACCTCCTTAGTTCTTGCTGTTGCTTTATCAATACTGCTTTCAAGAAACTTCTGCTGATTGAGTATGCTTTTGTTTGTCTTTGCTTCAAGAATATCTGCGAACGCTTCTTCATCTTCAATGAGAAAGCTTGCAAGACTTCTGAGCTCAAGCATCACAATCTGCTCCAAATAATCAGCTCTGACATAATGTGCACCCTCACAGGTGCCTCTGCGACCTTTGTAGTTGAAGCACATAAAATACTTGATATCAGTATTCGGGTGATTGACATTGAACCATAAAGGACTTCCGCAATCGACACAGTATAACAATCCGCAGAACATATTCTTTTCAGCATGTTCGGGATTCGGTGCTCTGCGTTTACCTTTGGCTTTCATCTTCTGAACAGTTTCAAAAGTATCTCTGTCAATTATCGGCTCGTGAACATTCTTGAAAATCTTCCAGTTCTCTTCGGGATTCTGAAGTCTTTTCTTATTCTTGAAGTTTTTTGAGTAAGTCTTGAAGTTGATAACATCACCGCAGTATTCCTGTTGTGCAAGAATCTTCTGTACCGTCGTCTTACACCATTTATAAGGGTCAGGCTGAGTTTTTTTACCGCCCTTGTTAAGACCTTTGCTCTGCCAATATGTCATCGGTATCATTACTTTGTTTTCCTGTAAGATACGGGCAATAGTTTCATTGCCTTTACCCTCAATGCACATTGCAAAGATACTCTTGACTACTTCTGCAGATTCGGTATCAATAATCCACTTCTTTTTGTTCTGTGGGTCTTTCATATACCCGTAAGGCGGGTTGAGATAACGGTTCTCCCATATTTCCGCGAATACGATGAGCACTTCTTACCTTACGGCTGATATCTCTCGCATACATTTCATTCATAACATTCTTGAATGGTGCGATTTCGTTTTCACCCTCATCACTGTCAACCATATCATTAACAGCGATAAACCTTACATTATGCTCAGGGAAATAGTTGTCTGTGTAATGACCAACCGAGACATAATCTCTGCCTAATCGGGAAAGGTCTCTGACGATAACAACTGAGATATATCCCATTTCAATATCGTCAAGAAGCTCCTGAAAAGCAGGTCTATTGAAGTTCGTGCCTGTATAACCGTCATCAACATAATACTTGGTATTTGATAAACCTAATTCCTTTGCCTTTTGTGTCAGCATTTTCTTTTGAGACGAGATTTGTCAAGGTATGTTTTTGTAAAGGAGTGTGCAATTCGCATTGACAAGCAGCCTTCATCGACTGGATGCGGGGCAGCCTCTTCGGGCAGGTGGCGGGCATGGCGATATTTCCCTCTACGCTGCTGGGCATCTTGCCGGTGGGCTGCGTTCTTCATATGCATGGCACTCTGTCGGCAGAGACGTTCCTGACGGTTATCGTTCTGTCCTTCGGCGTTATGCAGCCGCTGATCACCGCCTTTTCCTACACCGATGACATCGCCCAGGTCAAGACCATCGTGGACGAGGTGGCGGAGGTGCTGTCCGGTGAGGATATGCAGCGCCCAAGGACGGCGGAAAGGCTGCCGGCCGATAACGCCATCGAGCTGAAGGATGTCCGCTTTGCCTATCACGACAAGGAGGTACTGCACGGAATCAATCTGCACATTGCCCCGGGGACGGTCAATGCCCTTGTAGGCTCCTCCGGCAGCGGCAAGTCCACCATCGCCCGGCTTATTGCCTCCCTGTGGGATGTAAAGGACGGCACAATTAAGCTGGGCGGCGTGGACATCCGTACACTTCCGCTGGCGGAGTGCACGAAGCGCATCGCCTATGTGTCGCAGGATAATTACCTTTTTGACCTTTCGGTTATAGACAACATCCGCATGGGCAGAAAGGGTGCGGCCGATGCGGAGGTCATTGACGTCGCGAAGAAATGCGGCTGCCACGAGTTCATAATGGGGCTGGAGAACGGCTATCAGACCGTATGCGGCGCATCCGGCGGACACCTCTCCGGCGGCGAACGGCAGCGCATCTCCATTGCCCGGGCCGTGCTGAAGGACGCGCCAATCGTCATTCTGGACGAGGCCACTGCCAATGTTGACCCCGAAAATGAAAAGGAGCTGATGGAGGCCGTTGCGGAATTGACTCACGATAAGACAGTCATCATGATCGCCCACCGGCTGAAAACCGTGCGCCATGCCGACCAAATTTTTGTCGTCGATCACGGTGAGATCGTTCAGCAGGGCACCCATGACGAGCTGGTTGCTGTTGACGGGCTCTACCGCCGCTTCGTGGTGGAGCGGCAGCAGGCCGCCGGGTGGAAGGTCTGATTTCACTTTGCATATTATTCAACAAAGCCCGTACCAGTTAAACTGATACGGGCTTTGTTATGCTCCGCGCTTATCCGCCCCCTAACGCTAATAACACAGCGTCTGCAAGGAGCAGAGAAGCACCTTGCCGCCTCTCTGCTCCCTCACTTGCTTGTTTATTTTTGGGTATTTTCTTCATCGTCCAGCAGGTCGGTCATATTCCGCAGGCTGATGCCCAGCGTCGACCCGTTGTGCAGCAATGCCGATGTGGTGGGCGGCAGTACCCCCGCCACGCCCAGTACGATCAGCGTCAGGTTGAAGCCCACGATGAAGCGGTAGCTGCCGTGGATACGCTCCATCAGTGCCTCACCGAGCCTGCGCAGTGTTACCAGCGCAAACAGATCCTCCGAGGCAACGGTGATGTCGGCGATCTCCCGGGCGATGGCCGCGCCGGTGGAGATGGCGATGCCCGCGTCCGCCTCCGACAGAGCAGGGGAGTCGTTGACGCCGTCGCCCACCATGATAACGGTGTGGCCCTTCGCCTTTTCCTGCCGGATAAACGCGGCCTTGTCCTCCGGCAGCACCTCGGCGTACACGGCGTCCACGCCCACCTCGGCGGCCACAGCCTCCGCCGTGCGGCGGTTGTCGCCGGTCATCATCACCACGTTGGCAAAGCCGCTCTCGTGCAGTGCCCTTATCGCCTCCCGCGCCTCCCGGCGCAGGGGATCGTGGATGCAGATCACCGCCGCCAGCTCCCCGTCTATGCTGAGGTACAAGTGGGAATACGCGGCGGGCAGCGCGTCAAATTTCGGCTGCTCTCCCTCCGGGATGCGGCAGCCCTCGTCCTCAAAGACAAAGTGGGCGCTGCCGATGATGACCTTCTTGCCCTCCACCATGCTGGAGATGCCGTGGGCCACCACATACTGCACCTGCGAATGATACTCCTCGTGGGTGAGCCCGTGCCGCTTTGCCTCCGCTACCACGGCGTTTGCCATGGAATGCGGGTAATGCTCCTCCAGGCAGGCGGCAAGCCGGAGCATTTCCGCCTCGTCGTGTCCGCCGAAGGGGACGACCGCCGCCACGGTGGGCGTCGCATAGGTCAGCGTGCCGGTCTTGTCGAACACAATGGTGTCCGCCTTGGCCACCGCCTCCAAAAAGCGTCCGCCCTTGACGGAGATGTGATAGCCGCTGCTCTCCCGCATGGCGGACAGCACCGCAATGGGGATGGCCAGCTTCAGGGCGCAGGAGAAGTCCACCATCAGCACCGAGAGCATTTTCGTCACGTTCCGGGTCAGAAGATACGTCAGTGCCGTGCCGCCCAGCGTATAGGGCACCAGCCTGTCCGCCATCCGGGACGCCTTGTCCTCGGCGGTGGATTTCAGCTTCTCCGACTCCTCGATCATGCGAACCACCCGGTCATACCGCCCGCTGCCGGAGGATTTCTCCACGGAGATGACGCACTCGCCCTCCTCCGCCACCGTCCCGGCATAGACGGGACTGCCGGGGTGCTTGGCCACAGGCATGGACTCGCCGGTGAGGGAGGACTGGTTCACCATGGCCTCGCCCTCCACCACTCGGCCGTCCAGCGGGATCATGCCGCCGGTGCGGATCACGATACGGTCCCCCGGCTTCACATCGGTGATTTTCGTCAGCACCTCGGTGCCGTTTACCTGCTGCCAGACGCTGTCCACCCGCAGGCTCATGGCGGAGGCAAGGTCGGCCACGGACTTTTTGTGGGTCCACTCCTCCAGAATTTCGCCCAGATGCAGCATGAACATGACCGAACCGGCGGTGGCAAAATCGCCCCGTGCCATGGACACCGTGACGGCGGTGGCATCCAGCACGGCGACGGACAGTTTGCCGTGCCACAGTGCCGAAAGCCCCTCCCGGATGTACTTTACGGAGCGGAGCAGTGCCAGTGCCGTGGTGATGGGCGCAGGCAGAAACAGCTTGGAGATGCATCTGCGCATAACGGCAACTGCCAGCTTGTCCTCAAACTCCCGGTTCAGTGCCCGGGAGGTATGCTCCGGCACCAGCTCCATGGCCTCCGCCTTGGCGAAGGATAATACCGCCAGCGCACGGAGTACACTTCCACGCTCCGCGTCATAGAGCACCACCGCGTCCTGCGTCCGGTCGTAGACCCTGACCTCCTGTACGCCGTCCTGGGCGCGCAGATAGTATTCCAGCACATCCGCTTGGGATAACGTCATCCGTCCGCAGCACAGGTGTACCCGCAGCCGCCCCGGTAAATCATGTAGGATCGTGCATTTCATGGATCACTCCGCCTTAGCGTCCTCCGCGGAAGCGTCCTCCACCACAGCGGCGGCCTCCGCCTCTGCGCGGCGCTCGTTGATGGCCTTGGCTTCTGCGTAGATGTCATCCGCGCCCTCCCGCACGGCGGTGACCGTTTTCATCACGCCCTCCTTGGCACGCAGTGCGGCAGCAGTGGTGTGGGCGTAGACCTTCTTGGCGTCCTTGCTGCCCAGCAGCTTGATGCCTGCCGTGCCGAACAGCACGCCTGCTGCAAATAAACCGAGTTTTTTCATAATGATTGTCCTCCTATATAAAATATATATGTCAAACCGATGGCCGCGATGGCGGCATCGGAATGATCTTACTGTTTCTTCTTCCCGAAATGGAAAAAGCCTTTCTTCTCGTAGACTGCGGTGCTGATCTCTCCCGCCATATAGCCGGTGGCATTGATGGCGGCACGGAGGGCATTTTCGCCCAGCGGCTCTTTCGAGAGGATCACCGTCTCCCCCTTGGAATGGGATGAGGAAACCTTCTCCACCGAGAATGCGGCGCGAATGGCGTCGTTGATGTGCGCCTCGCACATAGAGCAGGCCATGCCGGAAACCTTAACTGTTGTCTGGATCATTTTCGTACCTCCTGTTCCGGGAATCTTTCACGCACCGTTTTTCGGAACGCCTTTGTAGTATAACTTTCTTTCATCGCTGTGCCTCCCGCTTAAAGGTTCTTCTTATACCCGCAATCGCAGTATGGGCCGCCGGAGGCGAGGGTGTACTGCCGCACAAAGTCGGTCACGCCGCCGGCTTCGCTCATGGTGTAGTCCAGACGGCACAGCGCGGGAGTGAGGTCATATAGCCCCAGCTTTTTCATCAGCACACAGATGCCGCATTTGGTGAAGCGTCCCTCGTAGCCGCTGCCATCCGGGTATTCGTAAAACTCCATGTTCCACGAGTAGGGGTTGCGGTCGGCGGCTTTCAGGGCGGCGGTGGCTTTCATAGCGGCAATATCCTTTGCGGTGAATTTGCTTTTTCCGCTCTTGCGGCAGAACCACTGCATGGGCGCTGTCATCATGGATTTTGCGTAGTAATCCGTCAGCCTGTCCACCTCCGGGCGCTGCGGCATGGAGAGAATGAATGCCCCGATCATCGCGCAGTTGACCAGATTCATTTTGAAACGGTCAGCTTTTTCGAACTCCGGCAGCCTGCGGATGATCTGCCGGTATTGCGGCTTTGCCTTTTTCGTGATGGCTCTTGCGGTGGCTGCATCATAGCCCAGCACAGCGGTCAGCTGCTTTTGAAAGGAGCCTGCAAACAGCACCCACATCCCAAAGGGCATTCCAGCGTATTTCATTGCAGATACCTCCCGGCTTCCGCTTCCAGTGCCTGCCACACCGGGTAGGCTGCGCCGTTTGCATCGAAAAATTTCCTAAGATCCCGGTTCAGCGCACTCATTTCGTCGATGGCGTTCATTGCGTGGTCGGAGGCGCAAAGCTTGCCCAGCGAGGTGGCGCACATCAGCTTGAAAAAGCGCAGGCAGGTCCTGCGGTATTTTTCCCCTTCAAAGTCTGCATCCTCCTTGGGCAGAATGGTGTGCCCGGCATTTCTGATGGCACGGTATCCCTCGATGTTTGCATCCAGCAGGCGGTTCAGGTAGGCGGTGTCACCCCTGAGCTTTTTCAGGTCGCCGTCCGTCTTATAGCAGGCGAAAGCCGCCGGCATCACGAACGCGGCATGGCAGAGCAGATAATCCTCCATGTTCGGCTCGTAAACAACCTTATATTTTGTGCCGTGGAAGATGCGCCCGATCAGCTGTTTATTGGCGGCTGTACCCGGCAGCTGCCCGATGGTGATCTTTTTCAGGTCGATGGAAACGACCCGATCCGACTCCCGATGCCCGGCAGAAAGCGCAAAGGCAAACAGGACGTTCTTTTCCGGCAGTGCCGCCGCCAGCGCCCTCGCCTGCACATTGTTCCCCACAAAAACGATGTTCTTCGTCCGATTCGCCCGCAGCGTGTCCAGAGCGGAATCCAGCTGTGTATAGCGCAGGACCACAAAGATCACATCGTACATTGCATCCGGTGCAAGTTCGGTCACCACCGGAATACGGCTGACCGAGGTGCGGGGCGAAAATTTATCCTTGATCCGCAGGCCGTTCTGCTTGATCTCCGCTGCCCAGTTTCCACGCGCAAGCAGAGTGACATCCTTTCCGGCGCGCAGCAGATTTCTTGCCAGATTGCACCCCAGAACGCCTGCACCATATACCAGAATTTTCATAGCTTGCCTCCAAATCCGATCTTCACGATCTGCATTTTCATCCCGTTGTCCCCGACCCTTGCAAGAAACCGGAAAAAGCCGCTGACAGAAGGATCTTTCAAATCGTTGTACCCCAGCATATAGCCCCGGCTGGATACCCGTAACCGGCTGTCCCACTCGCCAATCTCCTTGGGAGCATCCGAAACCGCGAAATATGCTCCCACATCCTTGATTTTCGCCGTTCTGAGCCACGTTTTGGCGATCATCTTCACCGCCGTACGGTTGGCAGCATCAAAGACCAGCACTCCGCCGGGGAAAGCCTCCGCCATCCCCTGCACCAGATCCCGGACCTGCTGGGTCAGGAAGTAATAGAACGCCCCGGAGGCAAAGAACACCGCCCCGCCGGAGGCATCGATCTTGTCAAACCATGCGGGGTCTTTCAGGTCGCGGGGGATGTTTTGCTCCCGCTCCCCGGCGGGCAGCAGCTGCTGCCGCAAGGCGATCACATCCGGGAAATCCAGATTGTAGATCTTGCATCTGCCATTGTCGCAGGCTCTGCCGGTGTTATCCAGCCCGCAGCCCAGATTGACCACTGCCGCGTTGGGATGGGTTTTCAGATAATTCCGTACCTCCCACGCAAGGTCATTCTGCCGCATGGCCACCTCCAGCGCACCAAAGCGCTGCATCAGGCTGCGGGAATTCTTCTCTGCCTCTGAAAAGTCGTAGTCGATTTCATCGATCAGGCGCACCGCTGTTTCGTCCCGATAAAGGTTTGGATACAGCTCTGTGCACAGCTTCCGGGAATACAGTGGGAGAATCAGCGTCTCCTGCACGGTGTTTTTCTCGATTTTGTATTTCATAGGTTCCTTCCTGTTCTCCTTATTCTGCTTTCCGGCAGGCAAACCATGCCATGCTCTTCACTGTTCCAAGTGTTACGGTTGCACTACTTCACCGCTTTTGCGCCGTAACGCACAGCCAGCCCTTTTTATTTTTGTGGCTTTGGATCTTACAGAATCCTGCTTGTTCCAGATACTCTTTCAGTGCAGTATCCTTATAGATGGTCATCCCATTGATGATCTCCGTCCACTTCTTGTCCTTGTCCGTATCGCCGTTCGCTTCGTTACAGATGAAAAAGACCCCGCCTGGCTTCAGCACTCGATAGACCTCTCGGAAATTCTGCGCAAGCTCCGGCCAGAAATAGACCGTTTCAAAGGCGGTCACCACATCAAACTGCTCCGCTTCAAACGGCAGTTCTGCCACACTTGCCTGCTGCACGGTACACCGTCCTGCCGCAATGGCTCTGGCATTGACTTTTCGCGCTTTTTCCACGCTGACGGCTGAGTAGTCGATGCCCTGCACCCTGCCTTTGGGACACAGTTTCAACAGCGTTTTAATGTTCGCTCCACCGCCGCAGCCGCAGTCCAGTACCATGGCATCCGGGGCAGGCTGCAAAAATTGAAGTCCCCACGCTGCCATTGCGCTGTGTCCGAAGTTCATCATGGCAACCATGATCTTCCCGCCAAGTCCTACGGGCTTTCGGGTGTTTTCAAAGAATGACATATCACACCTCCGATTTCACACATTCTGCATAGGTCAGTGGGAAGGACGCTTTCAGCACAGCACTTTTTCGCACCCTCCACCCGTTCTGCCGCAGAAAACTCAGATACTCCTCACTCGTCCACCTGCTATGCAGAGGGAATCCTACCAATCTCATAAAATAGGCTTTGATCCTTCCTCTAAGTGAATTTTCCGCGTGCGTAAAGGTTGGCGCGATCAACACACCATCGTCCTTCAGCACCCGTTTGATCTCTCGCAGTGATTTCTCTGGCTGCGACACGATGTGCAATGCGTTGGATACGATCACCACATCAAATGAATTGCCTGCGTATGGCAAAGAAAACATATCCTGCACGGAAAAATGCAGCTTCGCAGAGCAATTTCCCCGCTTGGCTTCTGCAATCATTTTTGGAGAGGCGTCCGTCGCCTCAATGCATGCCGCTACTTTTACGATATGCTTGGCGATCAGTCCCGTTCCTGTAGCCAACTCCAGCACTGTTTTGTCTTTCACGACCGGACGGATCAGCTCATATATTTTTTCGTATGCTGCCCTGTCTTTTCGCATAAAGCAGTCATACAGACCTGCATTTCTGTCCCAGAAATTCTTGTGATCTCGCATTGCCGTCTCCCTTTTATAGTTAGACCACTCTAACCAGCACGCGCAGATCTGCAAGTTAGGTTCGGTTAACTCGTGTGTTTAAGAAAAGCCGCATTTCTGCGACCTTTCGCCTTATTAAATAACTTCCTCCATGCACTGCACACCAGCGTTTTCAGCCACTGAGGATAACGATTCTCAATCTGCTCCTTGTGGAAACAGCCAAAATCTATTTTTTGCACCGTTGCGGTAGCCTTTGTTTTTTGTCTATATTATACCGTGCTTGCTTCTGATTTGCAATGGTATAGTATTCTATTTTGTAAACTTCCTCTGTCACATCTACAAAAAAGTCTGTTATATATACATCAGGATAAAGTTCCCGAAGGTTAATTTTCTTCATTATGTACCTCCATTTCG
>OGDS01002661.1_pt1 | contig 10162 bp, 10 predicted proteins | sample 1570351 | NCBI WGS metagenome assembly OGDS01 (sample SAMEA2581974, study PRJEB24529) | metagenome | biome: Human gut stool | place: China | collected 2011
TTCTGCTTCTCCTGCCCAAGCCAGGTTTTGTACTCATCGTATGTCCACCACTCGACGTCGACATCATCAATGCCGTCGCGGTTCGTGTTGTAGACGGCTTCCTGCTCTACTGCGGAAACCGCTTCCTGCGTGGAATTCTCGGAATTTACTGTGGCAAACGCAGTGGTGGTTCCTGCAATAAGGCACGCAGAAAAAATGATCCCGGCGAGTGTAGTTTTCTTGAATTTCATGATAGCTTCTATCCTTTCTCGGACGGCATTCCTGCCGAATGCGGCTCCGGTGGGAATGCTGCGCCTTTCTTCCAGCCTGATGAGCGCCATCGCGTAATCCTCGCGCTTACAGCCGAGCTGCTCCAGCACAGCTTCATCGCAGGAAAGCTCGATATCCCGCCCCGCAAGCGAAAGCATAGCCCAGGCCAGCGGATTGAACCAGTGCACGCAGGCTGCGGCGGTCAGAACGACCTTGAGCAGCACGTCAAATCTGCGGATATGCACAAGCTCATGCGCCAGGGCAAACCGCATTTCCTCGCTGTCTGCGGGCAGGGATTTCGGGAGGATTATAACCGGATTTATAACTCCGTAGGTCAGCGGCGAGACCACACGGTCGCTTACCTTTACTGTTATTTTGCGGCGGAGTTTTGCCGCTGAAATCCGTGAGCTGATTCTGGCGTCGTCAAACGGCAGAGCCATGGAAAGCTCCCGGCGGCTGCGCAGGTGCAGTGCGGCAATTATCCCCGTTGAGAGAACAACTCCGCCCGCCCAGACGATTTCGAGAATCAGTTCACGGTCCAGTGCGCAGCTCGTTTCGGAATCCGGTTCGGAGGATTCCGACGGTGTGAATTCGCGGACGACAGTGTTTTCAGGCTGTGTATTTTCATGTGGAATATTAACGGAAACAGAAAACGGAACAAGCATTCTCAGCGCGGCGGCCGTCCAAAGGATCACGAACAGCCGCTTAGGCAGCCGATGAACAAACAGCGACCTAATCACGATGATCACCGCGATGACCACCGACGCTGAAACAGTCATGCTGAGCAGAGTCGTCATTTCAGCTCCTCCACCAGCTTTTTCAGGCTCTGTATCTCCTCGGCTGTGAGCCGCTTTGAGCCAAGCAGAGCCGCAATCAGCTTATCCGACGAACCGTCGTACATCTTGTCGATCAGCTCGTTGGTTTCCACCTCCTGCACTTCCTTTCGGGAAATGAGCGCGCGGCAGATGAAGCCCGGCTCCGACCTGCCAACAGCGCCCTTGTCTATGCATTTCTTTATCACTGTGTAGGTAGTGGTCTTGCTCCAGCCTACCTGCTCGTTCAGCTTTTCCGCGATTTCTTTCGCGGATGTATCGCCCTCCTTCCAGAGTATGTCCATAACCTTCAGTTCAGAGTCAAACAGTTTGAATTCCATGGTTCTGAGTTCCTTTCTATTGCAATAGAATGTGATCACAATGATATTCTACTGCATTAGAATGAATTTGTCAAGAGGTCTGCATATTTTTCATCATTCTATCACAATAGAATAAATTGTATCCAGCTCGCCTTTTTCAAAATTAAGCGTTATACTTCGGGAAAGTAACCGACCTTGCAGAAAAAAGCGGCAGTTTCTGACTTTGAAATGTTGATTTCAACTTCAAATGGCAGCCGGCTTTTAACAACATTTCATCATACTTATATTATTGACATACCAGTCCATTTGTGATATAATGTATTCGGGTAGTTTTAACTAACTCTTTATTGAATGCAGGAGGACGATATTATGATGGAATACACGAACAAGTACTGGAAAATGATAATGCCGCTTGTCAAAAAGAGCCTTGTTAAGCGGTTCGGAAAAGAAGAAACCGCTTTGCTGGTACAGAAAACAGACGCAATTTACCGTGAAATGCTTAACCGCTCGGACGATATCGGCAAGGACAATCCTATGGCTTCGAACCTGTACGAATGTCTGATATTCCTTGCAATATGGAAAGCGGCAGACGGAAAAATAAGCGTTGACGGCCTGCGCGAAATCACTCATGAGGTAATGGGATTCCCAATCATGAAAGCAGTCGGGTTATTCATGAACGCCAACAGATCCGGGCTTGACAAGCTTGAAAAGAAGATGCACCAGAATGCAGAGTGGCTTGAAGTCCACCCGCAGTACAAAGAGTTTTCGTGGGATTTCAACTTCGATAAAACCAAGCATCCGGAGGGATTCTACTATCATTTCACCAGATGTCCGCTGAACGATTTCGCACGCAGAGAGGGTTATCTAGAAGTGCTTCCTGTCATGTGTGAAATAGACCTGGTAACTGCGAGCCTCATGCACGCAAAGCTTATTCGCAGGCAGACGCTCGCTTCAGGAGGAGACATGTGCGATTACTGGTTCGTTGGGGATAAAAGCCCGTCAGCCAAATAAAGAAGGGACATCATGATAAAGGTTACTGAATTGAGCGAAAATGAGATCGAGGAAATAGGCGAGGCATTCGCTGATTACAATTACGCTGACGGCGAAAAGGGAATGTCCTTTCTCTATAACGGAAGGGACAGCGTAAAGGAATACATATGCGGGTACGTACGCGCAATGCTGGCAGGAGGCTGTCTTTTCAGCACAAGCGATAAGCACGAAGCATTCGTGGCTTACAAATTTTCAAAGGATAAGCTGCCGGCGTCAGCCGGATTTATTCTGCTGAAAACCGTGTTCCTGACGCTCGGTTTTAAAGGCGCGGTAAATATGCTTTCAGCCATAAAAAAAGGCGGAGAATCTTACGAAACCACCTTAAAGAAGCAAAAGAAACCCTATATTTTCGTTGGAATGCTAGTGGTTCGCAAGCAGTATCAGTGTCAGGGATTCATGCGAAAAGCGCTCGACATCGCCTTTGACGAAGGACGTAAACGCGGAGTACCCGTGCTTCTTGAAACGGACGCCGCTCTGAAACGCGACAAATACGTCCACCTCGGAATGACAAATATGCGCACCAGAAAGCTTGACGACAGCGCATTTCTGTTCGACCTTGTGAAAGAAAACTGAATATATCAAGTGCTTTGCAGTCCGCCTGCGCCGGGATTCCTTGATGATAGGCGAGCAGTCCTTTTCGCTGTCCTCTACAAATGTTTCGATGGTGCAGACGTCCTGACCGCCGTAAGGGTCGGTGAGGTAAAAATCGACGTGATAAGCCGCGTCGGGAAGTTCGGCGTCTTCGTCGCGCTCCTGCGAAAATCACCGAACCATGCCGGCATGGAAAGCGCTGTTTCATCTTTTGGCTGGGTCTTCTTGAAAAGCCCGGACTTATCCTTGGGGACAGAGAATATCAGCAACGTATAGTTCGGCATGAAATCAGTGCTTACAAATATATCAGGATTGTATCGTCGAAACAAAACCGCCTGTCCGCTCCAACTGTTTGAAAGCACATTGAGAACGGCTCAGCACTCAAATCACTCTGCGCCGTTTTCCGGAGAATCCTCGGTGCCGGAAACCTCCAGCCTTTCAGCGAGGAGCTCCTCGTCGCGGCGGCGGAGCATGCTGCAAACTATGACCATTCCCGCGAGTATCATCATTCCGATGCCCGTGAGGATAAGTCCGCTGCTGAGTCCTGCGGGGTAGAAATTCAGCACGATAGTGTGCTTGCCCTCCGAAACCGGAACGCATATCAGCGATTCGTCAAGGCAGGTGTCCCAGTTGACGTACTCGCCGTCTATCTGTACTGTCCAGCCCTCCTCGGCGGGAATGGTCGTGAACAGCGCGCAGTCCCGGGGAGCGTCAACGGTGAGCTCCAGCGTGCAGCCGCCGGTGCGGGCGAGGGTCGTGCCGGAGTTCAGCTCGTCCATGGCGCTGTGGAAACGCTCCATGGAGGCACTGTCGATGTAATAGAACCATGCGTTCGTGTAGTACACGGCGTCATCCAGCAGCTTGAGCTTCACCCTGAACGAATCCCCCTTGCGGTAAGTGCCCAGGTACTCTATACCGTGGTTTTCGTACAGGAAGTAATTCCCGCGGTAGATGTCGTTGACGTAAAGCTGAGTTTCACGCTCGTACTTCGTCGGCAGGAACATATACACCGGGCCGTCCGCCGAAGCCGTTACCGTGTATTCCACCCACGCGTCGTCATCGGTGTTCTTCTTGCGGTAGCTGTAGTGCGAATCCGTCGTGGAGCCTATCCGGATATTGTCGCTGTCGAAGGTCACGTCGTCGATAGCCTTGAAAACCGCCGTGCCCTTCTTTCCGGCAAGCATTGAAGCGAGCTTGTTCTGCGCCTGGAACGGCGAATACTCGCTGATGTCGAAATCTATAATGCCGCCGTCGGCAAGGTAGGCGATACCGAGGTCGTCGGAGTTCTTGTAGACGGTTATCGCGGTGTCTGTCTCCACCGGAACGGTCTGCGTGTAGGAAACGGTTTTGGAATCCGTCGCGAACACGTATCTTACGCCGAAAATATCGTCTGTAAGCTCGGTCGCGCCGTCGTAGCGGGTGTAGTGCTCCCTCGCGGCGAAGCCCAGGGACTTCAGCAGCGCGATAGCCTTCGCGTTGAGCGTGCTTGAGCTGTGGCTCATGCCATACATTCTCAGTGCGATGTCGTCGTTGACGCAGCGGTGGAACGTCTTTTCCATGCGGTAGAAACCGGGATCCTGCCCGTGTATCTGCTCGGAGACTTCCCGGGTCAGCGGGATATCCCAGCGGTAGCTCTCACGGGTGGAGAACACAATGTCGTCGTGCATCTGGTAGAGCGACTGCGCGGTGTTGAGGTATGCCTCGGCGCACACGAATACCGCCATTACAACGCACATTGCCTTTTTCCCGATGTTCTTTTTGTAAGCCCACGCCAGAATAAGCATGACCGCAAGGCAGACCAGCGGAATAAGCACAGTCAGCACCTGCTCGTAGTGGTCGCCGTCGTCGGCGAGGTCAGCGTAAAGGAGCATTGCAAACGGTATCGCGAACGCCGCCGCAAATCCCCTTCCGCGCACCTTGTCCAGCTTGTCGAACGCCTGCGCGCCCAGAATGATCAGCAGGAAGCTGACCATGAACGAGTAGCGCTAAGGGAGCCAGTTAGGCATCTGACCGCCGTGCCACATCATATCCACCGGGCGAATGTACATACACAGCACCATCACGCCGATGAACACCGCCGAGGCGATACGCTCCCGGGCGGAGAAGCGGCGGCATGTGAAGTACAGTATCGTGCACACCAGCGCGAGGGTCCCGGCGTAGAGGATAGGCATGCCCTCCATGCGTACGGTGTCGTATTCCGTTGGGAACAGCTTGATGAAAATATCCGCAATGTTGAAATTCTCGGCAAGGGAGTAATCCGGGTCGGAGAACGCGAATTTTCCGTTGGAAAGCGACTTGTACACCGGAAGTATCATGAAGCAGGACATCAGAATGCCGCTCACCGAACCTGCGCCGTACATCAGCACAGAGCCGCAGACCTCCCCGAAGCACTTGTTTGCGCTCTTTCCGGAGGCAAGGCACCATACGAAGTACAGCGCCGAGAAGATCCCGACCATATAGCCGATATAGAAATTTGCAGCGAAGATGTAGACCAGCGACAGCACGTAAAGCAGGAACTTCCTTTTATCACAGATACGCTCTACGCCCATAGCCACCAGCGGAAGCGCGACCAGACCGTCCAGCCACATGGGGTTCATGGTCTGTACGATGAAGTAGCCGCACAGCGCCCACATCACCGAAAAGCACACCGTAGTAGTCCGGCGGCAGCCGCGGTGCCTTCCGAGGAACAGCGCGCAGGTAAGCCCCGCCGCGCCCGCCTTTGCGAGCATCATCGTCATCAGACCCTCGGTTATCCACTCCCGCGGGAAGATCCAGACCAGGAGGTTGAACGGGCTTGCGAGGTAGTACCCGATTATGCCCATGAACTCACCGGAAAGGTTTCTGCTCCAGCTATACCATATGCTTTCGTCCCCGGCGAACACGTCGTACATGTAGTCGTAGTAGTAAACGTACTGCGCGTTCAGGTCGAGGGACAGCACAGAGCGCGCCCCGAACGGCCACACCTGGAATACGATGTACGCCCCGAACAGGATAACCACAGGCAGCAGAAAAGACAGCCAGTACGCCCGGCTGTCAAAGATGGCTTTTCTGACGCGCGCGAGAACGTTTCTGACCGCCGTCAGGGTGCTGTTAATTTCCATTGTCGCTCCCCTTTCCTCCGGCAGTCCGTGAGATTATATATCTCGGGCGCTGCTTTATCTCCTCGTAGATTTTGGAGAGGTAGTATCCGATAACGCCGACGCCAAGAAGAATGCAGGCTCCGGTAATGAGTATCAGCAGTATCACGGTCGAGAATCCCTCGGCGGCCTGCCCGCAGAAATACTTTACCAGCGTCTGAACGCCGAGCACAAGCGCCATCACAAAGAAAATCACGCCGACCCAGGTAATGAGGTGGATAGGCACGTTTGTGAACGAAGTGATGTTGTTGAGCGCGAATTTGAACAGGTTCTTCATGCTGAACTTGCTTTTTCCTGCGGCGCGGGGCTGAACGTCGAATTCCACGCGCTCCACAGTGAAGCCGACCCAGCTCGAAAGCGCCCGGAAGAACGTGATGCGCTCCGGCAGCTCGTTAAGCGCGTTTATGACCTTCCTGTCCATCAGCTTGAAATCGCTGGCTCCGTCCAGGCTGATCCCCGAGGAGCTTTTCATCATCTTGTAGAAGCTCCGGGCGAACAGCTTGTGGAGCAGCCCTTCCCTGCCGCGGGAGCGCTTGACCGCCTCCACGACCTCCGCGCCGCCCTGCCACAGACGGTACATCTCCGGGATAAGCTCCGGCGGGTGCTGAAGATCGCAGTCAATGCAGACTGCGCAGTCTCCGGCGGCGTTTTTCAGTCCCGCGAATATCGCGCCTTCCTTGCCAAAATTCCGGGAGAATCCCAGTCCGCGCACGTTAGGGTCAGCCTCTGATGCCGCCGTTATCTCACGCCAGGTGTCGTCCCTGGAACCGTCGTCGACGAAGATCAGCTCGTAAGGAATGCCGTTTTCTCTGAGTATCCCGGCAATCACTGACGCGGTGCGCTTTATGTTCTCGTGTTCGTTGTATGAAGGTATAATTACTGAAAGCATCTGCTGAAATTCACTCCCTGGTCATTCTCCGATTATCTTGACCAGCACGGTCTTTTCACGGCAGCCGTCGAAGTCGCCGTACATGATGAACTGACGAGGACCAAGCTCCAGTCGGCCCTCGGTGATGGGTACGGTAACGCTGGCGCCGAGAAGCATCTGCTTCATGTGAGCCGCTCCGGCACTGGTGTAGTCCACCTTATAGTTGCTCTCGTCGGGAACGATCTTTCTCAGCATTTCCGTCCAGTCCTCGAAAAGATCCTCGCGGTCGTTCTCAAGGAATATCGCCGAGGTTGTGTGCTGGGAGTAGACTACGCATATGCCCTCGCTGATGAAGCTCCTGCGGACGCACTCCTCCACCTCGAAGGAAAGATTCAGGAACTGCTCTTTGGAGTCGGAGTTGATGGTAAGCTGCTGCCGGTAGGTTCTCAATGAAAACATCTCCTTTTTTAGTCAGTACGTTCCCTGACGGTAAGTATGCCGCTCTCCAGCGACGCGTGTATCAGCTTTCCGCCGCCGTTGAAGCTGTACATGTAGCTCCCTGGGAAGCTCCCGCTGATGAGATCGGTTCTTAGTTCGCCGATATCCGTTTCAAAATCCAGCGCCACGCTGCTCCCCTTCGGGAACACTATCTCGGCGTTCCCCGTGCGGGACTGCACCGCGCTTCCGGTTATAACGCTGTAGAAATCAAGCAGAATGTTTCCGCTTGCCGTGGAAAAACTGCACAGCGAGCGGGTGTTTTCCGATGTGATGTCGCCGCTGTTCGTAACGGTGGTTATTTTCTCACTGTCGACGTCCCCGAGCGTTACGTCCCCGGATACCGTATAAATAAGTATGTCGCGGTAGTATTCCCGCGGGAGGTACAGATACATTCCGTAGCTCTCGTGCTCATTCGCAAAGAGCGAGACCACGAATTCCCCGCTCTCGGATATCGTCAGCGAATTGTCGCCAAGCTCCGCGGTAAGCGGAACATCGTTGCGGTACTTCATTCGGATACGGTCGCCCTCGTAGGGGATCACGGTGACGTCTGTCTTGAGAAGGTCAACGCTGATGTACTCGCATAGCGGGAAGTACTCGTCGCCCTCCTTTGAGGAGCCGAGACTCTCCCCGGGAATGAGGAACGCCAGAGCCGCGAAAGCTGCGGCAAGTACTGCGGTAATTATGAGCCAACGGTTTATTCCGCGTTCCACAAGAATCCCTCCATGCTCAGTACGGCTTCCAGCCGCGGCAGATATCGCACCTGCGCTTCACCCGCAGGAACAGCCTTGAGATCACGAACCCCGCCTTGACTGCCGCCAGTCCGAGGAAGGCGGAGCCGCAGGCAGCGGCAAGTCCGCCGAATATCATCAGCTCCGGCGTGAGCGAGGTCACGATGAACTGCGCGTTGAACAGCTTTACGGCGACCCCGGCAATGCTGAGCATTATCCCGGCGGGGATACCGAAAGCCGCCGCCGAAAGCATTGCGAGCATAGCGCAGAAGGTCAGCAGAAACAGCACCGCAAACCCGGACTGCATTGCACAAACCTTAAATTTAACCGTTCGCGTCATCAGCTCACCGCCGTTCTGAATTCGGAATGTCAGGACTCAGAAGTTTTCCTCCACTTTCTTGTAAGCATGGGGAGGATCATTCCGCCGAGTGCGTTGCCAAGAACTACCACAAAAACGAACGCCAGGTTTCGAAGCGTGAAAGTCTGTTCGCCGATCGCCGCGCCGTTATAGAAAGAATTCGCAATAGAGTGGTCGAACCCACTGAAAATGAACACGGGGACGCACAGAAAAACGCCGATCTTCTGACCGCGCTTCCACAGGTCGACCGCGAGGTACATCAGCAGACCGCAGAGTATCGAGGAAAGCACCCACTTCTTAGGGTCTGCGGCGAGTTTAGACGCGTAGCTTGCCCGCGCGGACTCCGCGATATCGGGCAGGCAGAAGCTGACCAGGATCCCCATTATAAAGGTAGTCAGCAGATTCACCACCAGAATGAGCAGCACAAGTCTTATGTACTTGAAATCTTTAAAATGCTCGGCAATGTATCCGACCTTGCCGGTATACAGATTGAAGCCGTACTCGCAAATCGCGAAAAGGCCCAGTGAGAACAGCACTGCGCCCGCCCACATCATGCCAGACTTAGTACTGGCGAGGAGTACGCAGCCGCCTATTGATATCAGGATTCCTGATGCGGCAGCCTTTTTTATATCAGTTAACATATAGCCTCCGATTTTTTTGTTTTACACATTTAAACATTTATTTCTTTATTAGAACCGCGGCACACTCAACGTGGCTCGTCCGCGGAAAAAGGTCGAACGGGCGCACTTTTTTCAGCGCGTATCCCAGCTCTTCCAGGCGTTTGCAGTCGCGGGCGGCGGTAGCTGCGTTGCAGGAGATCATCACGATACGCTCCGGCTGCATTCCCGGGCAAGCGGTGAGCGTAGCGTCGTCGCAGCCCTTTCGCGGTGGGTCGAGGATTATCACGTCCGGACGCTCCCCGGCGCTTTCAAGCTGCTTTGCAGCCTGTCCTGCGTCGGCGCAGATGAACTCCGCGTTACCTATGGAGTTGCGCTCAGCGTTCCTTCGGGCGTTTTCAACCGCCTGCGGAACTATTTCCGCGCCGATAAGCCGGCGGGCCTTCCCCGCCATCGAAAGACCTATCGTGCCGGCTCCGCAGTAGAGGTCGAGCAGCAGCTTTCCCTCAGGCTCGGCGAATTCAGCTGCCTGGGCGTACAATGCCTCGGCTGCCGGAGTATTCACCTGATAGAACGCCCTCGGAGATATCTCCACCTTAACGCTGCACATTGTGTCGCTGATATCCGGCTTTCCAGCAAGGACTATCTCCTCATCGCCGAGTATCACGTTAGTTTTCTCGCGGTTGATGTTCAGAACCACTCCGGTGATCTGCGGGAAGCGCTCCGTAACGCTCTTTGCGAGCTTCTGGAACTCCGGTACCTTTCTCCGTGCGACAAGACAGAGACAAATCTCCCCGCTGTAGTGCCCGCGTCGTAAATAGACATGCCGCAGCACGCCCTCGTGCTTTTCCTCGTTATAAACCGAAATGCGGAGCCTGTCCGCCTGTTCAGTGACAAAATTCGCGGACACCGCGAATATCTCAGGCTGGAGCGA
>OGDS01002672.1_pt1 | contig 10137 bp, 7 predicted proteins | sample 1570351 | NCBI WGS metagenome assembly OGDS01 (sample SAMEA2581974, study PRJEB24529) | metagenome | biome: Human gut stool | place: China | collected 2011
TAGCCGTAGCCATAACCGTATCCCTTGCCGTAGCCGTATTTCTTGCCGTAACCGTAGCCGTAGCTGTTCTTGCGCTTGCTCATGTCAAGGCCGTTGATGACCGTCGCGAGCTTCGGGAACTTACGCTCACGCCGTAACACGTTGATGTAGCTGAAACCGGCCTTCGGTGTCACGTCCGCACGGCAGACGTACACGCACATGTCAGCCACACGGCCGATGATCGCCGTGTCCGTAACCATGCCGATAGGGGCCGTATCCAAGATGACATAGTCGTACCGTTCCTTCAACCGGGCGATAGCCCTCTCCAGCACGTCACGGGCGACCAGCTCAGTCGGGTTCGGGGGGATGGGACCGCCCGGGAGGATATCGAGGTTAGGGCTGATATCGGATCGCTGGACCATGTCGAACAACTCCACGTGATCCGGGTCGCTCAGGTAGTTCGTGATGCCCTCCATCTTACGGGAGATATTGAACACCTTGTTCAGGCCCGGCTTGCGGATGTCCATGCCGACCACCACCACCCTCTTGCCCAAGTAAGCCAAGCTCACCGCCAAGTTGCCAGCGACGAAAGACTTGCCCTCGCCCGGTTGCGTGGAGCTGAAAAGGATCACACGCTCGTCCTTGCCTAGCATGAACAAGAGGTTCGTGCGCAACCCCCGGAACATCTCCTCCATCAGGTCGTTCTTGTTCTCACGCACCACGATCGAGCCCTCACCCGTCTTCTTGACCAACGGGAGCTCCGCCAAAATAGCCACGCCCGTGATCGCCTCAACGTCCTCACGGTTCTCGATCTTGTATTTCAACAGGTCATGAAGGTAGACAATGCCCACCGGGATCGCCAGGCCCAAGATCAACGCCGCAAGCATGAAGACCATCCTCTTCGGGGCGACAGGACGCTCATCGGCGAGCGGCTCCTCGATGATGCGGCCGTTGTTCGCCGTGGCCGCCAGCGTGATGGCGTTCTCCTCACGCTTCTGCAACAGCATGACGTACAACGTGGCCTTGATCTCCTGCTGCCGGGAGATCGTCATGAACTCCTTCTCCTGCCTCGGGGCGTCGCTGATGCGGCTCTCGAACTTGCTCGCCTGACGGTCGATGTCCGCCTTGGCGATCTGGAGACCCCTCAAGACACTGTTCACCGTCGTCTTCACGTTGCGGCGCATAGCCTCGATGCCGGCGTTCATGTTGATGATCGCCGGGTTGCTGTCCGAAGAGGTGCGCAACAGGCGCTTGCGCTCGATGATCATCGTGTTGTACTGGTCGATGACAGAGGTGAGGTTTTGATCCCGCAGGCCCACGTTGGCAGGGATCACCTCGTCCATGTTCGCAGGATCGTCGATATAATTGCGGAGATACTGCACCAAGTTGATCTGCGTGGCGTTCTCCGTACGTTGTTGCTCATACCTCGAGCTTTCCTGCAAAGCCATCTGGGCGTCGCTCGTCAAATTCGTCAGGCCGGAGCGTTGCTTGAAGGCAGCGAGCTCGCTCTCCGTAGTGCCCAGCTCGCCGTTGATGATGCCGATGCGCTCCTCGATGAACTCGGCCGTCTTCTGCGCCACCTCGTTCTTCTCGTCGTTGGCGTCCTGGTTGTAGAACGACACAAGGCGATTGATGAAGTCCACGCCTCGTCGCCTCACCGTGTTCCTCAAGGATACCTTGGCGATCGTCGTCGTCTTGGACGAGGGCGTCACGCTCAACTCCTTGCCGTAAGCCTCGGCAGTGGACGTGGGGGTATGGACGTGGGCGACCAGCTCGATCTCCCCGCCCTCCAACTCCGGTATGGAATCCATGCACGTGAAACTGAAAACCCCCACGGGGGTGGGCAATATGGCGGGGAGCCTGTCGAAGCCCTGCTCCATCGTCTCCTCGTCACCCTCCTTGTCGATCTTGTACTCCGCTCTCACCGTTAGCTGACCCTCCTTCGTGTAGCGCATGCGCAGCTCGACGGGGGCCACCAGACGGTCCGCCTCCTCGGGGGTGATGAACACGTTAACGGGGGAGTTCTTGTATAACGGGGGGTTGAAGCCCAAGGCGTTCGACTCCTCCATGTCGATATACAGGCCCATGTCGTTCACCACCTTCTTGATCAACGTGCGGGACCTCAGGATCTCGACCTCGTTGTCGAAGTTGCTCGTCATCGAGAGCATGCCGAGGTCCTGTATGGCGGCAAGGCCGCTGGCGGCGTTTGCCCCCTTCTTCTCGTCCTCCTTGATCAGCACCGACGACGTGACGTTATACACCGGCGTCTGGTAACGCAGGAACACGTACATGCCGATACAACAGGCCAGCACGCTCGCCACGAACCAAGGCCAATAAACCATATACTTGAAAAACACGGCGTAAAGATTGATCTCACGATCCTCCCCCTCCGGATTGTTATTGTTATTATTATTATTGCTTGTATTTATACCATCGTCCACCATCTCTCTAAATTTTCAATTCTCAATTCTCTATTTTCAATTATTTAAGTATGTTCACCAACAGGCCGGCGATCGAGACCAAGATCGAGATCGAGCTCACCCACAACGTCGTGCTGTTACCGATATCGGAGTTCCTCGCCTTCGTCTCGTTCGGCGTGACATAAAGGATGTCGTTCTGTTTCAAATAATAATACGGGGAGGTCACGATTCCGGCGTTGTTCAGGTCAAGGTTGATGATCTTGCGCTTCCCGCTCTCGTCCTCGCGGATCAGCTTCACGTTGTCACGTACGCCGTAGATCGTCATGTCGCCGGCCATCGCCAACGCCTCCAGAACGTTCACCTTCTCGTTGCCGATCGTGAAGCTGCCCGGACGGGCCACCTCGCCCAAGACCGAGATCTTGTAGTTCGCCATGCGCACCGTCACGATGGGCGCCTCCTTCAAGTAAGGCCTCAATCTCTCACGGATCAGGCTCTCCGCCTCGTTCTTCGTCAAGCCGCCGACCCTCAGCGTACCGATCACAGGGAAGTCGATCTCGCCGGAGTTGTTCACGAGGTATTGCTGCAACGTGGGTTGCGTCGTCGTGTTGATGTTCGTCAGGGCCGCGTTCAACGGGGTCTGCACCGTCAGGTTGAACGGGGCCGCCGCCTGAGGGTCCGTCGTGTTGACCGTGATGCTCAACAGGTCCTTGGGCATGATCTTGGCGTCATACAGGGGAAGCGTCCCCTCGAGATCGTTCACCGCCTCCGGGTTCTGGAGGTAGGGCACGTTCTTGTAAGACGTACACGCCGCCAGCAAAAGGGGCAGCGAGAATAGGAACAGTAGTCTTTTGATCTTCATATTATTTTGTTATCGTTTTTATTTCTTTAAACACGGATCACACGGACTTAACGGAAAAGGCGGGACAGGAAACCTTTGGGTTTCTCCGGCTCGTATTCCGACTCGTATTTACGCATCAAGTCCTCATAGCTCAGTCCCTTGGTCACCATCTCGTAGATCGTGCCCCAGTCCGGGAGGCCGCCGAGGTTGCGGTCGTCGATGAAAACGTCCGCCTTCAGCTTGCGGGAGAAGTGGTTGTTCCGGTCTCTCTCCTCCTCCGGGTAGTCACGGTTCACCGCGTAGAACTCCAAGCCACGCTCACGGCAGAAGGACAACGCCTCCTCCAAGAGCACTCCCTCACGGACCGTCCACAGGATCAGCTTATGCCGCTCCGATCGCAATTTCCTCAACGTCTCGATGGCGAAAGGAAGCTCACGACCTATCGCCGGATACTTATGCTCGACGATCGTACCGTCGAAATCTACCGCTATTATCATCTCTTTAATTCTCAATTTTCAATTCTCAATTATAAAAGGGCCGGACCACCGGACGGCCGGAGTGGTATATGTTAAAGCGGGGTCAGCCTATCGGCCAAAGCCAAGGGGTCTCCTAGCCGCTAGAGACGGCCATTGCCATCCGGGGGATCCGACCGTTTCTTTTCTGCCCTTATCTAATTCTCGCTTAACCGGGGCAATCCCTCCACCTCGCCGGCGTGCCATTCACGGTAGTCCGCCAAGGGAAACCCGGGGACGGTCAATAGCTTGTAATCCGACCCGTCTCTTCTCAATATATGTTTACGGGCGTACGAGCGGAGCGAGCGATCCGTAACGGACACCATCACGATCGGGAACGGGTAGGCGAACAGGCGCAACGGAGTGGTCTCGCTATCAGGGAACGCACGATGCAGCTGGTAGGCCGAACGCTCGAACGCTACCCAGTAGGGACCCGTGCAATACAGGTGTATTGAGTTTCGGTTCGCACGCTCACGATCCATGATCTCTGTCAAACGCTCACGCAACAGGTTCATCAGCCGGATGCCCGAAGGGACGCCGCATGTCTCTCTCTCTTCTCTCATATCTTTTATTCATCGCCGTTCCCGTGCCCGAACCAACGGTCGTAATCCCGTAAACGACGTATCAACACGGACTTGCTCCTCTTGGGCGAGGCCTCCTCCATCCAAGGGTCAACCAGCTCGTGCGCCATGCGCTGGTAGAGGCTGCTGTCCGTACAGCCGTACAGCGTGACCAGCAACAAGGCACGGGATTGCCCCGCTTTTATCACCGGGAGCATGCTGCGCATCGTGGCATGCAAACGATCGAACTCATCCGACTCGCCCAAAAGCAGATAGGCTGGAAGGAGCAAAGAGTAAAGCTTGCAACGGATCACGTCGGTCTCACCACGGAGAGAGGCGTAGCCACGCAGGACCTCACGGGCCAGACGGGCATCCTCATCCACTACCACGCCAGAGGCGTGGTAACGGCCCAAGGCATCGTGCAAGCCCTCCGACAGACGGTCGTTGTCCAAATGGGTATACACGTGCTTGCCCCCCGTGTTCAGCTCGATCAACTCGTACTCCCCCGCTCTCACCTCGAACAAGGGGACCCACAGACAGTCGAGGATACGCACCATCACGTCCTTATGCCCACCGCCCGGCTGCACCACCACCTCCGCCTCCATGTCGGTAAAAGGGCCGGAGGTGATACGCACACGGTCGCCTTTCAACAAGCGGCCGCTATCTGGCACGTACACCGGAAGCTCGTTGGAGTAAGAAGCCGCGACCCAACGCAAGGTATCCATCTCACGATCCGAGAGGTACGGGAAATAAGACCGCCCGCCGGAGGAAACCCGGGGGAGGAAATTATACAGGGGAAGCGTACGCTTCAGGCTAAAGATCTCGTCCTCCGAGGCGTGGACGAACACGTAGTTGTACAGCAGGGGCCGTTTCGTGTTGACCATCTTACCGCCCACCTTCCTCGCCTCGACATACGAGGGGGAGAAATACTCGAACAAGGCCTCCCCACGACGCTCACGGCGGGAAAGCTCAGCGTCCAGCCCCTTCGAGGGGCTGATCCTGTCACGCCCGCCACCGGCGGTAGGGAGCGTGAGCACGTACCAGCGGACAGCCTCTTGATCACGTCGCTTCAGAACATGCGCCATGAACCTATCCGAGCACTTGCCTGTCAATATATCCATCTCTATGATTATCTTTTCCAGTGGTTATCCCGTGGCCCGAAAACAGACCCCACGGCAATTCAGAGCCCTACCAAGAATCTTTTATATCATCTTGATAAACAGTACTTTATATTTTTAAATGTGGCATTACTGAAAATTACCATCTCTCGAAATCTTAGGCTACTTGGGGAGTAGCCTAAAAGGTGCGAGAACGGTTATCACCCGGTTGTAGAGACGGGGCGTGCCCCGTCTCCCACTGTCTGATAGTATCTTTAAGTTACCATTTGGAGGGGATGAGACGGGGCGTGCCCCGTCTCTACAGGAATACACACAGGTTATAAGGCATGGTGGAATGATACCGGGAACAAGAGGTCATTTCACCCGCATCACCATGTCTATACGTCTAGGATAAAACAGGAAAATCAAAAAATAGAGAGGATCAAACGCCTACAATGAGTAAACAAGCGCATTTGTTTGCTTGTTTTTAGTTATTTTTTACTACATTTGCGCCGTGAAAGAATACGCTACTCCCCAAGTAGCCTACTCCCTTTACCCTACTTTCGGTACATGATTGTACACACTCTCAAAACAAATTTTATTCACCGCAGACATCTTTTCCAACGAGAAACTTTTCAAATAGATTTGCGTAGTCTTGATCGATTTATGGCCCAATAGTTCGCTGATCATCTCAATCGGGACATCCTGTTCCTTCAAAATCATCGCAAAAGAATGACGGATCGAATATGAGGTGATCGGGATAGACACACCGCAGGCTCTCGCCAACCTCTTCAAATTCCGGTTAAAATGGGCCAAAGCGGAAGTGTACTCCTTGTAGGCTTCTTTTCCCACTTTTATCCCTTTCAAGAAAGGAAACAAATAGGGTGAGTCCTTACCTACATCACTTGACAGTTCCCTCAGCGACTCCCATGCGGTAGATTGTACCTCTATAAGCATCGGAGTACCCGTTTTCTGGCGTTTATATTCCAAAACCCCACCCCGGACATTCTCCTTTTTCAGATGAGCGAAATCCACGAATGCCATACCGCAAAACTGGAACATCAGGCACAATGCCTGCCGTGTTTTTCTCAGTTCCGGATCATCTAATGAGGCCGTCATCAGAGAACGTAATAAATCCTGTGGTAACGCCTTTTTGCGTTTGCTCTCTATACCCGTGAAAACTCCCTTAAATAAATAAGGGATATAGGGGGCCAACCCTTCCTCCACCGCCATGTTGTACACACAACGGATCCGACGCATATAGGTCGACACCGTGTTCCATGTACATCCTTTATTCAACAAAAAGGCCTGATAACGCCGAAGGTTCTCCTTATTGACATAGATATAGGGAATTACCTCCAACCCACAAAACCGCATGAATGAGTTCAATGCATCCTGATAGCTCTTCGCCGTGGAATAACGCCCATCCACACGCAATTTATAGATATACAACCTCATCCCTTCTACTAAATCCTTTTTCTCCATACTATCGCTATTTTTTCGTGATAAAACTTAGCAAATGTAATACAGATCCGGGAGGTTGAGCATATACAAAAAAAGGCGAACCAACCGGTCCGCCTTTATAAAATCTCCATTTCTAGATTATTTCAGTCCTCTATTCTTCAGCAACGGATCCGTACCCGGTTCCTTGCCACGGAAATTCTTGTACATATCCATAGCGTCGTCGATACCGCCCGGGGTCAAGACATATTTACGGAATTTATCGGCACATTCTTGATTAAAGATGTCGCCGGTTTCCTTGAATGCCTCGAAAGCGTCGCAATCCAATACCTCAGCCCAGATGTAGCTATAATAGCCGGCGGTGTAGCCGCCACCCATCGTATGGTTGAAGTAAGTCGTACGGTAACGGGAAGGGATTTGTTTCAGCAAACCACGACGGCCTAACGTCTGTTGCTCGAAATCCATCACGTTCAAGTTGGCCGGAACATTATTCGTCTGGTCAACGAACTTGATCACCTTCTTATCCGCAGCGTCACCACTGATCGCATGGAAATCCATATCCAGATAAGAAGCCGCCAGATACTCCGTCGTAGCGAAACCTTGTCCGTACTTACCGCTCTTATCCAACTTCTCGATCAACTCGGCCGGGATCACCTCGCCGGTCTGATAATGCTTAGCGTACACCTTCAATACTTCCGGCTCGAATACCCAATGCTCCATAACCTGTGAAGGCAACTCCACGAAATCACGAGGAACACCGGAAACACCGGAGTAATGCACGTCACGGAACAAGCCGTGCAAACCATGACCGAACTCATGGAACAATGTATTCGCCTCATCAGCGCTCAACAACGCAGGTTGTCCCGGAGCGGGCTGGCTAAAGTTACAAACGATCGTTACGACCGGAGCCACACGCTTGCCATCCTTATAAGCCTGCGGACGATAAGAACCACACCATGCGCCACCACGCTTGCTGGCACGAGGGAAGAAATCGAAATAAATAACGCCCAAATGAGAGCCATCCTTATCTTTGCACTCAAAAGCCTGCGCTTCCGGATAAGGCAACGGGATATTACGGATCGGGGTGAACGTGATACCATATAACTTATTAGCTACATAGAAAGCACCCTCACGAACATTATCCAACTTCAAGTAAGGACGAACCTCATTCTCATCCAAATTGAATTTAGCCTTCTTGGCCTTCTCGAAATAATAACGCCAATCCCAGCCCTCGGCCTCGAAATTGCCGCCTTCTTTCTTGATCTCGGCGTTTATATCGGCCAATTCCTCTTTCGCTTTCGCCAAAGCAGACGGCCAGATTTTATCGAGCAAGTCATACACGTTCTTCTCGTTCTTCGCCATATTCTCTTCCAATACGAAAGCGGCATAATCCTCATATCCCATCAATCGGGCTTTCTCCAGACGAGCGGCAACCAGCTGCTTAACGACCTCCTTATTATCATTCTCATTATTATTGTTGCCACGATTCGTATACGCCTTGAAGATCTTCTCACGCAAATCACGCTTATCGGCGTATTGAAGGAAAGGCATCACGCTCGGATTATGGAGGGTAAACACCCACTTACCATCCAGACCATTCTCTTGGGCCGTTTGCGCCGCCTTGACGATCACGTCTTCCGGCAGACCGGATAAGTCCTCTTTATTATCGATCACTAATTGGAAATCGTTGGTCTCTTTCAGGGTATTCTGTCCGAAAGTAAGTTGGAGCATGGATATCTTCTCGTTCAGCTCACGCAACTTCGCCTGCTTATCCTCCGGCAGATTGGCTCCTCCCCGGACAAAGCTTTTATAGGTTTCCTCCAACAGCTTCTTCTGTTCCTTATCCAGATGGAAGCTCGCCTGATTCTCATATACGGATTTCACCCGGGCGAAAAGCTTGGGATTTAAGCTGATATCATCCGAATGTTTGGATAAAAGGGGATAAAGCTCACGTTCGAGCTCTTGGATCTCGTCCGTGGTATTCACACTGGATTGGCCACCGAAAGCATACATTACTTTAGTAAGCAACTCGCCACTTTGGTCTAAGGCCACGATCGTATTCTCGAATGTCGGCGCATCCGGATTTGCCACGATCGCCTCGATCTCCTTCGACTGCTCTTCCATGCCTTTCAAAAGAGCCGGCTTGTAATGAGCCACCTCTATTTGGTCAAACGGAGGCACCCCGAACGGTGTCGTATACTCCGCAAAAAACGGATTGGGTGTAGCGCCTTCCGCTACATCGCTTTTCTTTGAGGAGGAACAAGCTCCCAAAATAACCGCTAAACCTGCGGCCATAAGCGTTTTATTCATGCCATTGTTATATTAGAATTACAATGGACAAAGATAACGAAGTTTTGCGTTACAATTCTATTTCAAATTGTTATTATTTAGAATCCGGAAAAAGATTTTCACAATTCACACAAAAAAGATCCCCAAAGGGAGATCTTCCCTTCGGGGACCCAATATGCTTTCATTCAATGTTCAATCGAATCGCTCTCTATACCGTCCTCGATATTTTCATTTTCGATCGTTTCTTGTAAATCTTGAATGTCATTAGACGTGTAATCATCCGACAATACCGAATTGGTAGACATGGTCTCATCGTGAAGATCATCGCTCTCATCCCATAACGTTTTCATTATATTCTCTGGCATATCTCTTATATTTTAAAGTTATATGCCTATTCAACAACCTCGACAAAGAAATTGTTGTTCCAATAAAAATAGTTCACTAATTTTAGCGAGATTAACGCAAGAAATAATATGAATCGAATTTGTAGTCTTTTTGGTATTCAGTATCCCATCATACAGGCGGGAATGGTTTGGTGTAGTGGTTGGCGGCTAGCTTCAGCGGTTAGTAACGCCGGTGGATTAGGATTGATCGGGGCAGGCTCCATGCACCCGGAAGTGCTCCGGGAACATATCCGTAAATGCGAGGCGGCGACCGACAAGCCTTTTGGCGTGAATGTCCCGCTGATGTACCCGGAAATCGATACCTTGATGCGGATATTGGTGGAGGAAAAAGTGAAGATCGTATTTACCTCCGCCGGTAACCCGAAAACATGGACAAAGTATTTGAAGGATCATGACATGACGGTCGTTCACGTGGTAAGCAGCTCTAAATTCGCCACGAAATGCGAGGAGGCCGGAGTGGATGCCATCGTTGCCGAAGGCTTCGAGGCAGGCGGGCACAACGGACGGGAGGAAACAACTACGATGTGCCTGATCCCCGCTGTCCGGAAAGCGACCTCCCTCCCCCTTTTGGCGGCAG
>OGDS01002678.1_pt1 | contig 10117 bp, 9 predicted proteins | sample 1570351 | NCBI WGS metagenome assembly OGDS01 (sample SAMEA2581974, study PRJEB24529) | metagenome | biome: Human gut stool | place: China | collected 2011
TGCAAGCAAGCGTGCGGCAAAGGCGATAGCCGTTAATTGTGCGGTGTTGCCTTAAGTTCTTCTCTTAGCAGATCTATCTCACTCTGCATTGTTTCAAGCCTGCTCTGCAAGGCACATATCTGCTGTGCCACAGGGTCGGGAATGTGTATCTGGTCAAGGTCGCAGGCATTTACCCTCTGACCGTCACGGCGGACTATCCTTGCAGGAACGCCGACCGCAGTTGAGTTAGGCGGTACCTCCGACAGAACAACTGCATTTGCGGCTATCTTTGCGTTATCGCCCACCTTGAAAGGACCGAGAACCCTTGCGCCTGAGCCTACCATTACATTGTTGCCGATCGTGGGGTGACGTTTACCGGTATCTTTACCCGTACCGCCGAGCGTTACGTTCTGATAAAGCGTGCAGTAGTCGCCTATCTCGGTAGTTTCGCCTATTACAACGCCGCTTCCGTGGTCGATGAACAAGCCCTTTCCTATCGTTGCGCCGGGGTGTATCTCTATACCCGTTTTCCGCAAAGCACGCTGTGATATCCACCTTGCAATGAAATAATGCTTTTTAAGGTACCATTTATGCGCCCTGCGGTATGCCCTTACAGCCTTGAAGCTGGGATACAGGAAAAACACCTCGAGATCGCTCTTTACGGCAGGATCTCGTTCTCTGACCGATTTTATATCCGCTTTAATTTTATCGAACATATGTTTCCTACCCTTCTCCGAAAATAAAAACGCCCTCGTCTGCATAACAGACGAAGGCGATATTTCTATCACGGTTCCACTTCGCTTCGGAGCTTACACTCCCTTTATGTCTTTAACGCAGACTACACGGGCAGAGATACTGATAAGTCTAACGTTCCCTCTGCCGACCCGGATAAAAAAATCCGTACAGCCGCACTTCGCCGTAAATCAGTCTGCCGTCTTTCACCTTACACGGCTCTCTGTGAAACTTTTTACCGGTTACTCTTGCCATACACGGTCTTTGCACTTATGCTTCATTATATGTTTAGTGTATCATAAATGCAACGCTGTGTCAAGCGAAAAATCAAATATGCCGTTACTCCGAAATATTCTTTGCAATCGGCAGTCTTACGCAGACAAGCGTTCCCTTGCCAAGTTCGCTGTCAAGAGTTACCGTACCGCCGTAGCAGTTGACGATATGCTTTACTATGGAAAGGCCCAGACCGGTACTGCCTTCTTTGGTGCTTCTGCCCTTATCCACTCTGTAGAAACGCTCAAATACACGGTTAAGCGACTCCTTAGGGATGCCTATGCCGTTATCCCTTACATAGATACAGCCTGTCTCGCCCACATCGTGAAGCGTTATCTCTACTCTGCCGCCGTCCTTGTTGTACTTTATAGCGTTGCTGACTATGTTTTCGACAAGCTCGTATATGTGCTTGTATGCGGCACGGACGGTAAAGCTGTCGCCTGACAGTTCTATCGTGACATTCTTTGCAGAAGCCGCAGGCTCCAGACATTCCTTTACCGCTGTGCATATCTCGGACAGCTTACAGTCGGTCACTTCCTCGGCTGTGGTCTTATTTTCAAGGGAGGATATTTCAAGAATGTCGCTGATGATTGTTGACATTCTCTTTGCCTCGGTAAGAATTTTTCCGATGTAATAGTCCTTCTTATCCTTAGGCACAAGTCCGTTTTCAAGAAGCTCGGCAAAGCCCGAAATCGCCGTCAACGGCGTTTTCAGCTCGTGTCCTGCGTTGGCGAAGAAGTCGGCTTTGAGCTGTTCGGACATACGCTTGTCGGTAACGTCACGGATAACCATAAGTCCGCCGTGCATTGCGTCTATTCCGCTCTTGGATACGGGGAATACCTGCACGAGCAAGATCCTTCCGTCAACGGTGCTTTCTATAGTTACCGTTCTGTCCTCATTTGCCGCTTTTTCCGCTCCGCTGATTATCTCGGGCTTTCTTGCAAGCTCGGGTACAGTCGAAGCACCATTTTCCTCAGAAGCGCCGAGCAGCTTAAGCCCGGCACGGTTTATTGAAATTACCGAAAGATCGTTATCGTAAAGAATTACGCCGTCCTGAAGGCTTTCAAGTATGAAGCGTTCCTTTTCACGCTCATCTTCAAGCGTCTTCATATTATCCTGTATGCTTTTACGCATAAAATTGAACATTGTGACAAACTCGTCAAGCTCGGGGTATTTGTGCGAGGGTATCTCGTCAAGCTCCGCAGAGATTTTTTCGTCACCGACATATTTCATACCGCTCATAGCCTTTGATATGCTGTTTATCGGCTTCATTATCTGGCGGGCAACACTGCTTACCGCTATAAGTCCTGCTATTATGCCTATTGCGGCGGCTATCAGCATAGGCGCTATGAACATTGACGCAAAATCCATATAGCTGTTTATATTGTAGCTTATTCTGATTATATCGTCGTCCTTAACCTTCATAGCGGCATAAATCTGATTTTTGCCGAGCGTCTTTGAGTATCTTACAGCTACTCCGCTTCCTGTAAGCTCTGCCTGCTTTATCTCCTCACGGGTGCTGTGGTTATCGTCCGGCTCACCGTCGATATAGGTATCTACAAATACAGTTCCGTCCTTATTGATAAAGCTCACTCTGGCGTTGCCGACAAGTGAGCTTAATCTGTTCGCAAGGTCATAGTCATGGTCGGTTTCGTCCTCATATATCACACGGATAAGCCCGAGAGAAGTCAGCATATCGCTTTTTCTGACGTTCTGCTCCGTGCTTGAAAGAAGTGCGGTAGCAGATACAACGCACACCGACATAACTATCGCAATTACTATAAGAAAACGTACTATAAGTGCTTTTTTCATCTGTACGTCCTCCTGTTATTCTCCTATAAATCTGTAGCCTACTCCTCTTACCGTTTTGATAAGATGAGCGTTCTCGGCATCATCGCTGAGTTTTTTCCTGAGCGTTCCTATGTGCATATCGAGCGTTCTTGTTTCACCGACAAAATCTATGCCCCACACTTTCGTGAGAAGCTCCTCACGGCTGACAACTCTTGCCCTGTTCTTAAGAAGATACAAAAGAAGCTCGTATTCCTTCAGCGTAAGCTCTATCGGTCTGCCGTCACGGCTCACCTCTCTGAAAGAGGTGTTTACCGTTATGCCGCCTGCAGTAATCTTATCGGAAGCGCTGTCCGACGTGCTTCTGCCGGAACGCCTTAAAAGCGCCTTTATTCTTGCGGCAAGCTCCATAATGCCGAACGGCTTTGTGAGATAATCATCTGCGCCGTTTTCAAGCCCGAACACCTTGTCTATCTCGGCTGATTTTGCTGTCAGCATAAGTATCGGCGTATTCTTTGTCTGCTCGTTTTCACGAAGAATCTTCACTGCCTGCACACCGTCCATACCGGGCAGCATTATATCGAACAGGAATATATCCGGCACCTGCTTTTCGGTTGCGGCAAGGCAATCCTCCGCACTGACAAAGCTCTCCACCTCGTATGAATAAGCCGAAAGAGCGACCGTCACAAGCTCTCTTATACTGTCGTCGTCCTCTGTAATATAGATACGTTCAGCCATTATATCAGCCTCCAAAGTTTATATAATACGGGTATTCTTGTATTCTCCCGTCTTGAAGAATTCCACCCACTCGCAGATATTCACCGCATGGTCGGCTATTCTTTCAAGATATTTTACTATCATAAGAGCGTCAACCGCAACATCGCCGCTGCAATGCTCGCTCTTTATCAGCTCTACTATGCGGTTTCTTATAGAAACGAACAGCTCGTCAACCTCATCGTCAGCCTTTATCGTTTCATTCGCAAGCTCCATATCGGTTGTTACGAATGAATCTATAGAGTGCGAAACCATTATTATTACCTTTTCACTCATAGTCTGAATCTCTTTTACTATGTGCATGATAGCGGATACGTCTGCGGTAAGGCTGATCTCTGCAATATCTGCGGCATTGTCGGCTATACGCTCCATATCAGTCACCATTTTGAGCGCCGCAGAAACCTTACGAAGATCTCTTGCGACAGGCTGTTCACGAAGTATTATGGACAGGCACTGGCTCTCGATGTTCTTTTCTTCCTCATCTACCGCTCTGTCGCCGTCTACTACCTTTTTTGCAAGAACGGCATCGCTGTCACGCAGTGCTGTGATAGCTGAAGCTATCGCCTCCTCTATCATTCCGCCCATACGGATAAGATCGTTATTCAGCTTGCCAAGCTTATGTTCAAATGTTTCTCTCATTTCTGTTTGCCCTTTCTAATATAATATCACACATAACGTATAAAATCAACCGAAACGTCCTGTGATATAATCTTCCGTCCGCTTATCAACGGGACGTGAGAACAGTTCGTCTGTCGGTGCGTACTCAACCATTTCTCCTACAAGGAAGAATGCCGTGTAGTCCGAAATTCTTGTTGCCTGCTGCATATTGTGAGTTACAATAGCTACCGTGTACTTTTCCTTGAGCGTGTTCATAAGCTCCTCGATTTTAAGCGTCGATACAGGGTCGAGCGCCGATGTAGGTTCGTCCATAAGGATGACCTCAGGCTGAACGGCGATTGCTCTTGCGATACAGATCCTCTGCTGCTGACCGCCCGAAAGACTGAGTGCGGATTTATGAAGTCTGTCCTTTACCTCGTCAAAAACAGCCGCACCGATAAGGCTCTCCTCGACTATCCTGTCAAGCTTTGCCTTGCTCTTTATGCCGTGTACTCTCGGTCCGTATGCTATGTTATCGTAAATGCTCATCGGGAAGGGGTTGGGCTTCTGGAACACCATTCCTATCCTGCGGCGCAGTACGTTTGTGTCAACGCCGTCAGCGTAGATGTCCTCGCCGTCAAGCAGGAACCTGCCTGTTATCTTACAATCCGGTATCAGATCATTCATACGGTTAAGGCTTTTCAGATATGTGGATTTGCCGCAGCCCGAAGGACCGATGAAGGCGGTTATCTTATTTGTCTTTATATCAAGGTTTATATCCTTGAGAGCGTGATTTTCTCCGTAATATAGATTTACATTTCTTGTACAGAGCTTCACATCGCTCTGAGGTACGATTATATCTGACATTGTTTATCCTCTTTTCTTTTTACGGCATTATACCGAGCGTTTCTTTCTTATTCTGTAAGCGACCAGCTTTGCGCATATATTGATTATAAGCACTGTTACAAGCAGTACAAGCGCTGTAGAAAATGCGTACTTCATTTCGGCACCGCCACGCTGTGCGTACTGGTAAAGCTGAACAGTGAGCGAGCCGCCCTGATTCATCACCTTGCCGAAAATATCGCCGAGCGAATTTATACCTACCTCAGCGGCAATACCCGCTGTAAAGATAAGTGCCGCAGACTCGCCTACTATTCTGCCTATGGACAGGATTACCGAGGTCAGTATACCGTCTATACAGCTTGGAAGAACAACGGTCCTTATAGTATGCCACTTAGGTGCGCCAAGTCCGACAGCACCCTCTCTGTAGCCCATAGGAACGGTCTTTATCGCCTCCTGCGTGGTACGGATTATGGTGGGCAGTACCATTATTGACAATGTCAGCGCACCTGTAAGCAGTGAGTAGTTCACCTTGAAGATATTGTAGAAGAACACGCTGCCGAAAAGTCCGTATATGATTGAGGGGATGCCTGCAAGCGTTTCGGTAGTAAATTCGATTATTCTTGTAAGCCTGCCCTGCTTTGCGTATTCGGTAAGATATATTGCCGCACCTACACCGACAGGTGTTGCGATGATAAGCGTAATCACTACAAGATAAAGCGTATTGATTATATTGCCGAGTACGCCGTAGTTTTCATAAGGATATGAGAACGCCGGAGTTGTAAGGAAGTTCAGGCTCATTCCATCTGTGCCTTTTACGGCTATGTATATGATCATACCGAGCGTCAGCGCAACGACTATGCCGGACGAAAGAAAAATCAGAGCCTTCAGCACTATGTCGCTTACTCTTCTGCGCTTTTTAGTAAGAGAATTCGTAACTGCTTTTGCCATAATCTATCACGCCTTTCCTGCGGTCTTTGCCGCTTTTTCCTTTTTGCCGCCCTTTTTGAGTATGCCGTTGAGTATCAGATTTATTATCATAATGAACACAAACAGCACAAGTCCTATCGCAAAGAGTGCCTCTCTGTGAAGTCCGCTTGAATACGGGAATTCGGCAACAATACCTGTTGTGAGGAATTTTACCGATGAGAACAGCTCCGGCATATTTGCACTGTTGCCTGCAACAAGGATAATAGCCATAGCCTCACCTATCGCTCTGCCGACACCGAGAACGACACCGGACGCGATACCCGACTTTGCGGCGGGGATAACTACCTTGAAGATAGTCTGTATCTTCGTTGCTCCCAGCCCGTAGCTTGCCTCTCTGTATTCAGAAGGAACGGCGGATATTGCGTTCTCCGAAATGTTTATGATAGTGGGAAGTATCATTATGGCAAGTACGATTATTGCACTTGCGAGGTTTGCGCCGCCTGTGAACTGATGTGCAGGATCATTAGCATAAATGACCTCCTCCAGTGCGTACATAAGCGGCTTTACAAGATTTGCGCCGAGCAAACCGTATATAACCGACGGGATACCCGCAAGAAGCTCGACCGCAGGCTTTACTACGTTCTTCATAGCCTTAGGTGCAAGCTCGGACAGGAACACCGCTGTGAGAAGTCCTATCGGAACACCGATCACTATTGCGCCGAGAGTGCCGAATACCGACGTAAGAATCAGCGGGAGGATACCGAACTGTTCTTTTTTTGCGTACCATGTGTCACCGAACAGAAAATCGGTCAATCCGATTTTTCCTATGGCGGGAGCACCGGATATTATCATATATATCGTTATCATCAGGACGCACGCTACCGCTGTGATCCCACACACGGTAAATATGTACTTCATTACACGCTCTGTAACGTTTGTGAATCCCGACTTTTTACTTCTTATAGCAGATCTCTGCTTTCCGACCGAGCCTACCGCAACTGCTGCGCCGCTTGTCTTTTCCAAGTAAACCATCCTTTCAGGGCTATACATACTTATACAGCAAATTCCGGTAACGGATTGCTACCGGAAAAGTGCTTACTGTACAGGAATTATCGACTTGTTTTTACTTTACAGGAACTGCACCCTGTGCAAGTACGAGTGCCTGACCTTCTTCCGAGAGAATGAAGTCAAGGTAAGCCTTAACGAGCTTGTTATCGGAACCCTTGAGTGTTGCACAGATGAATGGTCTCTGTACCTCATAAGCGCCGCTCTTTACGTTTTCTTCTGTAGCTTCAACGCCGCCGACCTTGAGTGCCTTTACTGTTTCGTCAACGTTTGCAAGTGAAGCGTAACCGATAGCACCGTCTGTTGTTGCTACTGCGTTGATAACCGAACCTGTAGACTCAAGCTCCTGTGCGTACTTGGGTTCCTTGTCGCCCATTACGATAGACTCGAAACCGTCTCTTGTACCCGAGCCGTCCTCACGGCCGATAACTACGATAGCCTTGTCATCGCCGCCAAGCTCCTTCCAGTTTGTAATCTCGCCGGAATATACCTTTGCAAGATCCTGGAGTGTGATGTCTTCAAGCTTGTTTACGGGGTTTACTACGAGAGCGATACCGTCAAGTCCTACTACTGTAGCGTCAAGCTTTTCAGCTTCTTCGTCCTTGAGTTTTCTTGACGAGTTACCGATGTCGCACTTGCCTTCGGAAGCTTCCTGGATACCTGTACCCGAACCTGTGAGGTTTAAGTTAACTGTTACGCCCTTGTTCTTTTCCATAAATGCGCCGTTAACAGCCTTGATAACCTTTTCCATTGATGTTGAGCCGTTCATTGACAGTGTGCCGCTGAGTTCCTCTGTAGCTGTAGATGATGCTTCGGAAGATGTGCCTGCTACGCTGCTTGTTGCAGTTTGGGAACAGCCTGTTGCTGCAGCAACTATTGCTGCGCCTGCGATAAGTGATATTAATTTCTTGTTCATGTTGTTTCCTTTCTTAAGGGCGATACCCCTCGGAGTTTTCCTGATACTCCATAATGTTTATGTACATTTTTATCTGCCGTTCGGTTTCCCTCCCGACTACATTTCATATTATAGTCGCAACGGGCTTTACATTAAAGCAAGGAATGGTATAAAGTCGGTAAAGTTTTTGTAAAGCCGCATATTCCGCATAGCAAAGCCAAACTATACACCGACTTTACATTTTTGCCGTGCGACTTTACATTTGATTTTTAACGCTTTACAGTTTTCAGCCGTCACTCCGAATAGCTTTATATCTTGATTTGACGGTTAATTTATGGTAGAATAATATCAAAAGTTACACGAAAGAAGGTATAATATGCCACACTCATCGGGCGGAGGCTCTCACGGGGGCGGAAGCCACCACTCCTCCTCATCGCACAGCTCGTCACACCGTTCATCATCGGGAGGCGGCTCAAGCAGAATAAGAACCAGCCACACATATTTCCCCGGTGCAAGAAGATTTGTCTATTACAGAAACGGCGTTCCGAACTACGTCTACTCGGATACCGATTTATCAAAAGGGCCGAGCAAGCTGAGATTTTTAATGCTCATATTCTATGTACCGTTTGTTCTGGCGGCATTTTTGATGATATTCACGTCTTTCGGCGTACCAGAAAAGCTGAAGGTTGATTATAACTCGCAGATAGTCATACAGGACGACGCTAACGTACTCGGAGATACAACGAAGCTCGGCGACGCACTTGAGGATTTCTTCAACACAACGGGTATTTCTCCTGCGGTAATGACTGTGTACAACTCCGACTGGGAGGATAACTATACCGACCTTGAGAAGTACGCTTATGAGCTTTATGTAAACCGGTTCTATGACGAAAAGCACTGGCTGATAGTGTATTCTCAGCCGAAAGATCCCGATGACGAATTCAACAACTGGTACTGGGAGGGTATGCAGGGCGATGATACCGACAGTATCATTACTTCATCCGTAGCATACGATTTTACAAACGATCTGCACAAGAGGCTGCTTGTCGAGGGAACAAAGGTAAACGACGCTATCACCGACAGCTTTAACGCACTTACTCCTACTGTAATGAAGTTCAGATTTGATGGCGAAACCTTCGGAATAGGAATCTTTATGCTCCTGTTCGTCTGCATACACGCATTCTTTATGGTATTCTTCCGACCTAACGCAAATAAATACAAGGGTGCAAAGGAAGTACCGCTTGACGGCTACTATGCTCCTCCTCAGCAGACTGCACCGCAGCCGCAATCTGTCGTAATGAAACAGGCATCCTGCGAATACTGCGGAGGTGTCTATACCGTAGGCAGCTGCAACGCCTGCCCTCACTGCGGCGCACCTATTCAGCCGCAGGATTACACTGTTCCTGTGCATAACGGCACGAGTACAGCAAGCACAACAGACACAACAAGCACAAACACGCACTAACAATCATTGAGGTATAATATGAACGGCTCAAGGATAACCGATTCACCGATAGGCGCTGTACTGCTTATAATCGGCTCAGTCATAGCGGTTATGGCGCTTGTCTGTGTCATCATTCAGATTTACAAAAATCATATTTCAGACAGAAGTATGTGCCGTGAAATTTACGGTACAGATAAGCCTGCCAAGCATAAAAGTGTGCCGAAAAAATTAAAGGCTCTCGAAGAACGTTTTCGGGAGCTTGATATTCCGCCGGTTTATTCGTTCACAGGTAATTGCTACTGCGAACATTTCACGATAACGGCGAAACGTGAATTTATATTTTATGTATGCTGTCACACGGTTGGCGGCAAAACGCTTGACAAAAAGCTGTTTTTAAATCCCGAAAAAGCAAGGCGGTACATTTTCCGTGAGGTTATGGATATAGTTCTGAACAGTTACGGAGAAGAAGGGTATCAGGTATACGCTTCAAAGCTCACTGCCGAAGAAAAAGAGATAATGGGTATATAATCGCAGGACTCAAGCCGTATATAACGCAAAAATCCCCTCCGCTTTTGCGGAGGGGATAGTTTTATGCTTTGTCTGTCAATCAGACACTGCTGTGCTTCTTAACGTAGTCTACAACCTCGTCAACAGTTGTGAATGCCATGCTTACGCAGGTATCTGCACAACCGTAGTAGATAGCGATTCTGCCTGTATCAGCGTCGCAGAGTGCTGCGCAGGGGAATGTAACGTACTGAACGTCGCCTACGCGCTCATAATACTCTGTGGGGTTGAGAAGG